>Ga0209591_10000516_pt1 | contig 49860 bp, 37 predicted proteins | sample MAT01_FD_187207 | JGI IMG/M metagenome (GOLD analysis project Ga0209591, IMG submission 187207) | Freshwater microbial communities from Lake Fryxell liftoff mats and glacier meltwater in Antarctica - MAT-01 (SPAdes) (version 2) | ecosystem: Environmental > Aquatic > Freshwater > Ice > Liftoff...
CATTCAGGCCGTCTCGGCGGCGCAGCACCGCAGCGTCGTGATGGTCTACCGCGCCCAGGGCGACCAGCCCACGCGCACCTTCCGCCCCCGTGGCCTGCTCCCAGACGCCACCTATCGGGTGGAGCTTGCCGGCAGCGCCAGCGAGCGCTCGGGCGCCTCGCTCGCCACCGACGGTGTCACACTCGCGCTGCCCGAGTTCGGGGCAGAGCTTATCGATATTCAGCGCATTGACGGCTAGGCAGGCGATGCAGCAGCATAGCGCCACGATCAATACCCACTGGAGCTACCACGGCTTCCGCGCTATCGTGCTGGAGAACCGCCACCTGCGGGCGGTTGTCCTGCCCGAGCTGGGCGCAAAAGTCTGGTCGCTGGTGGACAAAGCCGCCGACCGCGAGGCGCTCTGGCATAACCCGCGCGTGCCGCCACGGCCCGTCCACTACGGCGCCGCCTACGACGACTGGTTCTGCGGCGGGTGGGACGAGCTGTTTCCTAACGACGCGCCCACAGCGGTGGCCGGCGAGGCCTACCCCGACCACGGCGAGCTCTGGTCGATGCCGTTTGCGTGGGACGTCTCCACGGACGGCGGCGCGGTCAGCTTGCGCACGTGGCGCGCAGGCGTGGTGACGAACACCAGCATCGAGAAGCGCATCACCCTGCGCCCGGACGAGTCGCTGCTGCGCTTCGGCTACCGGATCAGCAACGACGGGCCTGGCCCGCTCGACTTCCTCTGGAAGCTCCACCCGGCGCTTCGCGTCACGCCGGCCTCGCGCATCGATCTGCCCGCCCGACAGGTGATGGTGGACGAGGGCTTCCGCGACCGGCTCGCGCTCGACTCGTTCAGCTGGCCCCACGCGCTCGCCCCTGACGGGAGCACGATAGATGTGCGCCAGGTTCCGCCGCAGGCTGCGGCCACCTGCGACTTCTACTACGCCGTCGAGCTTGAGGCCGGCTGGTGCGCCCTGACCGACACGGCGGCCCGCGCCGGGTTCGGGCTCACCTTCGACCCGGCTGTCTTCAGGTCGGTGTGGGTCTTCGGGGCGTACGGCGGCTGGCGCGGGCTGTATACCGCCATCCTCGAACCCTGCACCGGCTACCCCTACCGACTCGAGCAGGCGATCGCCCAGGGGACTGCCAGCAGGCTTGCGGCGGGCGAGACCTTGGCGACCGAGGTGGTGGCGGTGCTCTACCGTGGCGTGCAGCAGGTGGCGCGCATCAGCGCCGCTGGGGAGGTTGCGTGAGCGGAGCGTGTACAGGCAAAGCGGCCCTCGTCACCGGCGCCGCCAGCGGGATCGGCCGGGCCACGGCAGTGGCGCTGGCGCGGGAGGGCGCGGCGGTGATGATCGCCGACCTGCAGCGCCAGGCGGGCGCGGCGGCCGCAGCTGCCATCTCGGCGGGCGGCGGGCGGGCGGCGACATTCTATAGCGAAGCGCAAAACGTTTGAGCGCAACGCGCAAAGTGGAAGCGCATGGCAATGCGGGCCACAGGCCAAGGTCAGGCGCAACTGTTCTGCCCACCGCTATAGCGGCGCGGCGGATCAGCTGTCCAACTCGTGCCGGGCGGCGGGGAAGCCCAGAATGGTCGAGAGGCGCCTGGACTCGGATAGCACGAGGGCGAGCAGCTCGTCGCGGCGGGCGGGGTTGAAGCGCACGCTCGGCACCGCGATGCTCATCGCGGCGATCATGCTGCCGGCCGCGCCGTACACCGGGGCCGCCACACAGGAGAGCCCCGGCGTCGACTCCTCGCTGTCGAAGGCGTAGCCGCGGGCGCGGATGGCCGCCACCTCTGCCCGTAGCGCACGTGGGTCGGTGATCGTACACGAGGTGAGCGGGGTGAGCGGGATGCCATCGGGGAAGCGCTCGGCCAGCGCGTCGTCGTCGAGGACGGAGAGCAGCATCTTGCCCACCCCGGTGCCGTGGGCTGGGAAGCGCTTGCCGACGGCTGAGACCATGCGGATCGTTCGCGTCCCCTGCTCCTTGACCACATACAGCACGTCGGCGCCGTCGAGCACCGCCAGATGAACCGTCTCGTCGCAGCTGCGGGCCACAGCGGACACAATCGCCTGGCCGTCGCCCACGAGATCGGTGCTAGCGATGTAGGCGCTGCCGATCTCAAACAGGGCCGGGCCAAGCCGGTACGTCCGCTCACGGCGCCCCTCGCGCAGGTAGCCGCGCTTTATCAGCGTCATCAGCAGCGCGTGGCCGCTGCTCTTGGGGAGGTCGAGCACGGCGCAGATCTCGGAGAGCGACATCCCATCGCGATGCCGAACCAGCAGCTCGAAGATGTCGAGCACGCGGGCGGCCGACTTTACGCCGCTGTGGATGTCGTCGTGCGGTAGATTGTTCATAATGATGAAATGCGCTCACAGCTATGAACAAAATATAGCAGTGGCAGATAGCGCTGTCAATCATGCGCAAGAGTGTTGGTGCCGCCCCTGGTGATGGGCCACGAGTTTGCGGGCGAGGTGGTGGCGCGCTCGTAGGCTGCGGCGAGCTCGGTGTAGAGGCCCGCACCCTCCGTGAACGCAGCTGTCTCCTCCGCCTGCGTTAACGCTACCCGCGCCGCGCCCCGCCGCACCCCTGCCGCTCGCCCGGCCAGAATGTGCTTCAGTACGGCGCCCTGCGTACGAGCCTGCCGGTCGACCGGGCCGAAGTCCGGGCTGAACTGAAAGGCCAGGGCAGCGCCCGCGAGGACGATCCTGGCGTCGGTGTCGCTCAAGGCCACGCTGTTGTCGCGCAGCCGCTCCGCACACTCTGTGGCCCGTTGCTGTCGCGAGGCATCCCATGCAAGGCGTGGGAACGCCCTGAGCGTCATCTGGGGCTCGCCGGGGCTTAGCCCCGCCATAGGGCGCTCCAGCAAGGCGTCGAGCACGGCGCCGATGTCCGGCGCACAGTCAGCGCGACCAAACTCTGCCGGTGCCCCGTACGCCGCCTGCCACTGGTCGCGCAGCGCCCCAGCCTGCTTGATGAAGCCCAGCCGCTCTAGCGCCGCCAGGGCAATCTGCATGCGCAGGTAGGGGGGCGGGTAGCGATTCTGAGGGTCCGCCGCCTGCGCCATCTCGCTCGGCTTACGTGCAAGGAGCGTTGCCAGGCTGCCGACGAAAGCTGGCCCGGCGCACAGCGTGCCGTACACATCGGCGAACACTTCAGAGCTCCAGGGCCGCCACCAGAGCTGTCGGCGCTCATCGTCGATAGCCGCCCGCCCCAGGTTGTCGTCGATGGCGGGGTTCAGGGTCAAGTCATCGGCCACCAGATGGCCCGCCTCGTGGGCGAGCAGCAACGCCTCGGGGAGGAAGCTCGAGTCGTACCAGGGCAGGCTAATCACCGGCACCACGATCTGCCGCAGCCGCACGCCATCGAGCTGTGTGAAGCGCACCCGCTCCTCCACCGTTGCCAGGATCAGTTCGGCCCGCCGCAGCGTGGCCGCAGGGCTGCGATTGCCGTCGAGGAAGACCAGCGGGGGCTCCGGGGGGTGGTCCTGACCGCGCGCGCGCACAACCGGCAGGTAGCACTGCCAGACGAACTCGTCGAGCGCCTCCAGCAGCACACTGGTTGGGGGCGCCAGGCGCAGCTCCAGCTTCTGCCTGAAATAATCCCAGGTGCGATGCAGCTCGAGCACGAAGAACTCTGCTCTGGGCAGGGCGTGGAAGAAGCGCTCGGCGCTCGCCTGCTGCTCGAGGGCCTGCACCTCCGCCTCTACCTGTGCGAGCATGCCCTGGAGCTCGGCTGCGATCCGGCGCACCTGGCGGTGGTGCTTCTCCAGCGGCTGGTTCGCCTCGCTGGCGGCTTTCCAGGCGTCGATCTCGTTGGCGATGCTGGCGCACTTGTGGCGTAGCTCCCAGCGCTTGAGGCTCAGCAGATCGGCGAGGGCCATAGCTCTCCTCCTGACGAAAAGGGCCAACGGCACCGGGCGCCGGTCGAAGCGCTGCGCGGTAGGCGTCCGGCGTCACGCGCCCGATCGCATGTCGGGGCTGCTGGCGGTAGCCGGATAGTACAGTTCTACCTGTCCCTCGATCCAGTCCTCGCCGCCCAGGAGCTGGAGCCGCGCCGCCTGCACCAGCAGCTCCAGGGCAGCGGGCGCAAGGCCGTCGGCGCCGCCCAGCTGCCAGAGCAGGGCATCTACCGGGCTGTGGCCGAGGCGGGCGACTGGCCGTGGCCCCAGGGCGAGCACGCTTACGCCGAAGCGCGCCAGGGCGACCGCGTAGCTATTTCGCAACAAGAGCACCCTAAGATCTTCGCTCGCCACGCCGGTGGTGCGCGCCTCCAGCACGAGCAATGCGTCGAGCAGTTTCAGGTTGCCGAGTCGGGAGGCGAGCATATCTGGCGACAGATCGACCTCGCGCACGGAGGGCGGTGGCCCCTTCGTGCGCGGCGCTAACGGGCGTTCTACGCGCAGCACAATCTCGCCGCCCGCGTAAGACTGATGCAGATCGACCAGCAGATGCACAAGCTTGATGTGGCCGCCACGGTCGTCCGGCGCCAACTCCCAGTGGTCCTGGCTCACAACCAGCTGCGGCCCGGGCGGCAAGACGCCCTGCCGGTACGTCGCCTCTGGCCCCGTCGCAGGCTGCGAGGCGAGAATGCGGAGCGGGGCGCCGGCGAAGGGCTGCTGGTGAGGCAGCGGGTTCCAGCACGTGTAGCAGAAGCGCTGAGCGATGCCCTGCTGCGCCTGGGCGAAGCGTGCCAGCCCCCAGGGCAGCATCTCCAGCAGCGGCCCCTCGGGGCAGATCCGCAGGAGCGGCGGCTCGGCGCCCTCGCTTCCACGCAGCGCCCAGTCCGGTCCTAGCTGGGCGGCCAGAGCGGGAGCGAGCAACGCGCCGAGCTGCTCGCCGAAGGCGATGTGGCTCTGGGCGCCGCTCCGCCGCGAGCTCAGGGCGCCGACGAGCAGCTCGATCGCTTCGGCCATGGTGGTAGGCGCAGTGCCTGCCGTCACGGAGTGCCACTCGAACAGGGCGCTGCTACTCCGCACGGCATGCTGGGCACTTTTCGCCTCGCTGCGCTTGCCGATGCCGGGTCCCGCATCCTGTGGGAGCCTAACGACCACGGTCTGGCGCGGGGAGGGCGCCGCCCCGAGCGGGTCGCTGGGCAGCTTGTCCGTAAGCGGAGCTCCCCCGAGCGCCTCCTCGCCGTGCTTGATCGCTGTCGCGAGCACGGAGGAGGCCCGCGTCTCGGCGTCCACCCGCTGGGTGTAAGCCTGGCCGAGCGTGCGCCAGCGCCGCTCGATCTGGTCGCGGATGCCGACATCGCCGAGCCTGAGGGCGCAGGTATGGGCCGCCTTGAGATCGGCCACGGCGTGCTCCAGGTTGCGCAGCTCCAGGTTGGCTACGGCGGAGAGCAGAAAGGCATCGCGCAGCCAGGCGCTGCCGCTCTGGGTCGCGCCGAGCGCGTCGTGCAGCTGGGCAGACAGAGCGGCCGCGCGCACAAGGTCGCCGCCAGCGCGGCCGCGCACCAGGCAGAGGAAGGCGGCTGTGTAGAGCAGCTGTGGCCGCGCTTCTACGCCGGACTTGCCCTTGTCGATCAGATCGTTGAGCTTGCGCAAGGCGTCGGGCCACGCCGCGAGCCAGATCCGGTCCAAGTTTACCGCGAGTGTGCGCCCAACGCGCCGTTGGCTCAGGCGTTCCTGGAGCCAGCTAGCGGCGCTGCTCCGGGCGCCGAAGGCGCCAAGCAGCCGGGCGCAGGAGCTGAACAGCAGCGGCCAGTCCGACTCGCTGGTATGCACCTGCGCCACCAGGGTGTTCAGCTGACTCCAGAGCTCGTCGCCCGCCTCGCTGGCGAGGCGGATGAGCAGCGGAGGCCGCGACGGCTGCGGCTGCCCGAGCAGGCCCAGGGCGTTGCACTCCGCCGGGTCGAGGGTAAAAACGTTGAGCAGACGCGACGACCAGCCCGGCAGTACGGCCAGGGTACGCATCACGTCGACCTTATCGAAGGGTGGCAGGCGCAGCAGCAGCCCGAGCGCCTGCCGGAGGGCATCGGCCGCGCACGCGTGGTAGATCTGGGCCGCCTCGCGCTGCTGCTCGTCGTCGCCGGGCTCGACCTGCCCGAAGAAGCGCACCAGGAGCAGCAGCGCCTTGGCGCGCACGCGATCCTCCGGCGTCGGCAGGCGCTCGACCTCGCGCAGGCGCAGTGCGCACTCGCGTCTGGCCTCCCTGGGCTGCAGCCTGAGCGGGGTGCGTAGAAAGGACTCGTACTGCACCAGGACCTGGAAGCGCGAGACCTGCGGGTCACTCGGGGCGAGGGTCGCGCTGAAGGTATGCCCGTGCCGCAGCTGCGCGTCGATCTGTGGCCAGTTGCCGTCGATCTCAAGGTAGTACTGGAGGAGCAGGTTCGTCGCCTCGAGCTGAACCGCCGGCAATGCCACCCGCTGTCGGGCCTTGAGGGTGGCGATCAGGCCGGTCCAGTCGCCGCGGGCGACCGCCGCCGCGACCATGTGCTCAAGGCTCTCGGTGGCGCCGAGCTCCACCGCCTCGCCCTGGATGAGCCGGATATAGTCGGCCTCGCCCTGGAACCGGGCCGCCTCGTCCGCGTCCTCGCACAGCCGCGCCGCGCGCTGGTAGAGCTCCGCCGAAGCGCCGAGGCGGCCCTGGAGTCGTGCGGCCCGGGCGGCGAGCGCCAGGAGCCGGGGCGTCTCGTGCTGCTGGCGCCTGGCCTCAGCCACAAGCACGATGGCGCCGGGCCAGTCGGCGCAGTCGAGCAGCTGGTCGATCAGGTCGAGGCGAATCTGGTGGAGCAGGTTGCGCGCCGCGAGGTTGTTCGGCTCGTTGTCGGCCACACGGGAGGCGAGCTCGTACGCCTCGCGGATCGTCATCCTGGCTTGCGGCCACTGGCTGTTCGCCCGCTCGACCGTGCTCAGCAGCCTGTGGGCGAGCGCCGACTCCGCCGCGCCGAGCCTGGCGGCCGTGCGCACACAGTCGCGGGCGCAGTGGAGGGCCTGCTGAAGCTCGCGCCGCCCTACGCTCGCCTGGGCGAGCACGGTGTAGGCCCTGAAGCGCCCCCGGTCGCCGGCCCAGCCGGAGGCGAGGCCGAGGGCCTCGCGGGCGAGTTCCTGGGCCCGCGCGAGCTTGTCGTGGTCCTGGGGCTGATCGGTGGCGGCGAGCAGCGCCTCGGCAAGGGCGAGACCCGCCTCCATGCGGTCGTGCCGGACAAGGGCGCGCCCCGCCAGGACGCTCGTATCGAGCAGCTCGGCCATGGCCCGGTCGTCCCGCTTGAGCAGCTCGGCGGCCTCTTCGCTTGTCTCAAAGCTCTCGTTGTAGAGGGCGTCCAGCAGCGGGAGCGGCCCAGATCTGAACGCCGCGAGCTGCTCGCGCCAGAAGGCCACGGCCTCGCGGCGGCGGCGCATCAGGAAGGCGTGGTAAAGCGCTTCGCGTAGATAGGCGGCCTGCTCGGTGGGGTCTGTGCTCTCACGCAGTCGCTCGGCGAAGTAGCGGAAGGCTTCGCGCTGGAGCTCGACGAAGATCGGCTTGCTAGCCAGAGCTCTGATCTGCGGCTCCCACACCAGGCGGTTGAAGCGGATCGTAACCGCGTCGCCTGCGTGGACCTGTTCTACCCAGCTGTAGCGCGTCAGCTCCTCGAAGAGCGCCTTGATCGGGACCGGCTCGCTCGCCTGCCGCCGACTGTCGGCCAGCGCTGCGCGCATCGGCGGCAGATCATCGCTCTCGCGATCCTGGTTCAGCTGGTTGCGGCGGGCGCTGGCAATATATCCCGCGAGAATGCTTTGGGCCGCCTTGACATCCAGACTGCGGAAGATCACCCCGTAGCGCAAGAGCAGCGGCAGGTCGAGGTTGTCGATGCGCTTGATAATCCGCTCCACAAGGTACAGCAGGCCGATATTGCCCGTATCCTCGAGGTCTTCGGGTTTGATGGACGGCGCGTCGCGCACCATGTCGGCGTACATCGCCAGCTTAAGCGGCACAATCCGCGGGGCGTCCTCGTTAGTGCCGGGCTGCTCAGTGGCGGAGCTGAGGATCGGCTCGATCAGCTGGCTGAGCGGGGAGCGGTTGAACTTACGCTTCTCGTTGAGGTACGCCCGGCCCTCGTTGTGGCTGAAGCCGCGCAGCTCTACCTCGACCAGGGCCGTGCGCTCCTCCAGGACGCGATCGACGATGGCGCCGTAGCGCCCGAGGAGGCGCTGGCGCCCCGAGAGCACCACGCGCAGGTTCGGATAGCCGACGGCGGCGCCGGGCGCGGCCTGGTCGCCGCGGCGCATGCGGCGCAGCAGGCCCAGCAGGCGCTCCAGGTTCGTGGCGCCACCGTCGAAGCGCTCCTGAATGACCTCCAGCGTGTCGATAAAGAGGATCACGGGGCGCCCCTCGTAGACCTCGGCGAGCACGTCGGCGAAGCCGGCGGCGCGGTCGCCGCTCTCGTCCTGGCGCATCAAAGCCTCGACGCGGCGCTGCGGCGGGCGCTGGTCGTTCAGGCTCTGGGCCAGGGCGCCCAGCACCAGCTCGGGATATTGCACGTAGCGGTACTGGTCGGCGCGGCTGCGGACCGCGTCGTAGTCGAAGCGGGCGCAGGTGTGGCCCTGAGGCACGGCGTAGCGCGCCAGCAGCCAGTTCACCGCCGCCGTCTTGCCGTGGCCCGGCGGGCCGTGCAGCAGCATCAGCCAGGCGGTGCTTGTGGGCGCAAAGAACCGGTCGATCTCCAGCTTCACCGTGTCGCGCACGATGTAGCTAATCGTCCGTTGCCACTGCTCCGACCAGAAGGTGCGGGCCGCCAGATAGTCGCGGCGGGCTACGAGATGCACCAACCAGCGCTGGCTCGGGTCATCGGGTAGGGCGAGGGTGGCCAGCAGCTCGCGGCGCTCCTCGAGGGTGCGCAGCCAGCAGTGTGCCCGGCTCAGGTCGAAGGCGGCATCGGCCTCGTCGAACCATGTGTCCATCAGCGCCACGGCCTCGCCGGGCGCGGCGGCGGCCAGGTGGAAAAGCTGCTCGCAGCGCCAGTCGATGCGGTCCACCATCACGTTCGTCTGCTCGGCCTGGCCCGCGCAGTAGCGGGAGAGCCGCAGGCTGAGGGTGGCCAGCTCGGCACGGCGCTCCGGGGTGAGCCACAGCCTGGCGTGTTGTGCCTGGATGTCTGGCATCACACGCAGGCGCGCGTGTCCCTGGTGCAGATCCTCGATGAACCCCTGGCGCTGTAGCTCGCCGACGAGCCCCGAGCACTCGGTCGGCGAGCGCTCGGGCCAGAGGGCCTCCAGCATGGGCAGGGTGAACCAGCGTGCGAGGGCGAGCTCGGCGAGGGCCTGCTTGCGCTCGCCCTCGCTCCAGCGGCGGGCCGGGGCGGCGATCTGGGCGAACATCAGCTCGGACAGCTCGTGCTCCTGGCCGTGGATCAGGCCCTGAAGCTGCTCGTTTGGCCCAGCCTGGGCCGGGGGCTGCTCCAGCTGATTGTATAGCTCGGCCAGGGAGCGCTCGAGCTCGGTAATGCGCTGCGTGGACATAGTCTGCCTCTAGGCCCTGCCGGCGGTGCGGCAGAGGCGGCGCTCAGTGCTGGTCGGATGCGGCGATCAGCCCGTCGTGGACGTAGTTCAGATCTGTGAATCGCTCCACGAGGTCGCGGGGGCTCAGGTCTCGTCCGCGCAGCCCCGGAGCAGCGAGAATCCAGTGCGCGTAGGCCTCCACTTCCTTCACGCCAATCTGCTTGCGCTCAAGCAGCAGGACGAGCCCGGCGAGGCCGCAGCTTCTCAGCTGCAGGCGACTGTAGAGGAAGTAGCGGCGCGCCCAGACGCGCGAGAGCCACTGCACACGATTGGCGGGCAGGGTATCGCAGGGGGCCTCTCTGATCGCATCGCTGTGCTGGAGGAACAGCGGCGCCCAGGGGCTGGTGGGGAGGGCAAGTTCCGCAGAACTCGCTACGCCCTTGAAGGCCATCACTAACCGCACCTTGCTGTCCGGCTGGAGGGCCGGCAGGATCAAGTACTGGAGCAGCCGGTTGACATCGTTCGCGCCGAGCTCGGGGTTCACGTGGTCGAGAAACAGCACCAGCTCCTTGTCGCGGGCCGCCCGCATCAGATCGGCCCAGAACTGCCGCGCCAGCACCTCCAGGGCGATCTCGTCGGAGCGGCGCACGACGAGCAGATGGTCCAGGTTGCCCTGCTCCGGGACCAGATCGGCGATGGCCACACCTTCTTCCGGCGGGTCAAGCGAGACGAGCGTGCTGTCCACCGTGCTGACGCGGCTGTTGAGGGCGTGGGTAAAGCGGTTGAAGGCCTCGGGGCCTACACCGCCGGCCAGCTGCACCCCCCGGCCGGTGTGCTTGCGGCAGCCGTCGCGGATGAGGCGCAGGGTGTCCCAGAAGTTCAGGTCGGCCCCGTCGAGGTCGGCGTAGATGAAGGGCTGGTTACGGCGTTTGCAGCACTCGGCCAGCACAAACATATGGGCTGTCTTGCCGGTGCCGGCCTCGCCCATAAACAGGACGAGCGGGGGTGCGCCTTGCGCATGGTCGCCTTGGTGGCCGTTCAGCAGCTGCGGGAGCGCTATGGGGCGGCCCTCGACGGCGACCAGGGCGCGGAGCGCGACAGGCCAGGCGAGGTAGTGGCGCTCGGGAGGCTTGGGTAGCTCGTCCAGGCTGAGGGCGAAGATGTGGACCAGTGGCGATGCCTGGGTGTCGAGCCTGATCACCTGCTCAACATTCTGCTGACCGGCCGTGTAGGGCTGGTCGGCCACGTAGAGGGCCGGCAGGGCCCAGGCCCACATCTGCTGCGCGGGGCCTGTGGCGCCGCCGGCCTCGCGGGCTGCGGCTGCGCCCGTCGGCTGCGACTGCGCTGCGAGCGTGGCCTTGATGACGGCGTGCCGCGCCGCCGTGAGGGCCAAATCGACCGATTTGCCCTCGGCGAGGGAGCTGTAGAAGGTGCCCATCAGGGCCACGGCGGCGGCCGCGTGGATGTCGCCCTGCATGGCGATCACCGCGAGTACCCCGCCGGCGATGAGCGCCCCGCTGAAGCCCCGCACCGTGCGCGCGGCGGCCTCGGGGTCGGCGTTCTGGCCGGAGCGGCAGGCGTTGAGGACCACCAGGCGCGGCACGCCGCCCTGAAAGAGCCCGAGCAGATCGGAGGGCTTGAGCTCGGCCGGCAAGCTGCCGGCGTCCTCAACATCGCCCTGGGTGAGCAGCAAGGTGGGCGTATTGCCATTGTATCTGCCATGGCCGACGAAGTGGAAGACGTGCGGCTTCCACTTCGCGAACCATTCGCTGAGCAGCGGCACGCTCGGGCGCACCAGCACGCGCAGATCAACCTGCCAGGGGAGCAGCGGGAAAAGGCCCTGATCCACCTGGAGCGCTTCCTCCTGGCCTTGGATCAGCTCGTCCTCCGTCAGCTTGTGCCCGAGCACCACGAGCACGCGCAGCGTCTCGCCGCTGGCAAGGGGGACAACCTCGCGGTAGTTGACGCCGGGGCGGTCGCGGACCCGCACCATCGAGTGGGGGATGTCGATGGCCATGGCGGCGGTGCGGAAGCCGCCGTCAACCTCGCTGCACATCAGCTCCCAGGGCGTAGCCGCCAGCTCATCACCTGTGGAGCCTTGGTCGATGTGCAGCACCGTGCGCATGCCGCCCGCCCCCCGGCTCTCCTCGAAGCACTGCTGCCAGTAAGTGTACAGCCCGTTCTCCGTGGCGGCCGGGTCGCGGTGGAGCAGGTCGAAGAGCTGCTTGCCAACCTCCTCAAGCACCGTTCGATGCTGGCCGGGGCTCGCCTCGATGAGCTCGCGCTGCGCTTCACGCAGCTGCTGCGGCTCGATCCGCAGCGCACAGGGGAACCCCGCCGCAGGTACGGCATAGCAGTCGCAGCCCTCGGGGCTGAGGATGCTCGCCATGTAGGTGCCGTCGGCTGCTTGGTACAGGCGGAAATGAAACTCTTTCATAGTGGCGTCCACGGAACCGAAGTTCCGTGCCAACAAGCTGCGGCAGCATAGCGCGGTGTGACGCTGAGGTGGGTTGCGACAACCGACGACGGACGACGGACGACCGCCGCGCCGCTACCTGACGGTCGTCCGTCGTCCGTCGTCAACACGGGCAAGGAACGTTGGGAAAGCTCTACTGGTATGAACGTCGCCATGCCCGGACTTGTTCTTCGCGCTCAGGCCGGTAGTGCAGCGCTCACGCGCGGGTCGGCCAGGATGGCTGAAACCCTGGTGCCCTGGTTGCGATACCAGACCTCGCGGCCGCTCACCGCCGGGTCTTGCACGCGCTTGCTGTGGAGCGCGATCACCCGCCAGTAATCGTTGAACACGGGCGCGCCGCTCGATCCGTACTCGGTGTTGGTGAGGTACTGTAGCGCCTGCGCACTCTGCCAGACGAGCGAGTTGTCCCGGCTTGCCACCTGCAGCGGGGCGCCGTCGGGGTGCTGGATGATGGCGATGTGGCTCTCCAGCTCGGTGGCGTCGCCGTGGCGCAGCTTCAGATAGGGCAGCCCTGGGCTCGCGGCCAGCGCCACAAGGCTGTAGTCCAGCGCCTCGTTGGTCACAAAGAGCGCCGCCGGGTCGCAGTCAAACACAGGCGGGTCCGTCAGGTCGCCGTTGAACAGCTCGCGGTAGCCGAACTGGACATGCCCCTCGGCCGCATCGGCGGCGCTCTCGAACACGTGATGGTTGGTGAGGATCAGCTGCGGGCCGACGAGAAAGCAGGTGGCTGTGGCGTTGCTGTGCTTGAAGCCGACGAGCCCGACCGAGCGTGCCGCCTCCAGGGCCTGCTCCAGATACCAGAGCTGGCGGAACTTCTGATCCATGTCGACGATCGCTCGCTGCGTCGTCGGGTCGGGCGGGCCTTCCCAGTGCAGGCCGCCGGCGGGCGCGCCGCCGCGCACCCAGTTGCTGTCCATAGGCTCCTCCTTACACGCAGAAGTGGGCCGTGTTTCCCGTCGTGGGCCAACCGAGGCGCGAGCGCCTACGGATTTACGCTGGAGCAGAGCATCGCGCACGAGGCCGTGAAGCCGAGCCTGGGCGCCGGTTTGCAGTTTTGCGCGCACCACTGGGCGTCCACGCCGCCGCCGCCGTCGAGGACGGCGTACAGGGTGTAGGGCGCGCGCAGGCCGTCGGAGCCGCTCCCCTTCACGATCAGCGTGAGCCCCTGCTCGCCAACGAGAGCGCTCGGGTCGGCGGGCATCGGCAGATACTCGACGGGGTAGTAGGCCGTCTCCATGGGCAGCCACTCTACAACCTGCGGGAAGCTCAGCTTGAGGCCGGCCCGTTTGAACGGCTGCTCGGCGGCCTCCGGCATGAGCCTATCGGCCAGGTAGAGCGCGTAGCTTACAATCTCCCCTCCCGCCGCCACCTGCTGGAGGGCGAGCAGGGGGCGCCCCGGCGTGGCCGCGCCGTTGAGGATCTTCACCTTCTCCTGGCGGTCGATGCTGTTCACGCTCAGCCGTCGCGACCGCTCGACCGGCATTCGCGCTACCTCACCCGCCTTCGCGCCGAGCGAGAACTCAATTCGGATCGTTGCCGCTGCCATTGTGCGCCTCCATGCTTGTGGTGAGGGGCGTCGGGGCCATAGCCTGTGGCGGTGGCGTCGTCTGCCAGCCGCCGATCTGCTCCCATGGCTTCAAAATAGCCTCCTGATGGTTGCCGCCGAAGAGCAGCTGGTCTGCCAGGGCGAGGGCTAGCACGGCGTGGCCGAAGCTGGCCGTGCGGCTCAACAGGAGGAACGAGTGGGCGACGATTGTGTCGACAACATCGGGGCTGTAGGCCTGGCGCAGCTCCCAGAGGTAGCGCGCCCACTGCTCGCCCCAGTGGTAGATCAGCTGCTCAAAGATCTCGTGGGAGCTCTTGCCGGCCCCTTGAAGCGCCGCAACCTCCTGAGCCAGCGCCTGTTCGGGCTTCAGGTGGGCCGTGTAGGGCGCGTAGTCTGGCCCGGCGCCGCCCAGAATGCGCCGCCCGCCCATGCGGTGCCAGGTGATCGGGCTAGCGTCCAGAGCCTCGTTTTCCCGGCGCACTACATATAGATGGGCGTTCGGCGCGCCATTTCTTGCAGCAAGGGAGCAGGCGAAGTAATCGGCCGAGCCCTCGTCGCAGCTTGCGGCCTGGATCATCTGGAGGTAGCGGCCGTCTTTCGCGTTGCCCTGCCCGGCGCGGTCGAGGCCAGCGAGGGCGGCGGTGACGGCGTGAACGTACTCGTGGTAGAGCACCCGCGGGTCGCGGGCGTGCGTGTAGAGCCCGAACACCGTCGTGATGATGATCGCTCGCTCTTCGTAAGCGTAGCGCGTGGCGCCGTTGCGCATGAGCACGACGCTCAGGGGGTTGAGCCCGGGTACCCTGTCGAGCAGCTCGAGCCCGAGCTGCCGGAAGTAGCGCTGGATCAGATCGATGTGGTAGTAGACCATCTGCCGGTCGAAGGCCGTCGAGGTGGGCGATGGCTTGTCCAGAAACAGGTTTGCGCCGGTTAGCACCCGAGTGGCCAGCTTGTCGTCCACGAAGGCGTAGCACCCCGTGAGCCCCGGGCTTTCGTCCAGGCCGCGCAGCAGCACCTCGACCGTTTTACGCTCGCTGGTCAGCTGATCGGGGCCGAAAGATGGCGGCGCCGGCAGGGTGCCCACGTCCATCACGAGCCCCGCCGCCGCCTGCGAGTCGTCGGCGGCCGAGTCGTTCGCCGGGGCCCAGAAATCGCCGTAGATGCGCCCGAGGCCGAAGGGGGCGAGCGAGGCCGCGAGCGGGTGATCGCTCAGCAGCTCAAACGTCCAGCCGCCCCGCTCTGGCGTCACTGGCCGGGAGGCGACGATGAAGCGGTAAGGCTCTCGATAGGCGTTGGCCTTCTGGGCGTTGCGCTCCACGGTGGTATGCACCTCGTAGGCCAGCACCTGCTGGCCGCCCGTTGGGGTGGACCAATCCTGCACCAGGGCCGGCTTAATCTGGATCAGCTCGGCGATCGCATCGTGCTCCTTGCGTTGGTCTTTGAGCCATGTGCGCAGGGCTTCTTCGAGCGGGGTGTCGGATGCGCGGGCCTCGTGGCCGTCGTTGCGCGCGGGCGGCCCGGAACGCGGGATCGCGCCCTTGCGCAGCTCGTTCAGCTGCTCCTGCGTCTCCTCGGGGTGGCTGGGCGGATGGTAGACGGCGCTGACCATGACCACGCGGTTGTCGGGGTCGAGGTGGACCACATAGCTGTCGCTGGTGGGCAGGCCGTTGAGCTGCATGCCGAAGGTGCAGCGCGTGCCGAGGCGGCTGCTGAGCTGATTCACAAGGTAGAGCTGGCGGCGGAAGCTGCTCTTCGCTGCCTGCCCGCTGGAAAAGCTGAAGAGGCGAAAGTTCTGGATCAGGAACCAGCGGGCACGCTCATCGGCGGCGCTGGTGATGGGGATATTCGCCGCAAGGTCGACATCCGGGTTGAGCGCGACCAGATACTCAACGTTGCCCACCTGCGGGTGCAGGCGATGGTAGATCCCGTTCGTCGTCGGCTTAATTGTTAAGGCGGCGGGGCCAACGCCCCCGCTTTGAGCCCGCACAGTGGCCCCATACTCCTCCAGGCGGTTGTAAAGCGCGATCAGCGCCTCGACGGGCGTGGGCGGGAGCTTGTCCTTGCCCATGATCGGCAGCCCCTGGTCGGGCTCACTGGGACTGGCGTGTATCGGATCCTCTGCCATTACGGCCCTCCTCAGCTCACTGAAACCAGCGTCGCAGCGCCCCCCGATAGAGGCCCGGGCTGCCGCCCAGCCAGAGCTCGTCGGGCCTGCCGGGCGGTGTACGTGCTGTGTAGATCGTCGCCGCGTTGCCCAGGCTCGCGTCCACAACAAGCTCAAACTCACCGGTGCCCGCCCAGCGCCAAAGATTCCCGTTCAGACCGGCGCCGACAAGCCATGCCTCGGAGCCTGCTACCTGTGTGAGGCTGTTCAGGAGCACCTGCGAGATCTGCACTGGCTCGCTGTCGGCCCGCAGCTCGTAGACGCCCATGCCCGCCGCGAACAGCGCGTCGCCGACGGCGATCACGTCGTTGATCGGGCCGCTGCTCAGCAGCTTGTCCCAGCCTGTGTCGGCCGACCAGCGCCACACGCCATCGCCTGTGGCCGCGAGCAGGCACTCGCCAGAAAGCCCCAGGCACGCCTCGCCCCAGCTCAAGAACAGGGCGTTCTCAGCTGGCGCGCCGGGCAGCAGCTGCCAGCTTGCGCCCTCGTCGACACTCGTGTAGATGCCAGTCTGGTTCAGGCTGCCCGCGTACAGCACTCCGGAGGGTGCCACCTCCAATGAGTAGACATAAGCTAGCGGCAAGCTCGCGCTGATCCGGCGCCAGCTTGTCCCCGCGTCATGGCTCACCCATACACCGCCGAGCCCCTGCGCAGCAAAGATAGTGGACTCGTCCTGGGGATGGACGCGCAGGGCGGTGATGAACTGGCGCGCTTGATCAGCGAAGGGGAGCCCCAGGAACTCCCAGCTCGTACCGCCGTTGCTGCTACGGGCGAGGGACGTGCCCGGTGGAGCGCCTGCCCCGAGCCCGACATAGACCGTGTCGTCGCCCGCCCAGGCGATCCGAGTCACCTCCACGTCGGCGAAGGGGATGGGGACTGGCGCCCAGGCGATGCGTGGCCGGAACGGCCCCCACTCCAGCGCCATCAGCGACGCCAGCACGACCAGAGCGGCCAGGAGGGCGCCGCCCGCCAGCAGTCCGAGCAGCCTACGGCGTCGCCCGGTCGTCTGGCCGGCGCGGAGAAAGGCCTCCTCGACGCGGTTCAGCTCGCCGGGCCACTCCGCAGCGTGGCGGCACACCTCGGCGAGGCGTTTGCCGCTGTAGACGTAGCTCGGATCGCGTCCGCTGCGCTGCCACTCCTGGGCCGACTCCGTAAGGCGGCGCTGCGCCATCAACCGCGCCCGGTCCTGCTCAAGCCAGCTCTGGAGCAGCGCCCAGCGCTCAATCAGGGCCTCGTGGGCCAGCTCAAGCGTCTCGACCTCGGCGCTGATCAGGCCGACATCGCCCCGCGAGAGGGTACCGATCAGGCGTTCCAGCGACTCCGGCGTTACATTCGGCAGGTCTAGCTCCTCACGGTACACGCGTCGGCGGGCGTAAGACACCTGCTCTACCATGGCCACGAGGCGGACGAAGAGCAGGTGGGCGAGGCGCTGCTGCTCGGGCTCCAGCTGCTCATAGATCGCCGTGGCGCGCTGGTCGAGGGCGCCGCTCAGGCCGCCGATGGCCTCGTAGGCGGCGTGGGTCAGCCAGATGCCGTGGCGCTGCAGCCAGAGCTGGTTGAGCGTGAACTGGAGCAGCGGCAGGGCGGGCTGGTTAGCCATATCCTCACTTAGGCGGCCGACGAGGCCCTGCTCGAAGAGGGCGCCTACAGCCTTGGCCGGGCTCACCATCGCCTCGCGCAGCGACTCGGGGCTCATCGGTCGCAGGAGCACCTGGGCCAGCGTCGGCTCTTCGGGCACGCCGGGCAGGTTCAGCCAGTGGCCCACGAAGTCGGCGCGCAGGGCGAAGAGCACCCGTAGGCGCCCGCGCAGCTCGGCGGCGGCGCTCTTGAGGAGGAGCACGAACTGGCGCTGCTGCCGCAGGCGCGCATCGGGGGCGCCGGTGATCTGGGTGAACAACTCTTCCGCTTGGTCGATCACCAGCAACAGCGTACGCCCTTGCTCCCCGGCCAGCAGGGTGCCAAGCGCGGTGGCGAGGGCGTCGGGCCTGTCGCTCAGGCGCAACTCCAGGGCGTCGGCATGGGCGATGCGCTCTTGCGGCGGCAGCAGGGTTGCCACCTGGTCGGCGATGGCGCGCAGCGGCCGTGGGCCGGGCACGAACAGCAGGGGATGCCACCCCGCCTCGATGCGCGGCAGCAGGCCCGCCATCAACAGCGAGGACTTGCCGCTACCAGAGGCGCCGACGACGATGGTCATGAGATTGGAGCGCACCGTCTCGATCAGCAGCAGCGTGTCCGTCTCCCGACCGAAGTAGCAGTCGGCCTGCTCGCGGGTGAAGGAGAACAGGCCCGGGTACGGAGCGGGTGTGTCCGGCAGGCGGTGGACGACCTCCTCGGGCGGCTGGCCGAGGATGCCGGCGCGCAGCTGAAGCAGGGCGGCAGCGTCGTCCAAGGCCCGAAAGGTGACGGAGCTGCGGCGCGAGAGCATCGGCGGGAGCGCCTGAGGGTCGCCGCCCGGCAGCAGCACGGGGATAACTCGCATATCGTCCCGGCTACGCACTGCCTGGTCGATGCTCACCCGTAGCTCCTCGTTCTGCCATGGGCTGATCCCCGACGGGCCGATGAAGATCGCGACGGTATCGCTGCTGGCCAGGGCCGTCTCGATCGACTCCTGGTATGGGGTTCCGGGGACAAGGCTCCACGCCGCAAGCCATGGCGCGATGCCTGCCTCCTGCAGGCGACGCGCCAGCTCGCCAACGGCTGGCGCCTCCGCCCGGTGGTGAGAGAGAAAGACGTCGTAGCGGCCACTTGTCATAGTGCCGTACCGCCGAATATTCAGCTGTATCGATTAGGTAAGGCCAGGGGTATTCCGTTGGCCATTATAGCACGCCGCTACTGGCGATAGTAGCCCTGCCGGATGCGCAATGTGGCGCACTATTCGCTATTTTCGTGGCGGCCAGGCTATAATGGGGTAGCGCAAACGCATACAGTTGTTGGGCGCGGCAGCGCAAAGGGAGCCGCCATGGCAACGGGCTATGTCATGGTCATCTGCAGCTCGCGGGACGAAGTCACCGTGGAGCTCCTGGTGCGACGCCTGGCCCAGGAGGCGGGGCTGAAGGTCTGGTTCGGTCCGTGGGATCTCTTGGCTGGGGCGCCGCTCCAGGAGCAGCTGGAGCGCGCGGTCGCCGGCGCCGACGCCTGCCTGGTCTGCATAGGCAGCCCTGGCATCGGCGGCTGGTACAACGAGCAGCTGCGAGTCGCGATTGATCGGCGTGTGACTGAGGCGACGGCGCTTCCGGTCGTGCCGGTGATCCTGCCGGGGGCTAGCGAAGACGCGCTGAGTGAGCTCCCGCGCTTGCTGCGCCGCTACGTGCCGGTGACGTTCGACGCGCCAGACGACCCGCAGGCCTTCAGGCTGCTGGTCGCCGGCGCCCTCGGGCTACGCCCGATTGAGGTGGATCCGCTGCTGGCGGCCGCCCCCGTGCGCCTCCCCGCCACGCGCACGGCGCCGACGGAGGCCGAGCGAAACGTTCCGCTGAAGCTGACGTTTCTGAGCCAGCCCGCAGGGGCCGTCGTCATCTGGGAGAGCGATGTTCTAGGTCGGCGGGTCTCTCAGTTCCAGGCGCCGTACGACGAGCGGCAGCTCCCGCTCGTGATCCAGGCCCTCGAGCTAGCGCAGCACCCGGCCGGCGCGCCGGGACTTGGGCCGGTCGAGCGCGAGCAGCTGCGGGACAGCGAGCTCTTGGTGGGCGACTGGCCAGCGGAGGATCTGCATCGGCGGGTCGGGCGCGCGCTCTACAAAGCTTTGACGGCCGATCCGGCGGCCGCGCTGGCGCTGCACATGGTGCGCGACCACGCGACCGCCCTTGGGCTGGCGCTCGCGTTTCAGCTCCACTTCGACGGCCCTGCGCTGGCGGCGCTCCCCTGGGAGCTGCTCTGGGACGAGGGCGGGCCAGTGCTCTTCAGCCGTGGCGCCCTGGCGAGCGTGGTGCGCTGCCTCGACCTCGGCCAGGCTCTGCCGCCAGCCCCGGCCGTGCGGCGTCCGCTGCGTCTGCTGGCCCTGGCGCCCCATACCGGCGTCGCAGCGGCTGTGCGCGCCGCCGACGAGCAGGCCCTCCGGGTTGCACTTGGCCCTATGCTGGCAGATGGCGCCCTCAGCCTCGAGCGGCTCAGCCCGGTGACGCCCTCCGATCTGGTGGAGCGCCTACAGGCAGGTTCGCCAGTCGATATGTTCCACTTCGTAGGTCACGGCTCCTACGCCGACGGGGAGGGGCGCCTGTTGCTCGACGACGCGCAGGGCGGCAGCCGCCATTTCAGCGCCGGGCGCTTGGCGGCCTTGCTCGGCGAGGTGCGGCTGGCGGTGCTACAGTCATGTCGCTCGTCCATGGCCGGCGGCGAGCTGCTTACCGGCATCGCCCCGGCGCTCAGCGCGGCGGGGCTTCCGGCCGTCGTCGCCATGCAGCTGCTGGTGCGCACCGAGGCGGCGCTCCGCTTTACGAGCGTGCTCTACGGTGGTATCGCCCGCGGCGCCTCGCTTCAGCGCGCCGTGGCCCTCGGGCGGCAGGCCCTGTATGTCGAGGAGCCAGAGCAGAGCTCCTGGTATGTGCCTACCCTCACCTTGCGGGCACGCGAGCCCGGCGCAATCTACATCCTTCCGACTCCGCCCTGATAGAGGCATGCAGGCGCTCAGAGCGCCATCGTAGCACCGCTTGGCCTGGCGCCCTTCGGCGGGAGTTGCTGTAACCCCTGTTCTTTACCTACGAAGTATGTTATACTTGCGGCCACAAGAAGCCTCTAGATTTTAATAAGCGCAGTTCGCAGCCACCGGGCTGTCTAGCCTCCTTCACGACTGCGTGTACAGAGCTGTAGCTCGCGGCGTCAGGTCTTGTTCGCGACAGGCATACCTGTCGGTTCACGGGATCATTGCGGGGGGACGCTATGCCTGAGTCTGCGGCCTCGCTGGGTGTTGCTTCAGCGCCTGATCGTGTGCCGTTCAGCGGTCTCCTGTTGGCCCTCCAGCAGCTCGACCGCCTGCTTGAGCACGCGGTGGCCGTGGCCCAGACGGTCTATGACGCCGAGGCAGCAGACCCCTACCGGGGCCTGTATATCAGCTCCCAGGAGGCTGCCGACCTGCTCGCGCACGCGCCGGGCAGCAGCCTGCTTGCGAGCGGCAGCCTCACGCTGGAGGCGTTCCCACGGCTGACGCTGCTGTGCCGCGTCTTGCAGCTGTCTGAGCTAGAGGCGAGCCTGCTGCTTGTCGCCCTTGCGCCGGAGCTTGATCGGCGCTACGAGCGGCTCTACGCCTTTCTGCAAAACGATGTCACCCGCCGCAGGCCCAGCGTGGAGCTCGCCCTCGGACTGCTGCTGCCGTCCTTCGAGGCCCGGCTTATGGCGAGGCGGCTCTTTGCCGCAGGCGCCCCGCTGATCAAGCAGCAGGTTCTGCGCCTGCTCGAAGACCCCGCAGACCACCAACCCCCGCTGCTCAGCAGGTACCTCGCCGTCGACGGGCGGATTGTCAACTATCTGCTCGGCGACGATGAGCTCGACGACCGGCTCGACGGCTATGTTGCCCGTGGCGCACTCCCGATCTCCATCGACGCGCTGCTGCTCGCGCCCGACGTGAAGCAGCGCCTCAGGCTGCTGCTACGGCACGGCCACAGCGCTGGCATTGGCCTGACCGTCTACCTCCAAGGCCCCTACGGCGTGGGGAAGCACACGGTGGCCGCTGCGCTCTGTCACGAGCTTGGCCTCGGCATGCTTACCGTTGATGGCGAGCGCATGGCGCGGCTCGCCGCCGACGTGTTCGCGGCTACGCTCCGCCTCGCCCTGCGTGAGGCGGCCTTGGGCGGCGAGGCACTGTATTTCGAGGGCTTCGACACGCTGCTTGGCGACGAGCAGCGGCAGCACGCCAGGCAGCTGCTCGGGGCGCTGGCCGAGCGCGGGGCGATCTCCTTCCTGGCGGGCGACGTCGTCTGGGAGCCAACGAATCCGCCGCCGGGGCTGGCTTTCGTGCGGGTCGAGCTCCCCAAGCCCTGCTACAGCGAGCGGGAGGAGCTGTGGTCGCGGGCGCTCTCTGGCGGTGCAGACGGCGCCGGGGCCTTGCCAGCGCGCCAGGATCTGAGCGAGATCGCGAGCCGCTTCCGCTTCAGCGCCGGCCAGATCCGCGACGCAGCGGCGAGCGCACACAATCTGGCGCGCTGGCGCTCGCCCGAGCTTGCGACGCCGACCCACGACGACCTGATCGCCGCCTCGCAGCTGCAGTCGAACCGCCATCTCAGCGCGATCGCCCGCAAGCTTACGCCGCACTACGTCTGGGACGACCTTGTGCTGCCTGCGGATCGGCTGCTGCTGCTGCGCGAGATCTGCCAGCAGGTTCAGCACCGCACGCTGGTCTATGAGGCCTGGGGGTACGACCGCAAACTATCGCTTGGCAAGGGGCTGAATGTGCTCTTTGCGGGGCCGTCGGGAACCGGCAAGACCATGGCGGCCGAGATCATGGCGGGCGAGCTCAAGCTGGATCTGTATAAGATCGACCTCTCGACCGTGGTGAGCAAGTATATCGGCGAGACTGAGAAGAACCTGGCGCGCGTCTTCGCTGAGGCAGCGACCAGCCACGCCATGCTGTTCTTCGACGAGGCCGATGCACTCTTTGGCAAGCGCAGCGAGGTGCGCGATAGCCACGACCGCTACGCCAACCTGGAGATCGCCTACCTGCTCCAGCGCATGGAGGAGTACGAGGGGATAGTGATTCTGGCGACCAACATGCGCAAGAATATGGACGATGCGTTTGTCCGACGCATGCAGTTTATGGTCGAGTTCCCCTTCCCCGACAGCGAGGACCGGCTGCGGATCTGGCAGAGTATTTGGCCGGAGGATGTGCCGCGCGAGCCTACGCTAGATTTGGTGTTTTTGGCCGAGCGCTTCGAAATTGCCGGTGGGAACATCCGCAACGTTGCGCTGGCGGCCGCCTTTCTGGCCGCCGCCGATGGCCGCCCGCTGCATATGGAGCATCTGGTACACGCCGTCCGGCGCGAGTACCAAAAGACGGGCAAGATGCTGACGGGCGGCGAGTTCGGCGTGTATGGCGCGCTCCCTGCTAAAAATGGTCGAAACGGCGCTAGACACGAGCACGAATAGGCGAAGAGGATAGCTATGCACGCCGCAACGCATGAGTCGCTTGCCAACCCGCAGCTTGAGCCAACCGCTGCGCCGCCACAGCGAGCGCCTGAGCGGCATGGCGTGCGGCGCGAGGCACCCCTGCTCCGTGCGGCGGCGCAGGCACAGGCGCCTAACGCCCATGCCGCGCTGCTTGGCGCAGCGGCGGCGCACGGCCCAGCGCAGGTCGGCGCCCTGGCCCAGCGCCTGCAGCGCCGCTTCGGCAACAGCTATGTGCAGCGAACCATCATGCTGGCCCGTAAGGCGGCCGATACCGCCGAGGTGACGCCCGAGGTGGAGGCGGGCATCCAGGGCGCGCGCGGCGCCGGCCAGCCGCTCGACCACGGCCTGCGGGCGCACATGGAGCCGGCCTTCGGCGCCGACTTTGGCGGCGTGCGCGTACACACCGACACCCGCGCCCACACGCTCAACACGGCTCTGAGCGCCCGCGCCTTCACCACCGGCCAGGACGTCTTCTTCCGCGCAGGCGAGTACAACCCGGCGACCAGCGGCGGCCAGGAGCTGATCGCCCACGAGCTGACCCATGTGGTGCAACAGGCCGGCACCGTGCAGGCCAAGCTCACCCTCGGCGCGCCTGATGATCAGTACGAGCAGGCGGCCGACGCGACGGCGCTCCAGGTGATGCAGCGCCTACAACGCGCACGCTTTGGGGGCGCCGCGCCAGAGGCCCAGCGGCAGGCGAGCGATGAGGAGGAAGAGCCCGCAGACAGTATGGGCGGGAGCGGCCTGACGGCTGCGATCCAGCGCCGGTGCGCCGACTGCGCCGAGGAGCTGGAGGGCGGCGCAAGCCTGGCGGCGCCGCAGCCAGATGAGTTGGTAGGCGGCGGGCGGCTGGTCGGCGCCGGAGTGCGGGCTGTCCAGCGCGATCTTGCGGTCAAGCCGCCCAATCCCACAGCGGTCGCCGCCGAGCTGACCGCGCCGCAGATGGAGGCGGCGCTCCGCTATAACCAGATCCGCTTTAAAGACCCATACAGCATCGCCGTGATCCGCGACGTGATCGGGATCGCACGCTTTCCCGCCGTTGCCGACGAAGCGTTCGCCCAGGCCATCGCCCAGTGGCAGGCCGAGCAGAACCTTACCGTGAACGGCAAGTGCGGCCCGGCGGCCACCCGCACGCTGGTCGGCGAGCTGCGTGCGGAGGGCAACCCGCGTGACGCGACCCAGCTGCGCACAGATAACTATGTCAGCTGGAGCGATGTCAATGGGCCAACCTTCCGCACCTGTAGCGGCGCCGTCCACGGCTTCCAGTGGGATGTCAACTTTAGCACATCGCTGCGGCGTGGCTGGATTATCCAGGAGCTCACGAATATCTGGAGCCCGGCAAATTGTAATGGCACAGCCTATGGCTTCGCGAATGCCACGCCGCACTATTACGAGGCCTGGTGGGTCGATAATGCCGGCAAGGTCTGGATCCCAACTTCGCTCACGACGCCGCCAACGATCGGTACGCCAGCTATTGCCGATGATCAATGGCGCCGTCCGATGATGCCCGGCACGAGCGGCACCTGGCGGATGAGCGCACGCCTCTTTACGACCCTGACGCTCCCGGCTGGCCTTACGATCGGCGGCGTTGCCGATGCCATCGCGCTGCCTTCTTCGGCGGGCACGATCAGCTCCGACACGCTCGGCCTGCTCGCGGCGAGCCGCAGCATCGGCGGGGAGTGGAACTGCTGTGACCCGAACCCGGCCCTCCATTTTCATCGCCGGAGGTAACTGATGGATCTCGAGGCGGAGCTGTCATCTGCTACCAAGAGTATCCAGGCCGCCCCGTCGCCAGCCGGGTGGAGCTTCGACCCCGCAGCCCTGGTGCGCGCCGTCAACAGGTTGCACGCCCTGGGGGGTGAACGGGCCGCCCAGTTGCTGTACGACTACATCACGCGGGCCGAGGGTGGCGCCCCGTCGGTCGACGCGGCGGACAACGATCCTCGTCGGGCCGCACTGATCGCGCGGCTGCTCTTTGTTCCGTCCAAGCCAGGGGCCGCGTCGCCGCCCCTGCGTTTCGGGCAGGCCGATGTCACCTTGCCCGACCCCGATCCTGTGTGGCCACACTTGCCGCTGGTGCTGTCTGGCGAGCTGCCGTTCCTGCTGGTCGGGGGGTATTTTGTGGGTGGCGCAATGCGCAGCGCTCGCGACCTGATCGACGAGTACGTGGCGGGTGGGCGGCTGCGGGCAGCGCCGTTGCGCCCGGCACCGCCAATGGAGGCGGTCGAGGCGTTGGTCGAGTCGGAAGCGTGGGGGAAATTGCTGCCGCCAGCGCAGGAGCCGCCGGTGCGCGCGATGCTCTACGCGCAGGCCTTGTGCGCCGCCGCCCCGGCCTACAGCGCCAGCGCGGCCGATCTGCAAGCCCTGGCAATTACCGCGCCGGCCGATCTCGCCGCGCTGTGGCAGCGTCATAGCACTGCAATTCGGGCGCTCGGGCTGCATTGGGACGAGGACGGGCAGGTCTACCGCAGTAGCACCATCCCATGAGTAGAAGCATCAAACAATCAGCTGGTGCAGAAGCTGCCTCCCACAGCGCTCAATCGCTAGCGGAGCGCAAGGGTGGCCCGGAGGCGCTGCGCGGGCAATTTCTCCCAGCACCCCTGCTGGCGAGTGATGGGCCGCCCGACGCACCGGCCCACGCCGCGCTGCTGCGCCGGATGGTCTTGGTGCAGCAGACGGGCACGGTCAAGGCCAAGCTGGTGGTTGGCGCGCCGGATGATGTTTACGAGCAGGAGGCCGAGCAGATCGCAAGGCACGTGGCACACAACACGCGGCGCGATCAGTCAAGCGACCCGGCGATCTCGCACGCTGGCAGCCCCGCTAGGGGAGCAGCGCAGGGCATCGCCAAAGCTTCTACTGTACAGCGCTGGGAGAGCCCGGAACATATTAAGCTGGGCGACGAGGCAGGCGGGGCAAGCACCGGGCTGATTGTGCTCGAATGCTATGATCGCGATTTCCCTGAGCGCAAAGGCCCCGTAGACAGCTGGCCGAGCTTCTGGAAGAAGATCGATACATCCATTAATAATACACGCGGCGATGGACCGTGGATCGCCTTTGGCGACAACTTCCTCACCGACGCAAGGAACTCAAAAAATCTGACCCTTGCAGAGGAGGCTGTCCGGCTGTCGAAACAAGATATCGTCGACACGATGGCGAAGAAAAGCGCCTTCACAATGCCTACAACCTTTGCGGCCGAGAAGCTGGTGCCATTTCCAACCTCACCAGGGACGGATCGCTGGAAAGGATCGGATCGCACCAAGGTACAGGCGGGGCTAGCCGCAAGCGAACTGCCTGGCGTGGCGTCCGAAGCCTTCACGGATGATAACGATGTGCGCAATTGGGTGAGCCGCCGCAGGTCCGGCGAGATCGGGCGACAACCCACGCGCGAGCTGCTACGAATGATCGCTATCCTGATGAGCGGGAAGGTAACCGACGATGATGTCGACGCCATCGTCAAGATCCTGGACGATGTTACCTCAGCTTCGACGATGCAACAGATCAAGGCCGTCGTTGGCCCACAAATTACAAGCCTGGGTAGTTTATATGACCGCGTGCGTATTAAGAGCGCGTTAGGGCGCGCAATCTAGCAGGGTTCGCTGCTGGAGCCAAGAGCCGTATGCGCACAACGTGGGACGCTCAATGATCGATGACCTCGACAAAACCATTGAGACGCTGCTAAAGCGCGAGCTGCCGCCAAGCCTGGTGAGCCAGGTGACGATCAGCTTTGCCGCGCCCGACGGGCAGTTCCCGCCGCAGTCGGTGACGCTGCCCGCAGTCAACTTCTTTCTCTACGATGTGCGCGAGAACCGCGACCTGCGCACGAACGAGTGGGTGGTGGAGCGCCAGGGTATGGGCGCTGTCACGCGCAAGCGCGCCCCGGTGCGCGTGGACTGCGCCTACCTGATCACCGCCTGGTCCAGCAGCACGCCCAACCCGTCCCAGGACGAGCACCGCGTGCTCGGCGAGGTGATGCGCGTGCTGCTGCGCCACCCCACCATTCCGGCGCCGCTGCTCCAGGGCAGCCTGCGCGGGCAGGAGCCGAGCCTGCCCACCAGCTCGCTGCAGGCCAACAACCTGCAAAGCCTTGGCGAGTTCTGGCAGGCCCTGGGCGGCAAGCCCCGCGCTGCCCTGAGCTACACGGTCACGATCAGCGTCGATCCGTACGAGGCCGAGCAGGCCCCGGTTGTGCTGGAGCGCGAGCTGCGTCTGAAGCCGGACACGGAGCAGTAGCGCAGGCCGACGGGCGGCGCGATGTGAGCAGCGCGTAATGCGAGGAGGCGCGTATGAGCGAGTGGACAATTGTGCGGCGGGCGGTGTCGATCGCTGGGATGATCACCGACGCGGCGAGCGGGCGGCCGATCGCCGACGCCCTGATCGAGCTCACCGGCGGCCCGCCGGCCTTCGTCGCCATTCGTACCACCCTGGCGCGCGACCCGGCCTGGGCGCGGCAGGCCGAGCGCCTCGACCGGCGCCACAGCCGCCCGGACGGGCTCTACGCCTTCAGCGATCTGCCGCCAGGCAGCTACGCGCTGCGCGTCAGCGCGCCAGGCCAGGGCAGCCGCTACGGCGTGACAACCCTACCAACCGTCGTGGTCTCCAACGAGCGCGAGCCCAGCGGGCGGATCAAGCTCGCACCCGCCGACGCCACACTCGCGCCCACCAGGATCAGCGGGCGCGTGCTGCGCGGCGATACAAACCCGCGCCGGCCAGCCATTGGTGCGCAGGTGCGCCTGCGCGGCGATACCAGCGTAGTGCGCAGCGATGACGATGGGCGCTTCACGCTCAGTGGTCTCACCGCCGGCACGCCGACGCTGGAGATCACAGCCCAGGGCTACCAGACCTTTACGCAGGCGGTCACGCTGGCCGCCGGCCAGGAGCAGAGCATGAACAGCCTGGTGCTTACCGCCGGACCATGAGCGGGCCGGTTGGCCGCGCAGATCGGTCGCCGCCGCTTTGGATTTTGGATTGCCGTCAACCGCATCACAGTAAGGAGCAGCAGGGATGCCGCAGTATCTCTCGCCCGGAGTCTACGTCGAAGAGGTGCCGTCGTCGTCGGCGCCGATTGCCGGGGTTGGCACCAGCACCGCCGGTTTTATCGGCGAGGTTGCCGCAGCTGTAACCATGCCGGAGCAGCCCGGCAAGCTCGACGCGCAGAGCAACCCCGTCCCCTACACCGTGGTGGCTGCGGGGCAGCCCCAGCTGATCACCAGCTGGCTCGCCTTCAAGAACAGCTTTGGCGACATCCAGGCCGGCAACAACACGCTCGCCCACGCCGTCTACGGCTTCTTCAACAACGGCGGCACGCGCTGCTGGATCACCCGCGTGGCCGACGTCGACAGCGCCACTCAGGTTACCAACGCCCTGGCCGACTTCGCCGCAATCGATGAGATCGCTATCGTCGCCGCGCCCGGCGCGCGCAGCATTGCCGTGCAGGGCGCCATCCTCGACCACTGCGAGAATAGCGGCGACCGCTTCGCCATTATCGACGGGCAGCGCACCACCACGCTTACCCCGGCCGCGATCAAGGGCGGCGACGCCACCGCCACCCCGCCGACCAACCCGCTACGCAACAGCAACTATGGCGCGATCTACTGGCCCTGGATCGCCGTGTTCGACCCGGCCAGCAACGCCACGATCTTCCAGCCGCCCAGCGGCCATCTGGCCGGGATCTATGCGCGCGTCGACACGCTGCGCGGGGTGCACAAGGCGCCGGCCAACGAGGTGATCAGGGGCAGCGTCGGGCTCGAGAACCTGCTCAGCAGAGCCGACCAGGACGGGCTCAACCCCGCCGGGATCAACGTGATCCGCTCGTTCGACGGCACCGTCACGGTCTGGGGGGCGCGCACAATCGGCGGCGATGCCAATGGCGAGTGGAAGTACGTCCCGGTGCGCCGCCTCTTCCTCTTCCTACGCGAGTCGATCGACGAGGGCACGCGCTGGGCCGTGTTTGAGCCCAACGACCGGGCGCTCTGGGCCAAGATCACGCGCAATGTCACGGCCTTCCTCACCAACGTGTGGCGCTCTGGGGCGCTGTTCGGCGCCACGCCCGCCGAGGCCTTCTACGTGAAGTGCGACGATGAGACCAACCCGCCCGAGGTGCGCGACCTGGGCCAGGTGATCACCGAGATCGGCGTGGCGGTGGTGAAGCCAGCCGAGTTTGTGATCTTCCGCATCAGCCAGTGGGCCGGGCCAGGCCAGTAGTTGAAGCGGGGCCAGCGATGAGCATGAGCCGCTACCAGACACCGGGGATCTACCGGCAAGACAGCTTCGAGCGGCCGCTCGCCGCGCTTCAGACCGGCGTCCCGGTCTTCCTGGGCGTGGCCGCGCGCCAGCCGGATAGCCGCGTCCAGCGGCTGACGCTCTGGCAGCAGTTTGTCGATCAGCTCGGCGAGCCGCTGGCCGATAGCTACCTCGGCCCCGCCGTGCGCGGCTTCTTTGCGAACGCGGGCCAGCTGTGCTACGTGGTGCGCCTGGGCGACTCGACGCCCGCCGAGCTCGCCACAGGCCTCGCCCAGATCGCCCAGATCGATATGATCGATCTGGTCTGCGCGCCAGATTGTATGCGGCCTGCCCAGCTGGGGCTCGGCCTGGATCTGGCGGTGGTCCAGGCTATGCAGCAGGCGCTGCTCGACCACTGCGCGCAGTTGGGTGACCGCTTCGCCATCCTCGACGCGCTCCCCGGCAGCGATCCGCCGAGCGTGCTGGCGCAGCGTCAGCGGCTAAACGGCAGCGACGGTGCGCTCTACTATCCCTGGGTGGGCGTCGCTGCGGGCGTTGGGCAGGCGGTGCGCTTTGTGCCGCCCTGCGGCCATGTGGCCGGTGTCTTTGCCCGCAGCGACCGCGCCACCGGCGTGCATAAGGCCCCCGCAAACGAGCCGCTTAGCGAAGTGCTCGACCTGGAGCGCAACCTGACCAACGCCGACCAGGCCGGGCTCAACCCCGCCGGGATCAACTGCATCCGCAGCTTCCCCGGCCACGGCATGCGCGTCTGGGGGGCGCGCACCCTCAGCCGTGACAGCGCCTGGGCCTACATCAATGTGCGCCGGCTGTTTCTCACCGCCGGTCGCTGGATCGAGCGTAACCTGACTGGCGCAGTCTTCGAGCCGAATGGGCCGCGGCTCTGGGCGCGCATCGAGCGCGAGCTGAGGGGCTATTTTCGGCAGCTGTACGAGCGCGGCGCGCTCCACGGCGCCTCGCTAGAAGAGGCGTTCTATGTGAAGTGCGACGCGGAGACGAACCCGCCGGAGGTCCGCGAACAGGGCAAGGTGGTCACTGAGATCGGCCTGGCGCCTGCGCTTCCAGCGGAGTTTGTGGTTGTTCGCATTGTCCACGGTGTCGGCGGCGTGACGATTGTCGGGCCGAGCCAGCCGTGATCAGCGTCTGAGCGAAGGAGGCAGAGGACTATGGCCACAGGAAGCCGCACCGATCCATTTCGCGCCTTTAACTTTCTGGTCGAGATCGACGGGATCACCCGCGCCGCGTTCCGCGAGTGCTCCGGCCTGGATTCCAGCCAGAATGCGATCGACTACCGCGAGGGCGGCGAGGCGCTGCACATGCGCAAGCTGCCAGGCCTCAACACCTTCTCGAATATCACGCTCAAGTGGGGCATTACCACCGATGCCGAGTTCTGGGAGTGGCGCAAAAAGGCCGCCGAGGGCAAGGTCGAGCGCAAGAATGGCTCGATCATTTTGCTGGACGAAAGCGGCGCCGAGAAGCTGCGCTGGAACTTTACCGATGCCTGGCCCATCAAGTGGACCGGCCCGACGCTCAATGCCACCGGCAACGAGGTGGCAATCGAGACGGTCGAGCTCGTCCACGAGGGGATTAGCCGGGCATGAGCTTGCAGACTGAGTTTCCGTTTGTGCTGCCCTGCGGCTTTGTCGATCAGGAGGGCACGCTGCACCGCGAGGGCATGATGCGGATGGCGACGGCCTACGACGAGATCGCGCCGCTGCGCGACCCGCGGGTGCAGAACAACCCTGGCTACCTGGTGCTGATCCTGCTCTCACGCGTGGTCAGCAGGCTCGGGAGCTTGCAGCAGCTCAACCCGAAGGTGATCGAGGGCCTGTTCGCGGCCGACCTGGCCTACCTCCAGGAGCTGTACCAGCGGGTGAACACGCAGGGCCACGCGCGGCTGCTGGTGGCCTGCCCGCACTGCCAGGGCGAGTTCGAGGTGGAGCCCGTCGGCCTGGGGGAATAATGCGCTACCCCACGGATCGCCTGCACGAGGAGGTAGCGTATATCGCGTTCCATCTGCACTGGCCCTACGACCAGATCATGCGCATGGAGCACCGCGAGCGGCAACGCTGGGTTGCTGAGATCGGGCGCATCAATCAGCGTTTGAACGAGCAGGCCGCGCCCTAGCGCGGTAAGGAGCCCCCCCTATGCCCTCTCTTGGGCTGAATGCGGCGTTCAGCATGGCCACAAACCTGCTGGGCGTGCGCAACGATCCCTACGCGAGCTTTAACTTCCTGGTTGAGATCGAGGGCCTGCTCGTCGGTGGCTTCTCGGAGGTCAGTGGGCTACAGCTCGAGTCGGAGCTCCAGGACTACCGCGAGGGCGGGCAGAATGGCTTTATCCATCGCCTGCCCGGCCCCATGCGCTACCCGCAGAACCTGACGCTAAAGCGCGGCCTCACCGACATCGACACGCTTTGGGCCTGGCAGCAGGATGTGGCCCAGGGCATCATCAAGCGCCGCAACGGCACGATCTACCTGCTGAGCCGCATGGGCATCCCGACCATGTGGTGGGACTTTCTGGCGGCCTACCCGGTCAAGTGGACTGGCCCGGAGTTCAAGGCCGACTCCAACAGCCTGGCCTTCGAGGCGGTTGAGCTCACCCATCGCGGGCTGAGCAAGCCGTCGATCGCAGATCTCGCGGGCAAAGCCTTCGGCTCGATTAGCGGCGCCATCGGTGTGTCAATCTAAGCATGGAACCTGATCAGACCAACCCGGATGGCGCCAAGCGCTGGCAAGACGCCCTGAGCCCGCGGCTTGTTGATCGGCTTACGCGCCCGCTGACCCGCCCAGGCGTGATCGCGCCTGGCCTGAGCCACGGCATCATCGCGCGTATGCGGCACACTGGCGCGCATATGCCGCTGCTCGATCGGGCGCTGCAGCGCCTGCGCAGCGTAGACGAGCCCCAGGCGGCGCACATGCCGATTGTCTACGCACGCCCTGCGCCCGCCGCGCCGCCAGGCGGCGGCGCTGTAGCGACCGTAGCGCCGTCAGGCGACGGCGCTACGGCGCCGCCTGCTGTGCCGCCTGCGCCACCGATCACTCGCCCCGTCGTGCGGCCTACGCTGGCCCGGCAGGTGTCCAACGTGGCTTCCTCCATCCAGCCGCCGGTCGGCCCGCCCACCGCGCCGCCGGTCGTCCTGGCGTACACGCGCGCCGCCGCCCCGCCCGCCGGCCGCCCCGAGCCGCCGCTGCACGCTGCTGCTCCAACCCTGGCCGCGCTGCCTCTGGCCGTGCCGCCCCTGGCCGTGCCGCCTCAACTGGCGACTGACGCTGGCAGCAGCCCGGCTCTGTACGCCGCTACACCGGCGCTCACGGCCGCGCCGCCCGCCGTGCAGCTGGCGCCGGTCCCGCCGGAAGCACGCCTGCCGCGTGTCGCGCCGCTCGCACCAGCTGGCGACGAGCCGGTGCGGATCGTGCTGCCGCCAGGCCGCAGGGTTGTCCGTGGCATGCCTGAGCACGCACCCGGCGCCGCGCCGCCGCAATCCATCCAGCGCACGCTGCGCACTGCCGACACGCCGAGCACGGGCGGCACGGCTCTCGCCCCTGCCGCCACGCTACCGCCACCCGAGCTGCTGCTCGCCCAGCGGCACGCGGCCAGCCCGCCGTCGTCGCCAGGCGTGCCCGCCGCGCCGCCGCCAGGCGCCCCAACGGCACGGCCAGACGTGCTCGCCGCGCCGCCGCTCAGCGTCGTGGCGCCCCTGCGGCCTGCGCCGCCTCCACCGGGCGTGTTAGCCGGGCAGGCCGCGCCGCCGCTCCCGCCGGTCGCCATCGTGCAGCGCCGCGCCGCGCCCGCGCCGCAGGCAAGCGGCGTGGCGACGTGGGCCGTCACCGAGGCCGCGCCCGTGCGCCCAGTGGTCGGGGCGTTGCGCCGCGCTGCGCGCAGCGAGCAGGCGCCGCTCCCGCTGCGCGCAGCTGGCGCCGCCCAGGCCCTGAGTGCGCCCGCTGTGCAGCTGCCCACGCTCCAGCGCTCGGCCGCGTCGGCGCTCCAGACAGCCAGCGCCGATGCGCTCGCAGGGCCGCCGACCGAGCTGCCGACTGTGGCGGCTGGGGGCGCCGCGCCAGGCCCCGATGTGAACCAGATCGCCGCCCAGGTGTACGAGCTGTTGGTGCGCCGCATCGCCAGCGAGCGTGAGCGCAGAGGACGGTAGCCATGGCGCTTGAGAAGGCGACAATTACGTACGCGACGCCCGAGGGCGAGGAAAAGATCGCGGTACGCTTCAACCCCACCCAGTATAGCCTCGACCACGGCAACCAGATCGCTGAGATCGGCATCCCCGGCCTGAGCGCACCGATCCTCCAGTATGTGCGCGGCAACACGCGCACGCTCTCTATGGAACTGCTCTTCGACACCTATGAAGAGCGCACCGACGTGCGCAAAGCTTTTACCGACAAGATCTACAAGCTGCTCGAGATTTTGCCAAGCACCCACGCCCCGCCGATCTGCACCTTCGCGTGGAAGGATGTGATCCTCACCTGTGTGCTGGAGCGGGTCGGCGGTCGCTTCACGATGTTTCTGGAGGACGGCACCCCGGTGCGCGCAACGCTCACGGTGAGCTTCAAGGAGTACCAGACGGTCGATCAGCTGGTGCGCAACACGCCAACCGAGTCGGCCGATCACACCAAAACCTACACGGTGAAGCTGGGCGATACGCTCAGCAGCATCGCCGCCGCCGAGTACGGCAGCCCGGCCCAATGGCGCCCGATCGCCAGCGCGAACCAGATCGATAACCCGCGCACGCTCACCCCCGGCCGCGTGCTCGTGATCCCGCCGCTGCTCTGACGCTCGCTACCAGGAGTTGGGTATGGCCCCCAGGCACTTCGCGCCGGCCTTCATTGTCAAGATCGATAGCCAGCAGCTGGCGACCGATGTCTCGAAATATATTGTCGAGCTCGCGGTGGCCCACGAGCCGGACGCCATGGACCACTTCAGCCTGACTTTGGCCAACCCCTTCCCCAGCTTGCCGTGGACCCACACCGATCAGGCGCTCTTGTTCCAGGAGGGCAAGAGCGTCAACATCAAGCTGGGCTATGTCGATGATCTACAGTCCATGTTCAGCGGGACGATCACCAGCGCCAGCCCGAGCTTCCCCGAGAGCGGCGCCGCGACCCTGCGCGTCGAGGGCTATAGCCACATGTGCCGCCTGAACGGCACCTCGCATACGCGCACCTTTCCGGACATGACCGACAAGGAGATCGCCCAGAAGATCGCCAGCGAGGCCAATCTGGGGCTAAAGGCGGATGAGACGCCCACCAGCTACCCCTATGTGATCCAGCAGAGCCAGACCGATTTCGACTTTCTGCTCAAGCGGGCCAAGCGGATCGGCTTTCGCCTCCAGGTGGAGGATGACACGCTCTTGTTTACACAAGCCCAGGACGACAGCGGCTCCAGCTATACCCTGGTCTGGGGCCACCCAGGCCGGCCACTCGACCCCGCGCTCCGGGTGATGCCGCTGAGAAGCTTCAGCCCGAGCATGAATACCACCGGCCAGGTGACACAGGTGATCGTCAGCGGACAGCACCCGACAACGCGCAAGCGCTTCGAGGGCAAGGCCGGGATCGGCGACGAGACCAAGCTGAACGGCGCTCAGAGCGGGCCGCAGGTGGCCCGCGCAGCCCTTGGCGAGCGCATCAAGTGCATCACCGATGCGCCGGTGAGCACCCAGAAAGAGGCCGAGGATCTGGCCCGCGCCATCTACAACGAACGGGCGAACCGCTTCATCACTGGGAGCGGCACGTCGATTGGGCTGCCCGACCTGCGCGCCGGTCACAACATCACCCTGGAGGGGCTGGGGCCGCGCTTTTCCGGCGAGTACTATGTGACCCAGACCAGCCACGCGATCAACAGCGGCGGCTACCAGACCAGCTTTTCAGTCAGGAGGAACGCACTCGGATGAGCGACAATCTCTTAGATCTGCTTGTGCCGCCCGCCGAGCGACGTGTGTACGGGGTCGTCAGCGGCGTGGTGACCAACAACCAGGACCCAGAGGGGCTGGGGCGCGTCAAAGTCAGCTTCCCCTGGCTCTCCGAGCAAGACGAGAGCTGGTGGGCGCGGCTCGCCACGCCAATGGCCGGCAAGGAGCGCGGCCTCTACCTGCTGCCCGAGGTCGACGATGAGGTGCTGGTGGCCTTCGAGCAGGGCGACATGCGCTTCCCCTATATTCTCGGCGGCCTCTGGAACGAGCCGCAGCCGCCGCCGGAGAAGAATGATGATGGCAAGAACAATATACGTAGTATGAGCTCGCGCAGCGGCATGCTTATCCGGCTGGACGATAGCGACGGCCACGAGCAGATCGAGATCAGCGACAAGGCTAAGAAGAACCGCATCGTCATCGACGTGGCGAACCAGAAGATCCTGATCAGCGCCGACAGCGACATCGAGATCGTCGCGTCGAACGGCAAGCTCAAGCTCAGCGGCAACGGGGTCGAGATCAGCTCGCAGGCCGCGGTGAAGATCGAGGCCGGCGCGGGCATGGAGCTCAAGGCTAGCGGCTCGATGAAGCTCAAGGGCGCAACCGTCGATATTAACTGAGGGAGGCGCTCATGGGCCAGCCAGCCGCAAAGCAGGGCGACCAAGTGGTGGCGACCGACACGCATATTGTGATGGTCCCAGCGCCGCCCGCGCCGCCTGTACCGACGCCGTTGCCGCACCCCTTTGTGGGCATCATCGGCGGCGCGCTGAGCAGCGACGTGAAGATTATGGGCATGCAGGCGGCCACCGTCGATAGCACGGCGGACAACACCCCGCCGCATTTCCCCACCCCGCCCGGAGTCGCGTTTCAAAGCCCGCCCGCCAACAAGGCGACGATCAAGCTCGGCAGCGCATCCGTGCGCATCAACGGCAAGGCCGCCGCGCGCAATGGTGATAGCGCGACCACCTGTAACGACCCGGCGGATCTGCTTGTCGGCACGGTGATCGCCGTCGGCACGGTTTTTATCGGCTGAGCGCACACGAGGTTGTATGCCTAGCAGATTTCTCGGCGTCGGCTGGAAGTTTCCCCCCGCGCTCGACCAGGGCGGGCAGGTGGCGATCGCGCAGTACGAGCAGGCTGTGGCCCAGGCGATCTGGATCATCCTTGGCACGGCGCCCGGCGAGCGCATAATGCGGCCCGACTTTGGCTGCGGCATCCACACGCTGGTGTTTGCGCCCAACAACGCCGGCACAGCCGGGCGCACAACGAATCTGGTGCGCGAGGCCCTGGTGCGCTGGGAGCCGCGCATCGATCTGCTCGCGGTAGAGGCAAGCGCCGACGCCGACGACCCGACCCTGCTGCTGGTCGAGCTCGCGTATCGCGTTCGCTCCACCAATAATCGCTTCAACCTGGTCTACCCTTTCTACCTGGAGTAGCAAGCAATGCCGAGCCAGGCGCCGAAGATCGACCCACGAGACTACCAGCAGTTCGTAGCGCGGGTTACGCAGCTCGCCGAGCAGTACAGCGGCTGGCGCCCCCGCGCCGACGGCGCCCCAGATGGCGGCGTGGCCCTGATCGGCGTCTTCGCCCGCATGGTCGAGCTGCTGGTCGAGCGCGTCAACCGGGTGCCCGAGAAGAACTTCCTGGCCTTCCTGGAGCTGATCGGCACCCAGATTATGCCGCCCCAGCCCGCGCGCGTGCCCCTGACGTTCTCCCTGGCTGCCGGCGCCGCCGACGACACGCTCGTGCCCGCCCAGACCCAGGTTGCCGCAACCCCTATCCGTGGCGACCCTGGCCCGGTGGTCTTCGAGACCGAGGACGACCTGCTGGTCACGCGCTCACAGCTTGCGGCGATCTACGTGCGCGAGCCGGGGCGCGACCGCTACAGCGGCAACCTCCTGGCCAGCGCGCCGCCCTTCCCGGCTTTCGAGGGCGCCCACGCAGCCACGCATCGCATCCTGCTCGGCCATACGCGCCAGTTTGGCCTCGACGCCGCAAGCAAAGCGATCACGCTGCGCTTCACGCCGGCTGTCGGCGCCGTCGCCTGGCTTACTGCGCTGCGCTGGATGTACTGGGACGGCGAGCGCTACCTGCCGATCGCCCAGAGCGCGCCCAGGCTGGAAGGCGGCGGCTGGGAGCTTACCTTCCCCGGCGTGCCAGCCATCCCGCTGTCTGGCCCCCGCCCGTCCGGCGCCGAAAACGCCCCAGAGGTGGCGCAGCGCAGCGCCTGGCTTGTCGGTGAGCTGATCCCAGCGTTGCCCCGTAACGTCCAGATCGAGCAGCTCGCCACGCCGCCGCGCTCGGTGCCGTGGCGCAGCGGGCTCCTGCCCGACGCGCTGTTCGCCGACAGCGAGAAGTTGCCGCTCAACGCGTCGCTGCACCCGTTTGGCGCGGCCAGCCTGCGCACCAGCTTCTACCTGGCCAGCGAGGAGGCCTTCGCCAGCGGTGCGCCGCTCCAGCTCGACGTGCGCCTGGACCCGGCGCACCAGGCCCAGCCAACCGGCGAGCTTGAGCTGGCCTGGGAGCACTGGAGCGGCGCTAGCTGGCAGGAGCTGGGGCGCTCGCGGCCACGCGCAACCGCGCCCCGCCCAACGCCCCAGGGCTTCGTCGACGAGACGCGGGCGCTCACCCGCGATGGCAGCCTCAGCTTCGTCGCCCCCGCAAGCTGGCCGAGCCTGACGCTCAATGGCGAGGGCGTGGCCCGGCGCTGGCTGCGTGCGCGCATCGTCGCCGGTAGCTACAAATCCCCCGCCGGTTATAGGCCGCCGGTCATCAGCAGCCTGACGCTGACATACGGTGACCTGCTGCGGGTCAGCACGGTCCAGACACGCGTAATCGCAGTGGAGCAGGGCCTTGCGCCGGAGCTGGCGGCGGCCGATCAGCTGCCCGTCGATCTCAGCAAAGACTTCTTCCCCTTTGGCGAGCGCCCCCGCTTCAACGCCACGCTCTATCTGGCGAACGAGCGCGCTTTTTCCAAGCCGGGCGCCAAAGTACGCTTGACAATCAGCCTGACCAACCCGAAGGACGAGAAGCTTACCCCCCTGCCCGCCGTAGCGAATGGCGCGCTGCTGGCCTGGGAGTACTGGGATAGCAAGACGCGCAGCTGGCAAGATCTCAGGCCCGATGACCAGTCGGCGAGCTTCACCAAGGACAGGGCCAGCGTCACATTCGTCATCCCGCCGACGATCGGGGCGCTGGAGGTGAACGGCGAGCGGCGCACCTGGCTACGCGTGCGGCTAGCGCGCGGCAACTATGGCAGCGAGGCCCGCTACGAGCCGCTGCTCAAGGCCAATGGGGAGCCAGAGATCGACGAGCGCACCAAGCTGCCGATCTACAAGCTCACGCCCGCCGACTTTCGCCCGCCCTCGATCAAGCAGTTGACGATCGACTACGACTACACCTCGGGGTTCGAGCCGCTTGAGTATGTGCTCACCGAGAATGACTTCACGGTGGAGGATGTTAGCGCGGCTGCGGCCACAGCCCCCGGCGGCACGGGCGACGATCAGCCGTTCCTGCCATTTGTGCCGATGCAGGCAAGCGCCTGGCCGGCGCTTTACCTCGGCTTCCAGCGCCCGGGCGCAACGAGCGGCTTCGCCAACCGCAGCAGCTCGCTCTTTGTGAGCGTCGCCGACGCGCTCTACGGCGAGGCCATTGGCGCTGGCGCCGAGCGCGCCGCCGTCACCTGGGAGTATTGGAACGGCCAGCGCTGGGCCCGCCTTGGCACCCGCGACGAGACGCAGGGCTTCTTCCGCCGTGGCCTGGTTACGTTCGTCGGCCCTGGCGACTTCCCTGCGCGCGCCGACTTTGGGCTGGGCGAGCGGCTCTTCTGGCTGCGGGCCGTTTGGGAGCGTGGCAGCTACGCCGTCCTGCCGCAGCTCACACGCGTGCTCACCAACACCACCTGGGCCGCAAACCAGCTCACCATCGCCAACGAGCTGCTAGGGTCGAGCATCGGCGAGCCGGGCCAGCTGTTCCGCGCCACTCACACCCCGCTGCTGGCAGGCCAGGTGGTTGAAGTGCGCGAGCCCGAGCAGCCATCGGCGGAAGAGTACGCGCTGCTCGCAGCCGACGAAGGCCCCGACGCCGTGAGCGTGACCCCCGCCCTCGATGGGCGGGCCAGCGAGGTCTGGGTGCGCTGGCACGAGACACCCGACTTTTACGGCTCGCAGCCGCGCAGCCGCCACTACACGCTCGACCGCCAGACCGGCGAGCTACGCTTCGGCGATGGGCTGTTTGGCCTAATCCCGCCGCGCGGGCGCGTGAATATTCGGCTCACCCGCTATCAGACGGGCGGCGGCCTGGCTGGCAATCGGCCCGCCGGCAACATCACCCAGCTGAAGACAACCGTGCCGCTGGTGGACCGCGTGACGAACCTGGAGCCGGCGAGCGGCGGCGCCGAGCAGGAGCAGCTAGAGGCCGTGCTGCGGCGCGGCCCGCGCACGCTGCGCCACGGCGGCCGCGCTGTCGCCGTCGCCGACTTCGAGGATCTGGCGCTGCTGGCCTCGCCTGATGTGGCCCTCGTGCATGGCATCCCCGCCCTGGGGCCGCAGGATGCCGGCGCCATCCAGCTGATTGTCGTCCCCCGCAGCGCGGCGGCCAGGCCGGTGCCCAGCCTGGAGCTGCTGGCCCGCGTGCAGGCCTACGTGGAGGCGCGCATGCTGGCCACCGCCGAGCTGCGCGTGCAAGGCCCCGACTGGCTCCAAGTCTCGATCAGCGCCGAGGTGGTGCCGACCAGCTTCGAGCACGCCAACGATGTGCAGACCGCCGTGCTGGCCCGTCTGGCTAGCTTCCTCCACCCGCTCACCGGCGGGCTGGATGGCCAGGGCTGGGCCTTCGGCCGCAAGCCCTACCGCTCGGACCTCTTCGCCCTTGTCGAGCGAACGCCAGGCGTGAGCCACGTGCGGCGGCTACAGGTGGATGAGTGGCCCGACGGCGGCGCCGTCCGACCCGATCGCTTGCTTGTCTACTCTGGAAACCACCAGATCGTCATGGCCGGCGCCGCCAGCGCATCTGAGATCTGAGAGGGCTGCCCAATGCCGCTGACGCTACCACAGCTCGACGACCGGACCTACGCCGACCTGCTCGATGAGGCGCGGGCGCTGATCCCAAGCCTCTACCCTGACTGGACCGACCACAATCCTGCCGACCCTGGTATCACGCTGATCGAGCTGTTCGCCTGGCTCAGCGAGATGCTGATCTTCCGCGCCGACCAGGTGCCCGACCGCCATCGCCTGGTCTTTCTCAGGCTGCTCAACGGCCCCGAGCGGCAACAGTCGCTGCTCGCCACCGCGCCCGGCCTCGCTGCCCCGACCCGCGAGCGCCTGCTCGATCTGCTCTACGCAGCTGACGAGGGCCGTGCGGCGCCAGCAGAGCAGGTAGACGAGGCCGTGCGCGTGACCATGCTCGGCCTGCGCAGCCGCGAGCGCGCGATCACCAACGACGACTACGAGGCGCTGGCCAGCGCGGCCTCGCCCCTGGTGAGCCGGGCCAAGGCCCTGCCACGGCGCGACCTGGACGCCAACACCGAGGCCGGGCGCAGCGAGCGCCGCGCCGGCCATGCGAGCGTGATCATTCTGCCGCATGGGCCAGACGCAGCTCCGCTGCCCGACCCCGCCCTGCTCGATACTGTCTGGCGCTACCTCGATGATCGCCGGGCGCTCACCACGCGCCACCACGTTGTTGCGCCCTTCTACGCCCCAGTCAACGCCGAGATCCTGGTGGCGCGCCGCGCCGACGCCCGCGACCAACCACTGCGTGAGGCGGTGGTCGCGGCGTGCAACAGCTTCCTGCACCCGCTTACCGGCGGCCCCGACCAGGCGGGCTGGCCCTTCGGGCGCGCGATCTACGTGTCGGAGCTGTACGCGCTGCTCGAAGGCATCCCCGGCGTCGACTACCTGCCCGACATCAGCCTAAGCAGCGCCTGCGAGCCCGGCGCGGCCCGCTGTGTGCTGGCTATGCCAACCTGGCACGCCGACGGCGACCCGGTGGGCCTGAGCCTGCAGGCCCATCACCTGCCCCGCGCCGCGCTCGACCCCGAGCGCGTTGTGGTCGCTCCTGGCTTCGCGCAGCTGCGCCTGACGGTCGCTGTCGTGCTGCACGCCGACGCCGAGCAGAGCCTCGTCTACCGGGCGCTCAAGGCGGCGCTCAAGCGGCGGCTGCATCCGCTGCACGGCGGGCCAGACGGCAGCAACCAGTGGTCGCTTCTGCTCGATGGCACGCAGAAGCATGCGCTGGACGAGCCCTGGAAGAATGCACCGGACATCACCGTTGAAGCGCTGCGCGCAATCGTGCGCGCCATCCCTGGCGTGAGCAGCGTCGTCGGCCTGAGCATTGAGGGCGACGCACGCTGGCAGATCCGCACGAGTATCGGCGAGCTCGCGGCCTTCGGCAGCCGCGCCCGCGAGCTGTGCGACCCGCAGGTGATCGTTACCCGCGCCGAGAGGACGCAGCTATGACCGACCCTTCTCGGAGCGACACGCTCAGTCGCTATATCGACTACCTGCCGGCGATCTTCCGCGAGGAGGCGACGCCAGGGCAGGCACCCTTCGTTGGGCGCTTCCTGCTGGCCTTCGAGCAGATCCTGAGCGGCCACGGTCGGGCCGACGACCCCGGCCTGGAAGAGATCCTGGACGGCATCCCAGGCGCGCTCGCGGGCGTGCAGCGCTACTTCGAGCCTGGGCCTGGCGCCACGGTCGCGGATACCCAGCGCGCGCCGGCGGAGTTTCTTGAGTGGCTTTCCGGTTGGGTGGCGCTTGCCCTGCGCGCTGACCTCGACGAGGCCCAGCAGCGCCAGCTGATTGCCCAGGCCGTCTCGCTCTACCGCATGCGCGGCACCAAGCGCGGCCTCGCCGCGTTGCTCTCGATCTATGCCCTGCCCAACCCCACCATCGAGGAGTTCACTGCCGCGTTTCAGATCGGGGTCCACTCGACCATCGGCCAGGATACTCAGCTCGACGGCGGCCCGGCCCACTTCTTCCGTGTGACGATCAGGCTGCCCGACCCCGATCTTCAGGTCTTCGCTCGGCAGCGCGAGATCGCAAGCGCGATTATCGACATGGAGAAGCCAGCCCATACCTACTACGAGCTACGGGTCGAAACCCCTGCGTTCCAAATCGGGGTCCAGTCAACTGTCGGCGTCGACAGCTTGCTTGGGCCAAAGCCCGCGTAACCCTGATCTGTGAGGAGAATTGTCGCTATGACCACTGATGATCCGATCCAGCGTCTGCACTACTTCGACCACCAGTTCTTGCGTGAGGAAGATTTCAACGACGAGCAGGCGTACCACGTCAGGATGCGCCGGCTGCATAACGGCAGCCTGCATACCTGGGGTATCGCCAGCGGGCTGCTACCCAATGCCAGCGTCAACGATGCCAGTGTGACGATCAGCCCTGGCGTTGCTATCGACAGCCAGGGCCGTGAGATCGTGCTCACCACGGCCGGCTCAGCCGATCTCTCAGGGGTGACGGGCGCCACAGCCAGACGGGTCATCATCACCATCTCCTACCGCGAGCAGCAGGACATCGCCGCCACCGACCCCGGTGTCACCGGCTTTACCCGCTGGAAGGAGGTGCCACTGATCGAGGTGCGTGAGACGCCACCGAGCGACCCCAGCCTCACGCTTGTGCTGGGCTCGGTGGAGGTTGCCTCCGGGAAGGTCACAGCTGTGCCGTCCCCGCGCGACCGGCAGGCGGCTGGCGTGGTCGCCGGCGATCTCAGAGCAATTAGCGCCACGCTGAGCAGCAATCTCTCGATAACGGGCAACATTACGGTGAGCGGCAACGTGGACGGCCGCGACCTCTCGGTCGACGGCACCCGCCTCGACGGCCACATCGCCAGCGTCGCCAACCCGCACGGTACCACCGCCGCCCAGGTGGGCGCGCTGCCCACCGTTGGCGGCACGGTCAACGGCCAGGTGCTGTTCCGCACCAACGTTCCGGCGCCCACCCAGCCGACGCTGATCGCCACCGTCCAGCCAAACGCTACCGCGCAGCCGACCACGGTCACTGCGGCGCTGAGCGCGGTCTCCGGCATACCCTCCGTGCTCGGCCAGTACGTGCGCTCGGGCAGCTTCGGCGCCATCCCCCTGCCCGCCAACCCGGCCGACGCGCTGCGGGTTGATGGGAACGTGCTGATCGACGGCAACCTGAGGGTGAACGGCAACAAGGGCGGCTATGTGGTCGATACCTTCGTCAATGGCAGCGGGCAGCGCCTGCAGACCGGCGACGTAGTCCGGCTGAAGGCCACGCCGATCATCCGCTTCCAGGGGCTGAACAACAAGATCCCGGTGGCCGAGGTGACCCTGGCCGACCAGGAGCACGCCGCGATGGTGATCGGCGTCGTCGACCAGGAGGCGTTCCGCGATAATGCGGCGCCAGACCGCCGGACCGACCCGGACGACCCGACCTTCATCGCCGACGGTGGCGACCTGCTGGTGGTAACCCTGGGCGCCTACTCCCACTGCAAGGTCGACGCCGGCCCCGCGCCGATCGCGGTCGGCGACCTGCTCACCTCCTCGCCTAACCCCGGCTTCGCCCAGAAGGCGCTCGATCCAAAGCTCGGCACGATCATCGGCAAGGCGCTCGAGCCGCTTGAGCAGGGCACCGGCTACATCGCGGTGTTTGTCAATAGCCAGTAGGAGCCAGCCATGCCAGTCGCATTCTTTCAGACCAGGCTGTCGCTCCAGACAGCCGGCGGCCAGGCCCAGTTACTGGTGCCCGAGGCGCTGAGCGACCTCGACTACCAGTTTGTGATCGCAAAAGATAGCACAGAGGCCATCGTGCGGGTGGAGGCCCCAGCCAAAACGCTGGAGCAGATCGCCGCCGACGAGGCGTGTACCAGGCTCTCGCCCAAAGAGGCCGAGAAGCTGCGCGCGAGCTACCCGCCGCCGCAGCTGAAGCAGCGCTATCGCCTCGCCTCCCCGGACGACACCGGCGTCGAGCACTACGCCCTCGATGCCCAGGGCAGCCCACTCGTGGAGACGCTCCAGACCGTGCGCGTCGACTTCTACCTGATCGACATCCCGCTGACGCCCGAGGGAGACTGAGACTATGAGCGACCCAAGCTTCAACAGCGTGACCGTCCGCCAGCCCACGGCTGGTGCCAGCGCCGACCTGCTGACCATCGACTCGGTGGACGGGGCCGATGGCAATGGCGCAGCGCTGCGCTTCATCAACAATAGCGCGGGCGCCCTGAGCCTGGCGCTCGGTCGCATCGGCGTCGCACGAGTGGACGCCACCACCGTGCGGCTCGACCTGGCAATTGCCGCCGACCCCAGCCTGAGCAGCAGCGACGCTACTCCCGCGCTGCTCAGCCTGGTGAAGGGTACGGGCGCCCCCAGGATCACCACGGCTGCGGGCAGCCTCCTCGATGTCGGCGGCGCCCTCAGCGTGACAGGTGCCGTCACGCTAAGCGGTAGCCTCAGCGTAACGGGAAACGCAAGCCTCGGCGGCACGCTGAACGGGCGCAATCTGGCAGCCGACGGCGCCCTGCTCGACGCGCACCTCGCCAACACGGCCAACCCGCACAACACCAGCGCCGCCCAGGTGGGCGCGCTGTCGCTTGCCGGCGGAGTTGTCACCGGCAGCCTCAGCGTGCAAGGCGCGATCACTGCTGGCGGCTCCGACCTCTACTTCACTGAGACAACCCACAACCATACGGGCTTTGGCAGCACCACCGGCTTCGCCGCGATCGAGAACGCCGCCGATTATGGCGCCCTGATGATTCTGGGCCGGGCCGGCACGCCCCAGGGCCGCACGGTGAAGCTCTGGGACTACCTCCAGGTGAACGGCGGGCTCGATGTCTTAGGCAAGCTCGCCGTGCAAGGCGCGATCACTGCTGGCGGCTCCGACCTCTACTTCACCGAGACAACCCACAACCATACGGGCTTTGGCAGCACCACCGGCTTCGCCGCGATCGAGAACGCCGCCGATTATGGCGCCCTGATGATTCTGGGCCGGGTCGGCACGCCCCAGGGCCGCACGGTGAAGCTCTGGGACTACCTCCAGGTGAACGGCGGGCTCGATGTCACAGGCAATCTTGGCATCAATACCGCAGTTGCCCAGCGTCGGCTGCACGTCCGCGGCAATGGCGGGGTGCTGGCCCTCGAGGGCGGCGACCATGCGTACATCGAGTACTACCCGGACGGTTTCGGCGCCGGCCGTAAGGCCTGGCTGGGCTACGGTAGCGGCAACGACAACAACCTGTCGCTCGCCAACGAGATTCCTGGCGCCACGATCAACCTCATCTCGAATAGCGGCAAGGTCAATGTGCTGGGCAAGCTGTATATAGCGAATAATGTCGGCATTGGCAACTATCAGCCCGAACACATGCCCGGCTGGTCTGGTGGCGGGCTGATCTGCTGGGATGTGCTCTACGCCGGGGCACTGCATAAGCACTCGACGATCCGGGTCAAGGAGAATATAGAGCCCGTCAGCGACGCCCTTGCGCTAATTGGGCAGCTCAACCCTGTGCGCTACGACCGCCGCGCGGCCGAGGGTGCCGAGCACGCCTGTCTCGGCTTTATCGCCGAGGAGGTGCGCGAGGTGGCGCCCCAGTGCGCCAGCCCCGACGATGACTTTTTCGCCTGGGGCGTGAACGAGAGCAGCTTCCACGCTCTCGCTATCGCCGGCATCCAGGAGCTGACGCGCAGGCTGACGCTGCTGGAGCGCCGCCAGCACCGCCGCCCGGTTGGCCCGCCCCAGCACCGCGCGGCTCAGGCCTCCACCACCATTCTGCGCGAGCGCCGCGACCCCAAGGCTCCGGCCGAGCTTTACGCCACCGTGCGCTTCCGTGCCCACCACGCCACCCTCGGCCCCATCGAGACGGTGCGCACCCTGCGGTTGCCGCCAGACACGCCGCGTGAGCCGCTGCTCCACGCCGCGCGGGAGCGCTGGCTCGCCACCCTTGAGACACCAACGGAAAGGCCCGCATGAGCGACCCAAGCTTCAACAGTGTGACCGTCCGCCAGCCCACAGCTGGCGCCAGCGCCGACCTGCTGACCCTTGACTCGGTGGACGGAGGTGCTGGCAACGGTGCGGCACTGCGCTTCATCAACAATAGCACCGGTGCGTTGAGCCTGGCGCTCGGTCGCATCGGCGTCGCACGCGTGGACGCAACCACCGTGCGCCTCGATCTGGCAATTGCCGCCGACCCGAGCCTGAGCAGCGGCGACACCACCTCCGTCCTGCTCAGTCTGATCAAGGGCGCCGGCCCGCCCAGCATCACCACGGCTGCGGGCAGCACCCTGGCTGTCGGCGGCGCACTGAGCGTGAGCGGCGCTGCGAGCTTGAGCAGCGGCCTGAGCGTAAGTGGCGACATGAGCCTCACCGGCACGCTGAGCGGGCGCACCATCGCCGCCGACGGCGCCCAGCTCGACGCGCATCTCGCCAGCACGGCCAACCCGCACGCCACTACCGCCGCCCAGGTGGGCGCGCTGTCGCTCGCAGGCGGAGCTGTCACGGGCAGCCTCAGCGTGCAGGGCAAACTCGGGGTTGGGCTAACCGACCCTGGGTTCGCGCTCGATGTGGCTGATCGGATGCGTGTGCGCCAGGGCGGCGCTGGCACGGCGGGCATCTGGCTCTACCAGAGCGGGCCATCCGACGATAGGGCTTTCGTCGGCATGGCCTCCGACAGCTCGGTGGGGTTCTGGGGCAACACCGGCGCCGGCTGGGGCCTGACAATGGACACCAGCAGCGGCAACGTTGCCCTCGGAGGCACCCTAAGCTTGCCCAACACGGGGGGCGGGCAGGTCAGCTTCTCCAACGCCATGTTCAGCAATGAGAGCACCCTGCGGCCAAACAATCTCAAGCTGATCATGGGCCATCGCGGCTTCCAACTTCCCGGTAGCCCCAGCCTCCAGTACGAGTTCGCGATCGGACATTCATCGATGGGGTTTGGCGGCCCGAGCCACTTCGTCAGAACCTTCCGCAAAGTCTTCTCGATCAACCAGAGCGGCGACGCTTTCTTCGCCGGCGCCAAGACCGGCTACGTAGTCGATCATTTCGTGAACCGCGTCGGCGAGCCATTGGAGCAGGGCGATGTGGTGGTGATCAGCCAGCATCAGACTACGCTCTTCACCGGCGTGGACAATAACATCCCGCTGCCCGAGGTCGATCTCAGCGATCAGCCCTACGACCGCCGCGTCTGCGGCATTGTCGCCCACGCCGTCGCTGAGCAGGATCTCCCCCCTGTCGATGAGCCGCTTGGGGCAGCGCCGGATTCCCCGCCCACCGAGAGCAGCGACGCGCCCTACGAGCACCCGCTGCGCCAGTACGCCGCCGGGGCCGACTATGAGCGCACCAGGGTGCCGGACCAGCAGCTGGGCACGATGGTGACGCTCGGCGCCTTTGCCCACTGCAAGGTGGACGCCGACATTGCGCCCATCAGCCCCGGTGACCTTCTGACGACCAGCCCCACCAGGGGCCATGCCCAGAAGGTGTTGGAGCCCGAGCGCTGCGCTGGGGCAGTCATCGGCAAAGCGCTCGCCGCCCTCGCCAAGGGCAAGGGTAAGATCCCCGTGATGGTGATGCTTCAGTAGCTGAAAGGGACAGCGTCCAATGCACGAGCAGATTGAGCAGCGCCTCCATGCGCTAAAGGCCGAGTTCGAGGCTGGTCAGAAGATGCTGGCTGATCTGGAGGCCCGCCAGACCCAGGTCCGCGAGACGATGCTGCGCATCAGTGGGGCCATCCAGGTGCTCGAGGAGATGCTGACGACCGAGAATCAAGCCCCCGCCGAGACCGCCGACGCGGTTGCCCACTCGCCCGTTCAGGGAGCGGGGGTTGGGGGGTGAGGGCCGTGCGGCGGCACGCAGACGTTGCGTCAGCCCACATACGCGGGCGTAGCGAGGGCTAGCCGGGACGCTTCAGCACTTGGCATGCGTGCTCGGCGCGCCCGCTCGGCCTCTAGGCGCGCCGCCGCAGCCTCCTCATCCAGCCCCTGAGCGGCCGCGTAGTCGGCCATATCGTCCCAGAGCTGCGCCTCCAGCATACGCGCCCGCGCCCCCGCGCTGATCGCCAGGGCGTAGTGGGCGTCACGCGTGGCCGCCGCGTAGTCGCCACTCGCCGCACTGATCGCCGCCAGCTGCCGGAGCGCCAGCGTCTGCCCGGCCCGGTCGCCCACGGCGTTGCTCGTCGTCAGCGCCGCCCGCGTCTCCTCCAGCGCCGCCACGCTCTGCCCGCGCGCCAGATGGATCTTCCCGATCTGCGCCCGCGCCCGCGCCTCCGCGCACCAGTCGCCTGCCGCCCGCGCTAGCTCCAGCGCCTGACGCTGGCACTGCATGGCCTGCTCGAACTGCCCCGCCGCCAGATCCAGCCCCCCGAGCCCATCCAGGCAGCGGGCGGCGATGCTGCGCGTGTCGAGCGCCACCAGCGCTGCCAGCCCGCTCAGGCTCACGGGCTCCTCGGCCCAGCAGAGATCGAGGGCGCGCCGATACATGCCCCGCGCACTCAACGCAAGCCCCAGCGCCGCCCGCGCCGCCGCGAGCGTCGCTCTGGTGGCCGCGCCCAGCACACGCAGCTCGCGCTGCTCGGCGCCCTCCGTGCGCTGCTCGGCGCGCTGAAGCCGCCGCAGCGCGGCTGCGGCCTGGGTCGCCACTAGCTGCGGGAAGCCCATCGCCAGCAGGTAGCGCAGCCGAAAGTAGCCGCTGTAGGCGCGTGGCAGCTGCCCGCCAAGCTGAGACGCCAGCGCATCAAGCTGATCAAGATCCTCGGCCTGGCTCACGTGGTTGCCCACCCGCTCGTTCAGCGCCACGCGCAACAGCAGCAGCGCAAAGCGCTCCTCGCGGCGCTGCGTAAACACCAGCGCCTGCTCGATGTAGCGCAACGCCGCGCCCGTGGCAAACTGGCGCGCCGCCTGCTCGGCCGCCATCTGGCAGTAGCGCGCCTGGCGCTCCCACTGCTCGGCCCGCCCCAGGTGGTCGATCAGCACGTCGAAGACCGCCATCGCTGCGTTGCCGCCCGCGATCTCGGGCGCGTAGGTCTGCTCGTACCAGCCGGCCACGGCGGCGTGTAGCTGCCTGCGCTGCCCAAAAAGCAGGCTGGTGTAGGCCACCTCGTGCGTGATTCCATACTTGAAGCGGTAGACCCGCTCGGGATCTTCTAGCTCCAGGTCGATGATCTGGAGCTCCACCAGGGTCTTCAGCTGCTCACGCAGCGTGGTTGGCGCCGTCCGCGCAGGGTGAATCGTGTCCAGCAGCCGCAGCGAGAAGCTGCGCCCAAGCACCGCCGCCACCTTCAGCGTCAGGCGCGTCGCCGTGTCGAGCCGATCAACGCGCGCCTGGATCACACCTTGGGCCGAGCTAGAGACTTGCACCGTCACGTAGCTCTTCACCAGGCGGGCGACACCGTCCTCCACGCGCACCAGATCGTGCTGGCGCAGCACCCGCAGATACTCCTTAATAAAGAGCGGCTGCCCCTCGGTGTGGCGCTCCACGTGCTGGCGCAGATCGTCGTGGACGGCCAGCACATTCAGCTGGGCACTGATCATCGCGATGATCTCGTCGCTAGAGAGCCGCCCCACAGTAACGCGAATTGCTCCAGGGTGGGAGCGCAGGGCTGCCAGCGCCACCGACGGCGGCCCGTCAAGCGGGCGGTGCGACAGGGCGAGGCAGAGCGAGGAGCGCCGCCCTGCAGCGCCCGGTCGCAGCAGCTCGACCGCCAGCTGGAGCGAGGCTTCGTCCGCCCAGTGAATATCTTCTAGCACGATCAGCAGTGGGCCCTGGGCCGCCTGATGCTCCACCAGCAGCGCTGCTGCGGCGATCAGCAGATGCTGCTCAACCGCTGTCAGGGGCTGCGTAAGCTCCGCGCGTGCCCCACCAATCCCGAGTGCTAAGGCCAGCAGCGGGAGCTCGGCGCGGATCGCCCTGGGCAGCGGCTCCAGAGCGCGCTCCAGCTGAGCGAGCTGTGCCCGTGGCGGGTCGCCCGCGCCCACTGCGCAGAGATCGAGCAAGATCGGACGCCAGGCTAGCAGCGGCGCCGGGGCACTACCGCTACTACACTCAGCGCTGGAGCCCGCCAGGCCCGCCTCCACC
>Ga0209591_10000517_pt1 | contig 49836 bp, 41 predicted proteins | sample MAT01_FD_187207 | JGI IMG/M metagenome (GOLD analysis project Ga0209591, IMG submission 187207) | Freshwater microbial communities from Lake Fryxell liftoff mats and glacier meltwater in Antarctica - MAT-01 (SPAdes) (version 2) | ecosystem: Environmental > Aquatic > Freshwater > Ice > Liftoff...
CGAGGGGCACTCGGAAAGTTAACGCTTGGGGAGAATCCCACCTCTGGTCTAGATGACGCAAGGACTCTAGGTTAAGTGGTTTCGTTGAACCAAGAATCTCCGTCCATTTATGGCGGAGAGTGTCAACCAAATGATTTTGTACAGCAGAAAGCGTTGTTCCGTCTATAGCAAGCTGTGTCACCCGTGCGTTAATTACATCGCTACCATCGACTACAACCTGTATTTCCCCCGTTCTCCCTGCATCCACGTCAGCAGCAAAACCCACGGGAATTGTCACCTGTACTTGAGCCGTACCGCGATCGAGGGCATCGGGAAACCTTGCACCATACCACTTTGCGGGAACAAATAAATTGGTTGCATAAAGTTGTTCAATATAACTGCGACTGAGGGTGCTTTGATCTAAATCGCGCACGACTAGAGGAATGTTTTTTGCTTCCAGGCGAATGGCAAAGCCAATAATTAATAAGGCAATTACTGGGAGAATGAAGGCCAGGGCAACACCTAAGCGATCGCGCCCGAACTGCTCTAACTCTTTGAAAAACTGATTGCGAATTCGTCGTATCATCATGGTGGCGCACCTCCTGCCCGTTGTACTTCACCGATAAAGGCATCTTCCAGGGAGAAAGGAATGGGTTCAATTCCCGCTAGGGATAGATGGGCAGTTTGCAGAGATGATTTGATTTTTGGTAGTTCCCCATCAGGATGATCTAAAACGACGTGGAGGCGATCGCCAAAAATTGATCCACGCCAGGGTTCGAGATATCCGCGCAGCAAATCATAACTATTTTGCAACTCTCCCACTTGCAACTCAAATAATTTACCCGGTTGCATCGCCTTAATTTCACTGGCTGAACCTTCTGCCACTTTGCGACCTGCTACCATAAAACACATCCGGTTACATTGTTCGGCTTCGTTCATATAATGTGTTGTCACCAGAATTGCTGTACCATTTCGGGCAAAGTCGTTAATTAACTGCCAAAATTGCTGTCTTGCAAGTACATCTACCCCAGATGTCGGTTCATCTAAAAATAAAATCTCCGGTTCGTGCATCACCGATGCGCCAAAAGCCACCCGTTGTTTCCAACCGCCGGGAAGTTGTCGGGTTAATAAATGTTCTTGTCCTTCCAAACCGCAAATCGCCAACACCCACCGAATTTTTTCTTGTTGCTGTCGGGGTGGAATGCCGTAAACGCCGCTATAAAAGTGCAAATTTTCTAGAATGCTGAGGTCATCGTAAAGGGTGAATTTCTGGCTCATGTAACCAATTCGCTGTCTGAGGGAGGCACTGCGAAGATTTCCACGTTCTCCAGCCAGGGACATCTCACCAGAACTGATTGGTAATAGTCCACAAAGCATTTTGATGGCGGTAGTTTTTCCGGCTCCATTGGCACCGAGTAACCCGTACACTTCACCATAATGAATATCGAGATCGAGATCGACTACAGCATGAAATGAACCAAAAACACGATTGAGATGATAGGCAGAAATGGCAGGTTGGGGGGTTTTTCCATCGGAAGTGGTTGCAGCAAACTGGCGGGTGCGGGGAAAGGGGATTGATTTGGGGATCGAGCCTTTGCGACGCAGGAGGGCTATGAAAACGTTTTCTAGGGTTTGGGGGTGCAGATTGAATACTATCACCTGGATTTTGCGTTAAGCGATTGCTATCGCAGACAGCAAGCCGTTCGCGCACAAAGGCTTCTCCCTGCTGGGCATCTTTCACGAGAACTTCCAGGTGATCCCCTAATGTTGACACATCTGCAATCTGTCCATCGGGGTCAATCAGGGGCAATAGTATTTGTTCCGCTTTGACGAGATCAAGGGTGCGAATTACCAGACGACTGAGGTGTAAATCTGCTTTTAATGCTGCTGGAGAACCCACTTGCTGAATTTGTCCGTTGTCTATGAGTGCCACGCGATCGCAACGTTCCGCTTCATCCAAGTCAGGGGTTGCTACTACCACGGTGATTCCCTGCGCCGTCAACCCCGCCAGAATATCCCAAAACTCGCGGCGGGCAATGGTATCAACTCCAGTGGTAGGCTCATCTAGTAATAGCACTTGTGGCTCTGCAACTAACGCACAGCACAGGGCTAACTTCTGCTTCATCCCACCTGAAAGCTGACCCGCGAGGCGATCGCGGAATTGCTCCAATTGCATCAGTTTAAGATATTTTGTCCGTCGCCCTTCCAATTGGTCTTCTGGCACTAACCGCAATCCAGCACTGTAATGAATATTTTCATCAACGCTCAAATCTGGATAGAGAGAGAATTGCTGAGTCAGATACCCAGTATGGTTACGGGCATCTCTGGCGGGTAATCCCAGAATTTGCGCTGTTCCCGCCGTTGCTTCCATCACACCTCCCAGAATGTTGAAAGCTGTAGTTTTTCCCGCACCATCGGGGCCAATCAGCCCAAACAATTCACCGCGATGAATTTCTAGATCGATTCCTTGAATAGCGATGGTTTTGCCATAGTGTTTGTATAGCTTCTGGATGCGAATTGTTACATCATCCAACATCGGGGAAGGTGCCATTGCTGTAGCAACCTGCTGTCCATTTTCCAACCTATTTGCGGAGTATTTAATCACATATTTGTTCTACCCAAAGGCAAAAAAATGAGAACTTAATATCTTTGATAAAGCGATCGCATTTTTTCTAAGTTCTCTATACTTGTGCGACTACTCAACTCAACCTACTATTTTGAAGAAAAGAGGATTTGCCAATCTTGTACAAAGGATGGTGGAACTGATAGATTAATCGCCTCACCATCGATTACTGGCAATGTTAAGCTTAGGGGAATTTCTGGGTGTAACTGCGGTAACAAGGGCTGAATATCATACTGTCCCACATTAGATTCGGGAGCAGATAAATCAGTGAAAAGAGTACTGGAGGTATCATCCGCAGCAAGTGTTTTACCCATTGAATCAGCCAACAATAAAGGTTTACTGCGGTCAATTTCTACTGCACTCATGAACCCCACTAAACGCAGTTCCAGACTAGTTTTGCCATTGGGAGGAGTACGTTTAAAGGCGATTGCTTCCCAGTTATTATCGTGCTGATCTTTCAAGGTTTGTCTAGATTGGTAAACCATTTGTCCTGGGGCTTCTTCTAATTGGCGAATGGTAGCTCTCGCTGGCGCGATCGCCAGATTAATAGTCAACGTCCAGACTAGCATTCCGAGTATGAGTGTTGCTCCAATGAAACGAGAAATTGATTTCATTTTTATTCCTCTCTAAACCTATGTAATTCATCATTAATTGACGACTTTTTAAAGTGCTTTTTGAATTCCTTTCGATTCCTATTCCTAAGATGAACTGAATAGTCGTCTTACAATTAGGCTTGGATTAACATCAGGGATTTCCAAGAAATAAGTTATCCAATCTTGTGGGCTAGGCAACATGAATGCCTCACAAGAAATAGTCAATAGTTGGATATTTTTTTGTTTGGAAGTCCCTAAAAGCGAGGAAAGGCAAAGAATCAGCGTCGAACAAAAGTTTTAATTAGCTGACAACGCTGGTTGCTGATGTGCGTTAAATCAAGCCTGGCCCTTTGTGCCGCCAATCGTGTTCTGTTGTCAATTTACCCTCCTCATCCTCAGATAACTCCTGCAACTGATGGGCACGTTCTATAACGTCCTGCGCTGCTTGCTCTTCCAAATCTCCGGGAACATTAACGTACATTTCTGGCTCGATAGGGTAGTTATTAAGCAATCCCTCTTTATCTACACTGTAACCATCTGTGGGGTGACTCGATTCGCCATCAGCTTGTTCACGAGAAGTATGACCGAAGTACTTGCCTTCCCGATCCCGACGTGCGGCGGATTCAGCCGGGATGATGTGCGGGTCATATTGCGGGACAGATTGTTGGGAATCATCTTGATTGCTCATTGTAATATTCCTTTGTAGTTTCTCTTCAATATTTTTGGCAGTTGTCTTGTTCTCATCTTTCAAGCGCATCATGCGCTCCTTATTGAATATGAGGACTACTCGATCTGAATTAACAACTCTGGTCTTTATTGTTATGACAGACTGTTGTTTGATTTCCTGATTGAATTGATTAACTACGATATAAAACTTAGGAAAAACAGTTTTTTAATAAAACTCTAGTTAAACCCTTTATTTGTGGTAATTGCATCCTACTTTTGCAAAGGTTCTCCTGCTGCTTTCCAACCTTGAATGCTAGGCGGAAAACCATGCACGTTAGTACGTCCTAACATTTGCAAAGTCATAACTCCCATTGCGCTTCGATAGCCCGTTGTGCAATAGAGAACTACGGGGCGATCTTGGGGAATTTTATCAAGATTGGCAATTAAGGTTTGCAAGGGGATATTAATGGCGTTGGGAATGTGACCGGAGTTATATTCAGAAGGCTGTCTGACATCAATTAGTGCTGCATTATCATTTTTGATAATATTTTTGAGAGCTTCTGTATTTGCGATCGTGTAATAATCGCTAGGAAGAGAAGTCAAAAAATGCTCGATCGCTTCTGATAGCTGAGTTTGGGGCATCGAACTAGCAGATGCGGGTGGCATTGGTGCGATCGCCAAAATACAAATAAATGATAATATTCCTAGCAATAATGTTAGAAAAAGATTCTTCATATTTTTCGCCTCAAGTTGTGTGACTGACATATAACGCAGTTGGGCTGAATTAACAACCCTGCTTCTACAATTACCCTGACAGGCTGTTGTTTGATTTATTGAATGAATTGAATCAATTGATTAAATACGGTACAAAACTTAGGAAAAATATTGACTGCCTTAATCAGCGTGATACTTATCCATTTAGTGCAAGCGACGATCGCACAACACGCTAACACCAGGATTGTTCATTGGGGGGATTGTGCAAAAGCTCGCGGATATTTGCTTCGATCACTCGATACCCCACATTGCCATTGAGTCGTTGTCGTCCTTCATTAAAAATCAGGGTGGGACTGACGGATACTGTCAGTTCCTTGACTAACTCAAAATCCTGAGAAAGTTGGGCGTATGCCTCACCGCTATCAATTTGTTTCTGGATGACAGCAATCGGTAATCCTAATGTTTCGGCAATGGCAAATTGTACCGAGCGATCGGAGATATTTGCCAGTTCGGTAAAAAATGCCTCCCGAAATGCCCAGGTTGCCCTTTCAAATACCTTCTCGGATGGTGGAAATATTTCCTTCTTTTCTAATAGTTGAATCGCATGGAGAAATAAATGACAGGATGTGGATGAAGGAGGTATAATGTGCGTCCAAATATCAGGATGAATGGTAATATGATTGAACTTTTTCACAACTTCCTGAACGTGGTCGCTATAGCCTTTGAAACCGCCCTTATCTCGCCATCGGGTTTCTAACTTTTCACGAGCATTCCCGAAGACAGAAACAAAGTGCGGCTCGATCGCAATCTTGTCTTGAAAAGTAGTTTGCAACTCATCTAATCGAATCTGAGCAATATATGCCCAAACACAGAGAATATCTGAAAAGTAGGAAATACGAATAGGTTCCATTGGATTTTGAGGATGAGACATAAATCAAGACTGTACGTGTTGATAGAAAATTCGTTTAACGTTTTCTGCACAGATGATGTAGAGTCCCACAATTGCCGCCAGCACGAAAAGGAATTCAATCGGCAAAGGTTGGAATCCTAGTAAACCTGCAAGCGGGGTATAGGGAATGAGAAGCGTAACAATAACGATCGCGATCGTTGCCATTAATAAGTATTTTCCTGGCTTGCTTGTGAGAATAGATTGCCGTGTCCGAATTACCAGCACAATCATGGATGCAGAAATCACTGATTCCATAAACCAACCAGTTCTAAATTGTGCAGGATCAGCGTGCAGCAGCAACAGAAGTGCAGCAAAGGTGAGGTAATCAAAAACTGAACTCAGCAGCCCAAACACTAGCATAAAGTTACGGATAAACGTGATATTCATCCGGCGGGGTTTGTTTACCAGTTCCCGGTCTACGCGATCGGTTGCGATCGTCATTTCGGGGAAATCGGTCAACAGGTTTGTGAGCAAAATTTGACTGGGTAGCAGTGGTAAGAAGGGTAGAACCAGAGAAATACCTGCCATGCTAAACATATTACCGAAATTAGCACTCGTTGCCATAAACACGTATTTGAGCGTATTGGCAAACGTTACCCGTCCTTCTTTCACGCCTTCGACCAAAACATTGAGGTCTTTTTGCATCAACACGATGTCTGCGGCTTCTTTGGCTACGTCAACCGCACTCTCAACGGAAATACCCACATCGGCAGCATGAAGCGCTGAGGCATCGTTAATGCCATCGCCGAGATAGCCGACTACATTCCCGGCTTTTTTCAGCGCGATGATGATCCGCTCTTTTTGATTCGGCTCAACCTCAGCAAAGACATTTGTTTCCCCAACACGATGCATTAGGGCTTCATCAGAGAGCTTTTGCAGTTCGCTACCAGTCAAAACTTTTGGTTTTGGTAGTCCCACCTGTTGAATGATGCTGATGGCAACCGCTCGACTATCGCCCGTGATCATTTTTGTAGTAATGCCTAATAGCCCCAAATCTTTGAGGGTATCAGCAATACCTGCCTTTGGTGGATCGAAAAGCGCAAGATACCCCAAAAACGTCATGTTTGTTTCATCGTCTTTGCTAAAAGAATCGCGATTGTCGTCAGACGACACGCAAGCTACGCAGTTTCGGTAAGCCACCCCCAAAACCCGAAACCCTTCATTGCCCAATTCCTCAGCCCGTTGCTGAATCTTGTCTCCCTCGTCTGCAATGTCAATTATCTTTCCCTCACCAGTTTCGACCGTTGAGCAAACATCAAGAATCGTCTTTAACGCACCTTTAGTAACAATCAGATTTGTATTATCTTTCTTCAACAAAATACTTAGACGTTTGCGGTTGAAATCGTAAGGCACTTCATCTAGCTTCTGATAAGCAGAGATATCGAATTGTTTGTGCTGACGAATTGCGGCATCGATGGGATTTACATAGCCTGATTCAGAGGCAGCATTTAAATAAGCGTAAAGTAAAACGCGATCGCTCTCTTTCCCCTCTACATCAACCGCAGCGTGAATTTTCACTTCCCCTTCCGTCAGCGTGCCCGTCTTATCTGTACAAAACACGTTCATGCTGCCAAAGTTTTCAATCGCGGGCAGTCGTTTTACAATCACCTGCTTTTTCGCCATTTGTTTGGCACCGCGAGCCAAGTTAACACTGACGATCGCAGGTAGCAATTGGGGAGTCAGACCGACTGCAAGCGCTAGGGAAAATAGAAATGATTCCAGAACGGGGCGTTTCAAGTAAACGTTAGCGAGGAAAATCAAAACAACCAGAATCAAAGTCACTTCCATCAAAAAGTAACCAAACTTAAGCAGTCCCGTTTCAAATTCGGTTTCGGGCGGTCTAAGTTTCAGGCGTTCTGATACCTTACCAAATTCAGTCTGCTTTCCGGTCTGCACCACAACCGCCTTCGCAGTACCACTGATGGCGTTAATGCCCATATAAAGGGTGTTTGTTCGCTGGCTGAGTCCGACTTCCTTCGGCAATACGCCACTCAGTTTATCAGCAGGATAGGTTTCTCCCGTCAGTGCGGCTTCATTTACCGACAGATCCTTCGACTCTAAAATTAAGCAGTCACCGGGGATACTATCACCAGCAGCAAGCAACACAATGTCACCCGGAACCACCTCCTGATTAGGGATATCTTGAGATTGACCATCTCTCAAAACTGTGGCTTTTACTTGCACTAAAGCCAGTAGCTTCGTTACGGCATCTCTAGCTCCGCGCTCTTGCCAAAATCCCAATAGCCCACTAATTAGTACGATGACCAGAATAATAATAGTATCAATGACATCTCCAAGAAAACTGGAGAGAATCGCAGCTGCCACTAAAATCAAAATAATTGGACTCTTGAACTGGTTCAGCAACAGGAGTAGTGTGGGTGACTGCCGCTTCTGCTTCAGACTGTTTGCGCCATATTGAGTGAGTCGTTGCTGCGCCTCCTGGCGACTCAAACCCTGGGGACTACTCTTGAGCTGATCTAATACCTTTTCGGCAGACAGGTTCCAAAATGAGGGGATGACTTGAGGCATAGATTCAGTATCCAAATTTTTTTAAACCCTGAATAGATAACATTGCTTATCTACTACACCTGAGCGACTACCGTTTGATTTACTGCGTGAATTCATTGATTACAATTTATGAAAGTTTGTCTATACCTCAAAAAAAATCTGCTATTATTCCTCTTAAATCCGCCTGTCTAAAATTTCTTTTCCCGGCGGCATATTGCTTCAAAACTTCATTGGCATTCATATTGTTTGCCTCGCAACGTCTAGCCTTGTCGCTGTTTTTATATTTTTATGATAACAGCTATATTTTGCTAAAAAAATATCACATCAAATCTCATTCTTTTGATATAGGACTTTTTGAAAAGTTGCTATTCTAGAAAAAAGTAAATTTATATTTGACATTTTTCTTAATTTTTATATTTTAATCAAACAAATAACCCTAGAAATCAAACAACACTATGTCATGGTGTAGAAAATTAACCTCTTGCAAAAAGTGCTTTTTGCCCTCTTGTGGATATTTGGTTCACCAAACCCCTGGATTTTGATGAGTTCCTTGCTGTGCTTGCTTGTTTAGCAATTTGCCAACAGTCATCACCTGCGAACGGCTTGCCGTCTGCGACAGCGATCGCATAACAGATTTTGGGTCAAGTCTCTAGAAATGGAGAACTAAATCTTGAAAAGCAGTTAGAAAAGGTATATCTCAGTTAGTATCACCATTTTTGAAACACTATCAAAAAACTCATTTAATTTGGTTATGTAGATTTACAAGGGGGATATTTTTTGCTAATTACACCCTCGGAATAGTTACGATGAAAGTAGGCAAAATGTCAACAACACATTTGCGACTCGATTAATCAATTAAATATTTATTCTGGAGGATGACAATGTTAGATATCGATGAAATGAACACAAAAGAGATACATGAACTCTTGCAGAAAGTAGGATATGGACACTTAGGTTGTGCTATTGAAGGACATCCCTATGTTGTACCCATGCGCTATTATTTTCAAGAGCCAAACATCTATATCTTTACTACGGTTGGGATGAAGACCAAGTATATGGATGCGAATCCAGAAGTTTGTTTGCAAGTTGAAGAAATCCACGATCAAAAGCATTGGCGCAGCGTTACTGTGACAGGTCTTGCCGAACATATCACTCTTCAGGAAGATATTGATCGCCTGATGCAATTTGTCAAAACCCAAAATCCAACGCTTTCACCCGCGATTAATCGCACCTGGATTGATGCCTGGGGTCGTGCGGAGGAAATGGCGCTCTATTGCATCCATCCCACTGAGATGGCCGGGCGAACCACTGATGGACTTAGCAGCCGGTGAGAATCTAGATAAGGTGATTTCTGTTAATAAATGTACCGTCGCCGTTGGTTTCGACTTCGCTCAACCAACCAAGGGATCGAGAGTTGAGCGTTCGCGTAGCGTCTCGCAGAGAAGTCGAAACTCGTCAACCTGGGTATATTCTTTGTCAGAAATCACCTAAGCTGTCGCGCATTTAATTTGCACAACTAGGGCGGGCAAGATGCCCACCCCACAAGAGATTCATTTTTTTGAGGATGCAAATTAAAAGATTTTTAGCTTAACTCAAATGTTGAGACTGTTGACTAAAGGCGCAGGGGGGCAGGGGAGAAAAAGGATTTTTGAGTGCAAGCTCTGCCTCTTATTGACGGAAATAGGATCGGCTAACCGTAACCTTTGCACCTTTTATATCACCTCACGACTTCCTCAAATTTGATATTTAACATCAAGTGAATTGATCTGTTTTATGTTTCATAGGAAAAAGTAGAATTATGGTTTCAACTGTTGATCTCAATACCGTGGCTGGCTTATCTGAGCAAGAGGCGATCGCTCGGCTCAAAGAAGATGGCTACAATGAACTCCCATCGTCGCGATCGCGCAGTATTTTATCCTTCGTTTGGGAAACTGTTCAAGATCCAATCTTCCTCTTGCTAGTCGGTGGTGGTATCATCTATTGGATTTTAGGCGATCTACAAGAAGCCTTGATTTTGCTGGGTTTTGTCTTCTTCATCACAGGGATCAGCCTTTACCAAGAAGGTAAAACCGAACACGCGCTAGAAGCCTTACGCGATCTTTCCAGTCCTCGCGCCTTAGTAATTCGGGATGGAGAGCGAAAACGGATTGCGGGGCGAGAAGTCGTTCGAGAAGATATCTTAGTTTTGGCAGAAGGCGATCGCGTGTCTGCGGATGCAATCATGCTCTCCTGCTCAAATCTCTCAACCGATGAGTCGTTATTAACCGGAGAATCGCTACCTGTTCGCAAAGTTGCAGCTGTGGGCAGTATGCAAATGGCGCGTCCAGGCGGAGATGAGTTGCCCTTTGTATATTCTGGAACATTGGTAGTTCAAGGACAGGGAATTACTCAAGTCCAAGCGGTGGGCGCTCAAACAGAGATGGGCAAGATTGGCAACGCCTTACAAAAAGTCAAGCCGGAACCGACTCCCTTACAACAGGAAATGACTCGGTTGGTGAGTCGCTTATTTGGCATCGCTTTATTGTTGTGTGTAGCGATCGTTGTTATCTATGGAATCACGCGAGGAGATTGGCTCAAGGGATTTCTCGCAGGTATTACTTTAGCAATGGCAATTTTGCCGAATGAATTTCCGGTTGTTGTTACCATCTTTTTAGCGTTGGGTGCTTGGCGCATTTCTCAGAAACACGTTTTAGCTCGTCGCGCCTCAGCCGTTGAAACCTTGGGTTCCGCAACCGTTCTGTGTGTGGATAAAACCGGGACACTAACTTTGAATCAGATGGCTGTGCAACAGCTGTTTGCATATAATCAGGCAGAAACCTCTCAGCCATATAATTTGGAATTGCATTCACGAGAGACTCTCCCTGAAGAAGTTCATGAATTAGTCGAGTTCTGCATTCTGGCGAGTCAAAGAGATCCCTTTGATCCAATGGAGAAAGCGTTTAAGGAATTGGGATCTCATTATCTCGCACATACTGAACATCTGCATAACGATTGGAAACTGTTGCGAGAATATTCGCTCTCACCTGAGCTATTGGCAATGTCTCACGTTTGGCAGTCAGCCGATGGTAAGCAATATGAAATTGCAGCCAAAGGCGCGCCAGAAGCGATCGCTGCCAGACTAGATGCTGAAGCTGCTGCGGAAACTACCGAGAAATAAGACATAAGTGAAGAAGGCAAGAGGAATACTCCCCTCTGCCTCCTTAAAGCAAGCTTATCGAAGAAATAAATAAGAGAAACAAACTCATGACATATACACATACAGTTGTTGCTCATTTCCCCTCCCATGCACAAGCAGAAAGGATTGTATTGGAGATGGAAAAAGAAGGCTTCGATATGCAAAAGCTCTCGATCATTGGCAAAGACTACCAAACCACTGAACATGTGCGCGGATTTCTCACCTGGAAAGATACTGCCAAAGCCGGAGCTACAGGAGGTGCTTATTGGGGTACTTTCGTCGGAGGTTTATTTGGCATTTTAGCAGGGGCTGGAGTGCTGTTTATTCCCGGAATAGCTCCTATTCTCATTGCTGGCCCCATTGCTGGAGTGTTGGCGGGTTGGTTGGAAGGAACGCTTGTTGGTGGCGCTGGTGCTGCTGCTGTCGGAGGACTGGCGGGTGCTTTGGCAGGGTTAGGAATTCCGAAGCATGAGGTACTGAAATACGAGACTCAAATCCAAGCAGGTGAGTTTATCATCCTTGTAACAGGCAGCGACAAGGATGTTAGTTATGCAAAGCAAATGCTAGACAGAATCAGTCATGAAATCAGCATTTCGGTTCCTGTCTAAATCTCTAAAGGGGCACGGCATCCGCAAACTTTCGGTGAAACTGTCCCAAAAAATACGGTGATCGGTTTGATTTAGCTGATGCTGAAACTTGGCATGAGGCTGACGAAACAACACAAATTCAACAGACAACTCGTAAAGGTCGTCTTTTAAACGTCACAATCTAAGCTTGGCATCAAATGTTGATAAGGGGAACCAAACACCAAAAAATGTACCGTCATCCCTTCACGCTTATCAGGATTCATGTAACTGATGATACTGGAAATTCTGTCTGGAAACCTATGTGGTTAATTGTTATCGGTCAGTTTTCAATTAGGTTTAACTTATCAAAAGATGGCAAAGCCTGATGAAAGTCAAATGAATTTTAATCGAGCGATTCAGCTATTTACTGAAATAAAAGCTCCGAAGCAAGTTGAAAAAATTTCCAACTGCGCTGCTCAAGGTTGTGTCAACTATTCCTGCCATTGTTGAGTGGATGGATATAGTTGCTTTTCTGGTGCTGAACTATGCGTAGGCGCTAAACTAAGGCATATTGCTAAGACACATCATATAATTTGTCTAATTGCGATCGCTATTGACTTGAGTGAAAATTATTTTAAGCGATCGCACATCCTCGACAAAGAGCAATATCTGACAACAAACCGAGGAAGGGTTTACAGTTTGGCAATTCTTTAGACAAATGCGATCACCTACGGTGGGCGCTTGCGCGATCGCTCATCTCACCTTCCTATATCAACTAATTATGGGGTTATCTGATTGCCAAAGTTTTATATCCACTAAATTTTAAATTTGTCAATATCTACTGTCTATAGCTAAAGTCTAATCTTAGAATCAAGTACTCAGCTAAACTAGAGACTATACAAACCATTGCTAATTACTAGTATAATATTACGGAAGTTTGCCTACCTTTAACAGGGGGCAAAATTCCCGTGTTAGTCTGGTTAATTGAGATGGTAGCTGGATTTACGCCGTGCTTTACTGTTGCTATGTCTTTCCCTCTCGAAGGAAATCTGGTCAAACGGTAGATATAATTCACGATACCGCGTCTGTCAAGTCAACTGATACTACAAAAATGGCTTAAAAGTTCAGGGATTGTGACACTTAGTTTGTCTGATTGCCCATAATAATAAAAGTAACTCTTCAGCAATTTCCTGTTGTACTCTATTAGTAATTCATAACTATATTTTAACTATGACTACGCAAACACTACCTCCACCAGAAGTTTATCAAGGTCAGTTTGGGGAATTTACAATTACTCAGAGCGATCGCACTGGCGTAATTATCTACCGCGCTGGGCTAATGGTAGCAGCACTGAGTTTTGCCATAGGCAGTGCTTTGGTTTTGTTCAACAATAACCCGACTATTTTTACCGCACTTACACCTCTATATACTTGTTTTATTCTCGCTCTTGGTGTAAGTTTATTCACCATTCATATTTATATGGCATCACTGCACCGAATCTTGCAAATTTTTTGGGCGATCGGTAGTATAGCATCAGTGATTCTGGCAATCTCTAGTAGTGAACCTTTAGCTCTGGCTGTTTACAATCAGCCTGTTACTTTATTTGGAGTTGGTTTTATCTTCGTTGCTTTGGCAGGTATTTATTTTAAAGAGGCTTTTTGCTTCAATCGCCTGGAAACCAAAGTATTAACCCTAACAGTACCGCTACTATTGTTAGGACATTTGGTAGGAATTTTACCAACTCAGGGGGAAAGTGTTTTATTAGGAATTTGGGCAACGTTGTTTTTGGTATTTGCCCTGCGAAAGACAGTGCAAGCAATTCCTGCTGATATCGGAGATAAGTCTGTATTTACTTACTTGAAAGAACAACGTTTAGCTAAGGTTTAATGCAGAAAAATCGTCGGCGTCAAAAATTTCCAAAAATCAAACTAATAAAATGCCAAGAAATGTGGACACTTACGGCTCAGGGGTGGGCGATTGCGATCGCTTTGATTGCTTATTTAATATTTTTCACTATTACTCATGTACACTCATTTCTCGCCGTGACTTCCCCTATCAAATCAGCAGAAATATTGGTTGTTGAAGGATGGCTACCAGATTATGCCATACAACAAGCTTTAACTGAATTTAAAAACGGTTCTTATAGTCTAGTAATTACCACGGGAGGCTCAATAGAAAAAGGAAATTATCTTAGCGAATACAAGAATTTTGCAGAAGTGTCAGCCGCCACTTTCAAACAACTCGGTTTAGAATCAGAGAAGGTGATAGCTGTGCCGACACCTGTGGTAATCAAGGATCGTAGTTATGCATCTGCTGCCGAATTTAATCGCTGGCTATCCGATTCAAATTTAAAGCTACAATCAATTAATGTTTTTTCTTTGGACGTTCACACCCGTAGGAGTTGGTTGCTATTTAAAAAACTACTTAGCCCTAACATCAAAGTTGGTGCGATCGCTGCCAAAACACAAGATTATGATCCAAACAAATGGTGGGATTATAGCCAAGGTGTACGGACAATTATTGATGAGGGCATAGCTTATATTTATGCACGGTTTTGGAATTGGAAAGCCTAATAATAATTTGTAATGACGCTCTCTTACGAGATGCTTTGCGTAGCAAGATCCCCATAGGGATACGCCGACTCGCTTTCTCGTGTCGCTAACGTAATTCGTAATTCGTAATTTTGAGTTACGAACTACGAATTATCTTAGATAAACGTAACTTTGGTGAGGTGCTTTTACTATGGGCAATTTGACGACATCATATTACTTTTCCAGGATTTGTAATAATGCTTGTCGGTAAATTTTTAGGCCGTCTGCGTTCAGATGATCACCATCGCTCGTCAAATTCTCTTTAAGAACATTATTCTCATACAATGGCGCTACTCCTGCTGCTGCAACTGGCACTTTTTCTATTTCAGCAACTTGATTAATCAGAGCATTAATTTTTTCAACTTTAGAAAGTGGGGCTGATACAGTTGGATCTGAGCTTGCTGCAACTGTTGAATAAAAAGCCGGAATGAGAAAAATCTCTTTATTTCCCATTGTCCGAATAAGTGCGATCGCCTCTTGCAGATTCTTGCTAAACAACTCATCACTAATTCCATACCAAGCATCATTTCCACCTATGGCAATAATAGCTTTTTCGCATGTAACCTTGGTAGGAATTAAACTTTTCAGTTGTTCTAGTAATGAGATTGTACTCAAGCCATTTAACCCAAAATTAAAAGTATCATTCCCGAGAGTATTACCAAGTCCAGCCGAAATAGAATCGCCAAATAAGCAACCTGAGAATTGTTTATCTTGGGCGGCAATTATTTGATATTGCAGTGCAATTTTTCCTAAGGGGGAAGAACTTACATTGTCCTTTGGTGGCGCATCAGCAGAACTAGAAGAAGAATTTGCCATGCCGACTAGCTTAGAAATTTTTGATACATCAACAACTAGTTGATTACTGGGGTAGGCTGCTAGAAAGCTGACTAATCCTAGACCTTCTGGTGATTTTGCTCCTATGATAATAGCAGATCGTAGGGCTTGTATACTGGCTTGATCGCGACGGGCGATCGCAACGGATGCAAAAGATAAAATTTGCTTGCCCATTCCTGTATTTATCAGCTTATCTAAAGCCACAATATCAAGAGACATTTTTACCTGAAGGGCATCTTGGAACTTCTGTTTCTCCTTCGCGCTGAGGTAATCTAGGAAAGATTGCAGATCAGCAGAAGCCTTTTGGTTGTCGGCATAGTTGCGTATATCTGCCACAGGGATCGATTGCTCAAATAATCCGTATCTGACAGTAACTTTCTCAGCCGCCAAACTAGGCAACAAACCAAGGCCACTGTGCAACACTAAAAATATTAAGCACCCAGATAGGCTTATTAAAAGATGATAGAAATATTTCATCACATGAAGATAAGAAGATAGTCAATAGTTAATAGTCAAGAGTCAAGGGTCAAAAGTCAAGGGGCTGGGAATTGGGAATAACTCCAAACTCCCCCTTAATATCAACAGCCAACCCTAATTTGGGAATACTCAATCCAGTAGGCGTGAGGATGAAACCGTGGTAGAAGAAGGCGCATATTGGCTAGCTTGGGCGCAAATTTCGGGAATTGGGCCGGTATTACTGCGGCGGCTGCAACAGCATTTTGGCACGTTGGCAACAGCTTGGAACGCTACCAAGGTACAGTTAGGAGAAGTAGAGGGTTTTGGTTTTCAGACACTAGAAAAAGTAGTACAACAGCGATCGCTTTTGCACCCAGAACAACTATTCACCAAGCACCAGCAGGAAAATTCCCATTTCTGGACACCAGCAGATGCAGATTATCCCCGATTACTGCTAGAAACTCCGAGTCCACCGCCGATTTTGTATTATCGCGGTGAAGTCGAACTCCAAGAAAATCTCGGACAAAAACCGATGGTTGGAATTGTCGGAACCCGCCAACCCTCAGAATATGGCATCCGTTGGACTCGCCAAATTAGTACAGCTTTGGCTAAAAATGGCTTTACAGTTGTTTCTGGTATGGCAGAGGGAATTGACACAGAAAGCCACATCGCCGCGATGAAAGCAGGTGGACGCACGATCGCAGTTTTGGGAACTGGTGTAGATGTTATCTATCCACATAAAAATCGGGATTTGTACAAGCAGATTTTGACGGCTGGGTTAGTCGTGAGTGAGTACCCCACAAAAACCCCACCCGATCGCACCCACTTTCCCCGCCGCAACCGGATTATTGCAGGTTTAAGCCGCGCCATCCTGGTAATGGAAGCGCCGATAAAATCTGGTGCTTTAATTACTGCTACCTACGCAAATGAATTTGGTAGAGATGTCTATGCACTGCCTGGTAGAGTAGATGATTACCCATCCCAAGGGTGCTTAAAGTTACTGAATCAAGGAGCTTCTTTCATCCTTAAAGAATTAGATGAACTGTTAACAATGCTGGGAGCAATACCACAAATTGATGGAGTCGAGGCTTCCACAGCACCAGAACAGTTAATGCCAACTTTATCGCCAGAATTGCAAACGGTAATGGATGCGTTCACAAGTGAAGCTTTACCTTTCGATTTTATTGTCCAACAAACCGGCATGGCTGCTGGTTCAGTTTCCGGTGCGTTGTTACAGTTAGAACTTATGGGCTTCGTTTCTCAATTACCAGGAATGCGGTATCAAAAAAGTTAAGAGTTAAAAGACAACAACATTGTTTAGCTTTGTTTTTAGCAATGTCATCATCAGATTTATGGCAATATAAAAATACAATTTGACTCTGGTTTCTCTGTGCCTCTGTGGTTAAATAAAAGATTTTTTAACCGCAGAGACGCAGAGGGCGCAGAGAGAAGAAAGAGATTTTACAAGTCACCTTGAAAGGGCTAGTCCTAATTCCTAATTATTTTTCAAGTAGGGATTTAAAGCCAACTTAAAATGAAACTGCCGTAATTAGAAAGAGGAATAAAACTATTTTTAATTATGAATTATCTTGGGGGATAATACTGTGGATTCGTAACTGGAGATTGATAACCGTTTGGGGGTACTGTACTTCCCATACTGTTGGGTACAGGATTCACAATAGGGGGCTGATAAACGCTCATGGGTACAGTGCCTGTGGTAGCGTTGGGTAAAGCAGGACTTACAACAGGTGGCTGATAACCATTTGCGGGTATTATGTTTCTGCTACTGTTGGGTGTGGCAGCATTTTGGCTAAATTCTTGGTAGCTAACACTAGAAATTGAGCTAATCAATTTTTCGGCGCGAGGGTCATTATTGGGACGTTGTACCATGACTGAGGCTATGTAGCGTTTGCCAGTTGGAACAATAATTAAACCTGCATCTGCCAGCATAGTACCAATATCGCCCGTTTTGTGGTATACTCTTGAGCCTGTTCCCAAACCGGATGGTAGCAGAGTGTCTCTCTGGGTGCGACGCAAGATATCGAGCATAAAATCGCGTGATGTCATACTCACTAAACTTCCCTGACTCACAACAGCCATCAAATTCCCCAATTCCCTCGGAGTAGTGGTGTTTGTCCCTTGCAAATCGGGGAGTTGATTACGAATTGTTGTGGTTGTTAATCCCCAGGTGCGGAAACGCTGGTTTAAGGCGTCGATTCCTCCCAGTCGCGCAATCAGCATATTTGTCGCCGTATTATCGCTGACGGTAATCATTTTTGTGGCGACTTCCAGAGCGGCGTACTGGGTTCCGGCTGGTTGGCGTTGCAGGGTTCCCGAACCGCCAGCAAGCATATCCTGTTGCATGGTCAGCATTTCATCAAGGCGAATTTTCCCCGCGTCCACATCCTGGAAAAAGGCAATCAAAATCGGTATTTTAATTGTGCTAGCGGCGGGAAAACTGGTAGAGGCATTGACATCTACATAATTACCAGTATCTAAATCTACTAAGAAAACACCCGGTGTAAGATTTGGGTTGGCCGTCGCCAAATTTTGCACGGCACTTTTCAAAGAGCTAATTTCTTGGGATAAGTATAAGCTCGAAGCTGCAACTGGGGGAGTTTGGGTAGGTTGTGGCTGCTCCCGCATCACATTACTATTAGATTGCGGCGCAGAAGTTGTGCTGATGCGATTAGCGGGGTCTAATACTGACAATGCTGTGCCAACAATTGCACCCATGCCAACACCCACAATCAACAATCGCACAACATACAACAAGGTTTTGGCCATTGGTTTTAACCGTGTCTTCCGCGATGAACGCAGGCCTCTTTTTGGCTTTTCCATCCGCACTGTTTTCACCATCACAGCACCTGGTCGAAAGGGAGGAATTTTGCCCTTGACGCTAGGTATTGGTTTTACTGCGGTTGGCATGACTAACCCCGATTTTACCCTACGTGTAGCACCGGGGATTGGGGGAGGACTGAGCGGATTTTTTGGGCGTGTTAGCGCCGCTTCTCGTCCATTCGCAGGTTGCTGCTGGTTGTTAGCTTTAACTTTCTTCTTTACCACTTTTTGAATTTTTTGTGGCGGCTGGCGGCGATTTAAGGGTTGACGCCGCGAGAAAGCTGTTAGTTCGTCACTTGACTCTGACACAGTTACTCCTTGTGACCGACTTGGCTGTTTTCTTGCAGACTCCTAACCCAAAACTTAATCTTTAAGCAAATATTAATACTCAAATTCTACTTTGCCACTAAGTAGCATTTTTGTGTTTAGTTTAAGCCATATTAAATATTTTGGGAGATGATTGCGTATATACTAAACAAATAATTACAAGTTTTCACCATCCCTCTGGTTTTTAAGGGCCCATTCTACCTGCTGCAAAATCCCTCGCAGCATGTATACTTCCCGTGTTTTCAGGTGAGCGCGATTATATATTTGGCGGAATTTTTCCATCCGACTAGCTGCCGTATGGGGATATACATAACCAATTTTTAATAATAATGATTCTAATTGCTGGTAGTATCCTTCCACAACATCTAAGGGGGCGAGTTCAGTTTGGGTTAAGGTTTTAGTGTCAGGTTGCTGGGTACATTGTGACAATTCATAACAGCAGATTGCTACGGCGGTAGCCAAATTTAGGGCTACATAATCTGGACTCGTGGGAATGCGAACAAACCTCTGTGCATAATTTAATTCTTCATTGCTTAATCCTCGGTCTTCCCTGCCAAAAATCAGTGCTGCGGGTTCTTCTGGTTCCTCCAGTAACCAGGGTAGTGCAGTCCGGGGAGTTTCTAAGGGTGTTTCCCAACTCCGAACGCGACCAGTGGTAGCGATCGCCCGTACACATCCATGCAATGCTTCTGGTAAGGTCGGCACTAATACCGCAGATTCTATAATTTCCTGAGCATGAACAGCCATCATCAAAGCTTCCGTCGATAGCGGATCGCATTGGGGGTTCACTAATACTAAATTATATAGCCCGAAATTTTTCATTACCCTGGCGATCGCTCCGATATTTATCGCCCCAGCTGGCTCTACCAACACAATTCTTAATCCAGCCAAGTCCATTTTTTGCCTCCTGCGATGCCTACGGCGGTAAACTACGCACCATAAGATATTTTTAGGTTAATTCTCAGCATTGTTATGTTCTGCTAAAAAGTTTCCTTAACATCATTCTAAACTTTGCAGGTAAATACCTACGGCAGATGTGATAGACAATTACTCAGCGCAATCTCCGGCGTTGAGCTAGTCGTTCGTCGTCCCCTCAGTTGTAGCAATCTAATCGTTGTACGTCCTGGAGGCGTTAATCCTACTAGATTTAGTTCTGAAAAGGTGAAGTGTTCAGCCCATTTCTGGGTGCGTGGGTTGAAGAGAAAACTAAAACTCCCATAGAGAGCGTCATTACGAATTACGTTAGCGAACGCGAGTGCGTCTCGTACAGAAGCGGGGCGTAGGCAATTACGAATTATTTTATTCATTCTTGTAGTCAGTAGATTGCAAATTGAGATGATGAAATTACTGAACCATTAGCGGGATAACAGAGGCTATATTCAATTTTCAAGGATATAGATGTATCTACTATTGATTATGAATCAGCCTACAATAAAATCTTGGCAAGAAGTTCTCGCTACGTTTAAAAAAATCTGGGGTTATGAAGATTTCCGCCCGCCACAAGGAGAAATTGTCAGCAGTTTATTGGCACAAAAAGATGCGCTGATTATTATGCCCACAGGTGGAGGAAAGTCAATTTGTTTTCAACTTCCCGCGCTACTACAAACCGGATTAACTCTGGTAGTTTCGCCCTTGGTGGCATTGATGGAAAATCAAGTTCAGGAACTATTACAAAGCAATCAAAAAGCAGCACTTTTGCATAGTGAATTACCTTCATCTCAACGCCGTGCAACTCTGCAAGCTTTAGAACGTCAACAGCTAAGATTGCTTTATTTATCGCCAGAAACTTTGCTAAGTGCGCCAGTGTGGGAAAGATTATGTCAGCCGCAATTGCAAATTAATGGCTTAATTTTGGATGAGGCCCATTGTTTAGTGCAGTGGGGAGACACGTTTCGCCCAGCTTATCGCAGATTAGGGGCGGTGCGTCCTGCGTTACTAAAATCAAAACCACCAGGAACAAAAATCAGCATCGCCGCTTTTACCGCGACTGCTGACCCGTTAGCGCAAAAAATTATTCAAACCGTTTTACAATTACAGCAACCAGAGATTTTCCGGTTGAATCCCTACCGTCCTAATTTGCATCCCAGCATTCGCATCGCTTGGACACCACGAGGTAGGAAACAACAACTATTAAAGTTTATTCAAAATAGACCGCAACAATCGGGGTTAGTTTATGTTCGCACCAGACGAGATAGCGAAGATTTAGCCCAATGGTTAGCAGAGATGGGTTATGCCACAGCTAGTTATCATGCGGGATTGGGTGCAACCGAACGCCGTGAAGTAGAAGCAAGCTGGTTAGGGGGCAAAATTCCCTTTGTTGTGTGTACCTGTGCGTTTGGTATGGGGATAAATAAAAGTGATGTCCGTTGGGTAGCCCATTTTCACGCGCCACATTTGTTATCTGAATATGTGCAAGAAATTGGCCGAGCTGGAAGGGATGGGAAACCGGCCGAAGTACTGACATTAGTAAGTGAACCTACGGGGTGGTTAGATCCAGAGGATAAGCAAAGACAGCAGTTTTTTCAAGAACAAATGCGATCGCAACAACAAATAGCGCAGCAACTTGTGAAAAAATTACCAAAACAGGGAGAAGTGAATGCAGTAACCCGACAATTCCCTAATAGTGCGATCGCCTTATCTTTACTCCATACCAATGGTCAGCTAAACTGGCTTGATCCTTTCCATTACACCATTGGGCAAAAAGCGGTAACTCAGCCACCAACGCAATTACACGCCGCTAAACAGATGCATCAATACCTGACTACAAAGCAGTGTCGTTGGCAGTTTTTATTAAACGCCTTTGGTTTTGATAAAGAAGCAGCTAACTGGCGTTGCGGACATTGTGACAATTGCTGCTAAACCGCCATGTTCTTTTTAATCTAAGATTGTGCGTGACTTAATAATATAGATTTCCGCTATCAGATTTCGATATCTTAATTCTGTCATCATAATTAATCAGGAAAACTATAGTGACACAAGAAGCTGAGGATATCCAGAAAGAGCAAGAAGTGGTTTCCTATAAGTCTTTGACTCCCAGAGAACAGAAGCAGCGATTAACAGAACTGGCGACGGTGTTTTTACGACTGGGGGCGATCGCTTTTGGTGGCCCTGCTGCCCACATCGCCATGTTGGACAATGAAGTGGTGAATCGCCGTCAGTGGATGAGCCGGGAGAAACTGCTAGACCTGCTAGGGATTACGAATTTAATTCCAGGCCCCAACTCGACGGAATTAGCCATTCACATTGGCTACGAACGAGCCGGATGGCGTGGTTTACTGGTTGCGGGTAGCTGCTTTATTCTACCTGCGATGCTGATCGTTTGGGCATTAGCCGCCATTTATGCTCGCTATCAAACAGTCCCCCAAGTGGAATGGCTGCTCTATGGAATTAAACCTGTAATAATTGCGATCGTGATTCAGGCTGTGTGGAATCTGGGGAAAAAGGCAGCTAAAGACGTGCCGACGATCATTGCAGGGATGGTAGGAATCGCAGCGTATTTAGCTGGATTGAACGAAATTTTGGTGCTGATTTTACTAGGTATCGCTGTCATGCTAGTGAAGAATTGGCAAGCGAGAGGACACACAAGTGGAGCATTCCTGTTACCTATTTCAGGTATTCTGGCGCAGGTTGGTAGTACAACAGTAGCAGTTACATCAGTCAGTTGGATTAACGTCTTTGTCTTTTTTCTCAAAATTGGATGTGTTCTCTATGGTAGTGGTTATGTGTTGCTGGCATTTCTGCAACGGGATTTGGTTGAGCGCAACCAGTGGTTGACATCACAACAGCTTTTAGATGCCGTAGCGATCGGACAGTTTACACCGGGGCCTGTTTTCACTACTGCAACATTTATTGGGTATTTGCTAGCAGGAAATGCTGGGGCGATCGCTGCTACAATTGGCATTTTCTTGCCAGCTTTTGTGCTGGTTTGGGTGGTTAATCCTTGGGTTCCTAAGTTACGTCAATCTTCCTGGGCAAGTGGATTTCTGGATGGTGTGAATGCGGCTTCTCTCGGATTAATGGCAGGAGTTACTTACACATTAGGGCGAGCCGCGCTAGTGGATTGGTTAACAATTATCGTAGCAATTGTCAGTGCGATCGCTGTGTTCCAATTCAAAATAAATTCTGCCTGGTTAGTACTGGCAGGAGGAGCGATCGGATTTGCTTCACACATATTATTAGGTTAAAGATAGCGATAAAAAAGTGGTTATAAACTTTTTTTTACCAAACAGAATTCAGGAGTCAGGAGTCAGAATGGGCTAAACCTTAGCTATCCGCTAACAGAATGAATTCTGTACGAGTGGCGGATAGCGACACGGAAGAGCGAGTCTTCTCCCTTGGCGCTAGCAGGGGAGACGCCAAGGGCGAACGAGCGTCGCGTCTTGATTCTGACTTCTGAATTCTGACTTCTGAATTCTTCTTCAACTAAAGCGATCGCTTCCCTAAAATTGCTGCAAAAACCGCAAATCACTAGCATATAACCGACGAATATCATCGATTTGGTGTAACACCATTGCAAAGCGTTCTACACCAAAACCCGCAGCAAACCCAGTATAAATTTCTGGGTCATAACCCACAGACTTAAGTACATTTGGATCGACCATACCGCAGCCCATCACCTCTAGCCAACGCCCATTCCACTGCAAATCCACCTCAGCCGATGGTTCAGTAAACGGGAAATAACTAGCGCGGAAGCGAATTGGCAAATCTCCAAATATTGCTTGTAAAAATACTTTAATTGTGCCTTTGAGGTCTGTGAAAGTTAGTCCTTCATCAATGGCTAAAAGTTCTATTTGATGGAAAACTGCTGAATGAGTCGCGTCTACATTATCTCGCCGATAAACTCGCCCTGGAGCCACAACCCGAATCGGTGGTTCTTCTCTTTCCATGTAACGAATTTGCACTGACGATGTATGAGTGCGTAAAAGATTACCATCTGGCAGGTAGAAGGTATCCTGCATATCACGGGCGGGGTGATCAGGCGGAGTATTAAGAGCCTCGAAATTATAATAATCTGTTTCCATTTCTGGCCCTTGAGCCACGGTATAACCCATACCGACAAAAATATCCAGCGCCCGATCAATAATGCCGTTGAGGGGATGAATGCGACCTTGGGGGCTGTAAATTCCCGGCATGGTTACATCGAGAGTTTCCGCCTCTAGCTGTACCTGAATTTGGGCGGCTTCCAAGGCGACGCGTTGCTGGTCTAGACTAGTTTGCAAGGATTCTTTGACTGTATTGGCGATCGCTCCAATTTTTGGTCGTTCCTCTGCACTCATCTGCCCCATACTTCGCAACAGTGCCCCCAGTTCCCCTTTTTTACCCAGATAGTTAACTCTGAGTTCCTCTAGACGTTCTAGGGTGTCGGCGGCTGCGATCGCTTTTTCTCCTTCTTGCCGCAGTGCTAAAAGTTGAGCTTCTAAATTGCTAGTCATTAGTTCTTAGTCATTGGTCATTAGTCATTAGTTTATAGTCAAAAGCTGTAAGCTGCTCGATAAATCAACTTACAGCTATGCCACTAACATCAGCCAATAAACCACCCATTCCAAATCAATAAAACGTTTACGCTGTATACATGTTTGAATTTTGCCGAAAGTATGATAAGAGGTTTTAGACTATCAGAACTTTCCAAGACGAATTTTTAATTTTGAACTCTGCCTTGCGGTACTAGTAGTCTGTCAAGAACTAATTGACAGATAAATTCCCTGTAGATTTATCGCGTCTCTCTAACCGTCAAAATGAATTTGACAGACTACTAGTACAACTTGTCATAAATTTAGGTAACATCTTAATATCTAGCTAACATACACCTCAATATCTAGCTAACATCTCAATTAACCAGACAAGGAGCCAGCTTAAAGCCCCTTGTTAAAGGTAGGCAAACTTTCGCCACGATGTACTAGTGAGTATGTATGTTTTTTTGCTGCCTGTGATTTGCGACATTGACAAATAACAAATAACAAATAACTAATAACTAATGACCAATGACCAATGACTATGAAATTACTAATTAGCAACGATGACGGCGTTTCTGCCTTGGGGATTCGTACCCTAGCCAACTACTTGGCAGAGGCAGGTCATGATGTTAGTGTAGTTTGCCCAGATCGAGAGCGATCGGCAACTGGACACGGATTAACTCTACACCAACCCATTCGCGCCGAAATTGTTGAAGGGATTTTTCATCCTGCTGTCAAAGCTTGGGCTTGCGATGGTACGCCTTCAGATTGCGTTAAATTGGCACTGTGGGCTTTGCTAGATACTCCCCCCGATTTGGTTCTCTCTGGCATTAATCAAGGTGCGAATTTGGGAACTGAAATCTTGTATTCCGGCACTGTTTCGGCGGCAATGGAAGGTTTAATTGAAGGCATTCCCAGCGTAGCACTGAGTCTTATTAGTCACACATCTAAAGACTTTCAACCTGCTGCTAAGTTTGCCAAAATTCTCGTAGACCAGTTAGCCCAAAAACCTCTGCCGGATTTAATGTTGCTCAATGTCAATATTCCTGCGGTCAAATGGGAAGAAATTGCCGGAGTGACTCTTACCCGTCAAGGAGTGCGGCGTTACATTGATGTGTTTGATAAACGAGTTGATCCTCGTGGAAAAACGTACTACTGGTTAACCGGAGAGGTAATTGAGGATGTAGAACCCCCAACCGGATTAAATCTGCTTCAAAATGTACCGTTAGATGTGCATGTTGTACGTAAAAACTACATCAGTATAACCCCGTTACAATACAATCTCACTTACGCAGATGGGCTAGATAAATTATCTGATTGGGAATTCAATTTTCCATGAATCATTTGATTTATCAGGATAAAACTAGAATTATTTAAATGCGTCAGAGAAAAATGTAGGCTATAACGTAGGGGCACTCTTGAAATAACCGATACACATCCACCCGAAAAACTGGAAAATTCTACTTGAGAGTATTTCATTCACATTTACACAATCAGCCAGAAACAGGGTATGCTGTTTTACCAAGAAATCCTTCCTCTAGCCAAATCGGTGAGACAGCATAAACTTAGACAAAATAAGTAGCAATTTTTTCACTTATCGCCCGCTCAGTCCAGCAAGCAACACACATGTCTAGGATAGAGAATCAATTTACCGTAGAATTTTGGGGCGTTCGCGGCAGCATCCCCAGCCCAGGGCCAAACACCGTTCGTTACGGCGGTAATACCCCTTGCATCTCAATGCAAGCGGGCGATAAACGCTTAATTTTCGATGCAGGCACGGGACTACATGTTTTGGGGCAATCTTTGTTGCGCCAAATGCCGTTAGAAGCTCATATATTTTTTACCCATTCTCACTGGGATCACATGCAGGGTTTTCCCTTCTTTACCCCAGGATTTGTCAAGGGGAATGACTTTCATATCTACGGCGCGATCGCACCTGATGGTTCTACCATAGAACAGCGCCTCAATGACCAGATGTTGCACCCGAACTTTCCCGTACCCTTGCAAATTATGCAAGCCAATTTAAATTTCTACGACATTCGACCGGGGCAACCAATCCACATCGATGACGTTACCGTAGAAACAGCACCTTTAAACCATCCAGGTGAAGCTGTAGGATACCGCATCAACTGGCGTGGTGGTGCTGCTGTTTATATTACTGATACCGAACATTTTCCCGACCGACTCGATGATAATGTGCTGTGGCTAGCTCGTAATGCTGACATTCTGGTTTACGATTCCACTTACACAGACGAGGAATACTATTCCCCCAAATCTCCGAAAATTGGCTGGGGACATTCTACCTGGCAAGAAGCGGTGAAAGTGGCACAAGCTGCTAACGTCAAAACTCTGGTGATTTACCACCACGACCCCGCACACGATGACGACTTTTTGGATCGTGTAGGCAAACAAGTAGCGGCAAAATTTCCTGGGGCTATCATGGCACGGGAAGGATTGGTACTTCAGATTCCCACCTCAGTTGTCTTATCAGAATCTTTTCCTGTTAGTAAGTTTTCTACCTAAAGATTGCGATCGGAGGAATTAGAGATTTTAGATTAGATTGGTGATCAGAAGCTTTCAGCGTGAGAGCGTACCTGTTGGCTGCACGGTGAGACAGCGCTGCCCAGAGTTGTCACGCCAAGCATAAGATAAGGGCGACAACAGGAGGGGACATACTTTATAGATTCACCAACACAGCCCAGACACCCACAGACGTCCTAAGATTGCGGCTGATCGGAGGGTAAACACCTCATTGCAGTCTCAACAAGGAACTAGAGCCTTTTTAGCTCTGGTATTTGGGGTTATCTGGACTTAGTAATTAGCTATCAAGCTAATAGCACAAGATAGCAGCTTGGGCAACTTCCCGTGGGTTAGGCTTTTGGCTGATAGCTAAAAGGGGTAGCATCAACACCCTGGCTGATCGCACAAGACCTCATGGGCAGTTGGTGAATGTCCTCCTCAAGGCGGTTTACCATAAGGTAGCTTCCTGCTGATAGCTAAAATAAACCTAAAATCTCAGAATCCACGTGCTAAATTTGTCTAAAAATGGGTGTTCTGTGTGGGTTGCTTCTTCGAGCGAAGGGCTGCTAACGCCGACTGCTGTTGCCCTTGGCAAGTTTGATGGTGTTCATCTTGGTCATCAAAGGGTAATTCAACCAGTCTTGCACGCTGGTGCTAACTTATCATTAGCCAGTAGTCCGCAGTCAAAGGAAAATCAACAACTAGCAAATCAAGAATATATTTACTCAACAGTTGTTACCTTTGACCCCCATCCACAGGAATTTTTTACGGGGCAGCCCCGGACTTTGTTAACGCCACTGGATGAAAAAGTCCAACAATTGCGATCGCTTGGGGTAGAACAACTGGTACTACTACCCTTTGACAAAGAACTATCTGCTTTGACCCCCGAAGAATTCGTCGAAAAAATTCTTGTGCAACAACTGCAATGCCAGCAAATTAGCATCGGGCAGGATTTTTGTTTTGGCGAAAAGCGCAGTGGTACTGCCAAAGATTTACAATTAATCGCCGCCAAGCACAATATCCCCGTTACCATCGTTCCCTTACAAACTTATACAGGTAACTCGCCCACCGAAAGCAGTTGCGTCAGTACTGATCCGACTCAGGATGCCCGCATTAGCACTTCATTGATCCGCCAAACCCTTGAGCAAGGCGACATCGAAAATGCAAATTTGCTACTAGGACGCCCCTACACTCTCCTTGGTGTTGTCGTTCAAGGTCAGCAATTGGGCAGAACAATTGGCTTTCCCACCGCCAACCTCCAACTACCAAAAGAAAAGTTTTTGCCCCGCCAAGGAGTCTATGCTGTCCGCGTTTTCACTCTCAGTGAAACATCAGATGTCGCTCATAGTGAGAACTTGGGCGTAATGAATATCGGTAATCGCCCAACTCTAAATGGTACTTATTCATCTGCGGAAGTACATCTGTTCGATTGGTCTGGTGATTTATATGCCAAAAAACTGGCTGTGGAACTAGTGAAATTTTTGCGCCCTGAACAAAAATTTGCTTCTCTAGAAGCCCTGAAAACACAAATTCAACTTGACTGTGTTGTTGCTAAAGAAATTTTGAGTGCTGAGTGGGAACAATAGATAGGGCATGGGGCATGGGTTATTAATTCATCTTCCTAATGCCCAATGCCCAATTCCCAATTCCCGACTCCCCCTACTCCCCGCACCGCATGAGAGAAAAAATTGACGCTTTAACACAAAATCTGGCTCTTACCATCGTTGGCAAAGCTGAAGCAATACGCTTAGTGCTAGTAGCCTTGCTAGGTGGTGGTCATGCCCTGCTAGAAGATGTCCCTGGTGTTGGTAAAACCCTACTGGCTAAATCTCTAGCTCGTTCACTGGATGGTAAGTTTCAACGGCTACAATGTACCCCCGATTTACTGCCAACTGACATTACTGGCACTAACATCTGGAACCCAAAAACCGGCGAATTTACTTATCTTCCTGGGCCAATTTTTGCCAATATCCTCCTAGCTGACGAAATTAACCGCGCTACACCCCGCACTCAGTCAGCTTTACTGGAAGTCATGGAAGAAAATCAGGTAACAGTCGATGGTGTCTCTCGTGCAGTTCCTCAGCCCTTTTTTGTCATTGCCACTCAAAACCCTATTGAGTATCAAGGTACTTTTCCTCTGCCGGAAGCGCAAATGGATCGGTTCATGTTGTCGCTGAGTTTGGGCTATCCTTCCGAGGCAGAAGAACTCCAAATGCTGCAAAATCTCCAAAATGGTGTGAAGGTTGCTGATTTGCAGCCTTGTATTACCTTGGCAGAAGTACAGGAATTGCGTTACCTCTGCTCTCAAGTAAAAGTAGCACCCTCGTTGCAACAGTACATCCTCGAATTGGTGCGAGTAACACGGCAAGATGAGGAAATAGCCCTTGGTGTTAGTCCGCGTGGCACATTAGCATTACAACGGGCTACCCAAGCCCTAGCTTTTCTATTAGGGCGTGATTATGCCATTCCTGATGATGTGAAATTTCTCGTCCCTCACGTTCTTTGCCATCGCCTGATTCCTAGAGGTGGACGGAATGCAAGAACTGTTGTTGAGCGATTATTGCGATCGGTTTCTATTCCTTAAGGTAAAAAAGGTAGATAACTGTTGCTTTTAATTTTTTACCTAATTGCTTTCTCTTGAAATACTACTAACAGAATCTGAAATCCAATGCAACCCTGTACTAAAGTAAGGGTAAACTTAAATTCCCTTATCTTGCTTGGATTTCAAATGTTAGGATCTCCTACAAAATATGGTAGACAACAGATGAAAGCGATCGAATGTAAAAATAAATTAACCGCAGAGGCGCAGAGAACGCAGAGAGAGGAATCGGAGATTTTCACGATTCATTTAGGATTGCTATAAGAGATTTTTCCTTGCAATGTTGAGAGATGCGTATACGCAGAAGGGCTGGCCAATAGGCGTAGCTATGTTAATTATCGAAAATACTTACGCAAAATCTCAAACACTGCCAATACTGCGTAAGTTCTATGATTAGCACAAGCGCCACTTCTAAATATCTGGGAATGTGAGGAATGTCAATTTTTGTTAAGCGCAAAACCCGCGATCGCGAAAATCGCCCACCTTACAGCGATCGCCTTGTACTACAGCAAAGCGCCGAACGCCAATTCAAACGTCAATTTTTCGGTTTACTTCTGGTAATTGTAACGTGGAGCCTAGTTATGGGCTGGCTTCTAGCCTTGGCAACTAACGCCCAAAGTGCTACTCCCACCGCCGAAATTGGCACTGTTGACGTAGTGCCTGCACAGTATCAATTAGGACAAGAGTTGTATTTGGAAAACTGCTCTACATGCCACATCGGCTTACCACCAGCCGTTTTACCCACCCAAACTTGGAAAAATCTCCTGCAAGACTCGCAGCACTACGGCGCACAACTAAAGCCTTTAGTCGATCCGCCGCGCATCTTGGTGTGGAAATATCTTTCGACTTTCTCCCGTGTCCAGTTAGACGACGAAGAAACACCATATCGCCTTAATGACTCACGTTATTTCAAAGCTTTGCATCCAGGAGTTAAGTTACCACGTCCCGTCCAGCTTGGTAGCTGTGTCAGCTGTCATCAAGGCGCTAGCGATTACAATTTCCGCCGCCTGACAGCAGAATGGAAGTGAGGAGTACAGACGCGATTAATCGCGCCTGTACAGGAGTTAGGAGTTGAAAAATTCATAACTCATAACTCCTAACTCCTAACTCTATTCCTTCTCTGGCCCCATCTGGGGGCAAAATGATACTATGAGGAAAGACGAAATATAAGATAAGAGTTAAAACCAATTAGTTTCTTAAATGATTGGCTAGTTTTTCTCCTGTTTTTGAGTTAATTCTCATTTGACACCCATCCACAACCAAGAAGGTTGGGTTGGGTTAAATGTTTATAATCAATGCCAAACCTTTAACAGTGAACAGTGAACAGTAAACAGTTATCAGTGATCTATTTGTCCCTGGGTCTAAATCCCCCACAAACGAAGGTGGAATGCGTTAGTGGATGGATTTAGACCCGCCACCAGCGCTCCATGTAACTGATAACTGGTAACTGATAACTGATAACTGCTTTAATCCCCATCCCCCTTGATTCAGTTCTATAATCTGCCATGCTAAAACTTTTGTTGGGCGACCCCAACGCTCGTAAGCTTAAAAAATACCAACCTTCTGTTACTGAAATTAACCTTTTAGAGGAAGAAATTAAGGTTCTCTCCGATGAGGAGTTAAAAGGTAAAACCGTCGAATTTAAACAACGGTTTGCCAAAGGCGAAACTCTGGATGACCTATTGCCAGAAGCTTACGCTGTTGTCCGGGAAGCAGGACGGCGAGTCTTAGGCTTGCGGCACTTTGATGTCCAACTCCTTGGCGGGATCATTTTGCATATAGGGCAAATTGCCGAAATGAAAACCGGCGAGGGTAAAACATTGGTAGCCACCTTGCCCAGTTATCTGAATGCCCTCACTGGTAAAGGTGTACACGTCATCACCGTGAACGATTACCTGGCTCGTCGGGATGCGGAATGGATGGGACAGGTGCATCGATTTTTGGGGCTGAGTGTGGGGTTAATCCAGGCAAGCATGACTCCCAGCGAACGCCAGAAAAATTACGACTGCGATATTACCTATGTCACTAACAGTGAGATCGGGTTTGACTACCTGCGGGATAACATGGCGACATCAATGGCAGATGTGGTGCAACGCCCGTTCAATTATTGTGTGATTGACGAGGTAGACTCGATTTTAGTTGATGAAGCGCGGACACCACTGATTATTTCTGGGCAGGTGGAAAGACCTACAGAAAAGTATCTGCAAGCTGCCGAAATTGCATTCACACTCAAGAAAGACGAGCATTACGATGTGGATGAAAAAGCTCGTAACGTGCTTTTGACAGATGAAGGATTTGCTGAATCGGAAAATCTTTTGGGAGTCACAGATTTATTTGACCCAGAAGATCCTTGGGCGCACTTCGTTTTTAATGCAATTAAAGCCAAAGAACTTTTTCTCAAGGATGTAAATTACATCGTCCGCAATGACGAAGTGGTAATTGTGGATGAATTTACCGGTCGGGTGCTACCTGGACGGCGTTGGAGTGATGGACTACACCAGGCGATTGAAGCCAAAGAACACGTAGAAATTCAGCCAGAAACTCAAACTCTAGCGACAATTACTTATCAAAATATGTTTTTGCTGTATCCAAAACTCGGTGGAATGACCGGAACAGCAAAAACGGAAGAACCGGAATTTGAAAAAATTTACAAATTGGAAGTTGCGGTAATTCCTACCAACCGCGATCGCAGACGCGAAGATTTGTCTGATATGGTCTTTAAGACAGAACCGGGCAAGTGGGGTGCGATCGCTAAAGAATGTGCCGAAATGCACGAACTTGGCAGACCTGTATTAGTAGGAACCACTAGTGTAGAAAAATCCGAACTTCTGAGTCGGCTGCTGAAGGAATTGGCGATTCCCCACGAATTACTCAACGCCCGTCCCGAAAACGTCGAGCGTGAGGCGGAAATTGTCGCCCAAGCTGGACGAAAAGGTGCTGTTACTATTGCTACCAACATGGCTGGTAGAGGTACAGACATCATCTTGGGTGGTAACTCCGAATACATGGCACGTCTGAAGCTGCGGGAATACTTCATGCCCCGGATCGTCATGCCAGAGTCAGAAGATAGCTTTGGCGTTCAAAGACCAGCCGGATTACCAACAGGACACGGCAGTGGTCAAGGCTTTGCCCCCGGCATAAAAGTCAAAACTTGGCGGGCTTCGCCAGAAATTTTCCCCACCCAGTTGACAAAAGAAACAGAAAAACTAATCAAAGAAGCAGTAGAAATTGCGGTGCGTGAGTATGGCGATCGCAGTTTATCGGAACTGGAAGCAGAAGACAAGGTAGCTGTAGCCGCAGAAAAAGCTCCCATCGATGACCCTGTAATTCAGAAATTGCGGGAAGCTTACAACCGCGTTAAGCAGGAATATGAACAATTTACTACCCGCGAACATGATGAGGTAGTGGGAATCGGCGGTTTGCACGTAATTGGTACAGAACGCCACGAATCGCGGCGGATTGACAACCAGTTGCGCGGACGTGCAGGAAGACAAGGCGACCCTGGAACCACGAGATTCTTCCTCAGTTTAGAGGATAACCTACTGCGGATTTTTGGTGGCGAGCGCGTTGCTGGGTTAATGAATGCCTTCCAAGTGGAAGAAGATATGCCCATCGAATCTGGGATGCTCACCCGCAGTTTGGAAGGCGCACAGAAAAAAGTTGAAACCTACTACTACGACATTCGGAAGCAGGTGTTTGAGTATGACGAGGTGATGAATAATCAACGTCGGGCTATTTATGCTGAACGTCGGCGGGTGTTAGAAGGTCAAGATTTGAAAGAACAGGTAATCAAGTACGCTGAAAAAACGATGGATGACATCGTTGACTACTACATCAACGTAGACTTACCCTCGGAAGAGTGGGAGTTAGAAAAGCTGGTTGAGAAAGTTAAAGAATTTGTCTATCTGCTAGCGGATTTGCAGCCAAATCAATTAGAGGATATGTCAGTAAGCGAGATTAAAGCCTTCCTCCATGAACAGGTGCGAATTGCTTACGATCTCAAAGAAGCGCAAATTGACCAAGTTCAACCCGGACTTATGCGCCAAGGTGAACGCTTCTTTATTTTGCAACGCATTGATACACTTTGGCGGGAACACCTGCAACAAATGGATGCCTTACGCGAATCGGTAGGATTACGTGGTTATGGGCAAAAAGACCCACTGATTGAGTATAAGAGCGAGGGTTACGAATTGTTCTTGGATATGATGGTTAACATTCGCCGAGACGTTGTGTACTCGTTGTTTATGTTCCAGCCGCAGCCACAGCAGATGGTGCAGGCTTCGTCTGAAATGGTGTAAGTAGTCCCATATCTCATGCAGAGACGCAGAGGCGCAGAGGCGTTTTTGCGTCTTTGTTTTATGCTAGTAGTGCATTCGTTTGGCAGGAGAATGATCTGAGTATTGTTACTGAAAGAGCAAATCCCTTGCTTTTATCAAGGAAAAAGCATTTCTTTTCCAGTTTGTTCCGTAACAATCAGCGTTCTTGATTGAGGATGTTGTATAGTCTAATATCTTGTAAGCTAATGAAAAAGGATGAGGTCGAGCCTATATGCTAGAGTCCTTCCAAATACATAATTTCAGACTTTTTCATCATCTTGAGGTTAAAAGATTAGGTAATGTTAACCTCATTGTGGGCAGGAATAATGCTGGTAAAAGTACATTTCTCGAAGCAGTAGAACTTTATGCCAGCAACGCCTCACCTATGAGTCTCCTTGACCTTGTAGATTCGAGGCAAGAATCTTGGGTTAGTGAGGCACAACCACATACCCAAACTTTTCTTGGTAATCCTATACGCCATCTCTTTTTTGGTCATAAATTACCCGATATAGGAGAAGAAGGCATCATTTTAGGAGAAGTTTCTTCAAGTGCAAAGATTCATATTGGTGTTGCTGCATATCAGATTAAATCTGATAACGAAGGAACCACGAAAAGAATCCGCATCACTGATGAGCAGTTTCATCAGGATTTATCAGATATTGAAGTTGTTGTCGTAGCAGAAGAAAGTGAAAAAGTTCGGAGACTCTTCAGATTAAATCGTGATTTAAGAGATATTAGGCTCACATCTAGAGTTGCTTACGAACGGCTAGATGCTGAATTTAAATACACATGGCAATTTGTTTCTACAGAAAATATGCCTAATCGGAAATTAGCCGCTCTTTGGGATTTGACAAGTTTAACTAATTTGGAATCAGAGGTTATTTCTGCCCTTAAACTTATTGAACCTAAAGTATCTGGAATTGCTTTTGTAGAGGATATTAGCAAAGGAAGCGGAGGCAATAATCGTGGTCAGGGAGGCGATAATCGTATTCCATTAGTAAAAATTGAAGGTATAGATGAGCCATTACCTCTAAAAAGTATGGGTGATGGAATGACTCGTTTATTACATATAATTTTAGCTCTCGTAAATGCTCGAAATGGCATCCTTTTAATTGATGAATTTGAAAATGGATTGCATTGGACAGTACAGCCTAAAGTTTGGGATATAGTTTTTAATTTATCAGAAAGGTTGAATGTTCAAGTATTTGCAACAACACATAGTCGAGATTGTGTAAATGGTTTTGACAGCGCATGGAATAAGTATCCTTCACTTGGTGCTTTCTTCAGACTTGAAGCTAAAGATAATCTCATTAAGGTAACAGAATACACTTCCGAGACGCTTACTGATTCTCTTGAAACGGACGTAGAAATACGCTGAATAATATGAGTGATATCTGTAGGAAAGATTCCGATAAAATATTACTTGTTGAAGGGATAGATGATTGCCATGTCGTAATGGCTTTGTGTGCTGCTCACCAAGTTCCTGAAACTTTTGGAATATATGAGTGTGGTGGAGATACAAAACTTTTAAAACGTTTGAATGCTTTGATTGTACGTCCTGAATATCCTCAAGTGATAGGAGTAATGCTTGATGCTGATACTTCTATCGAAGGCAGATGGGCAAATATCAAAGGTAAATTAAGTCACTATAGCTATCAATTACCAGATATCCCTGATATTTATGGAACAATAGTTGAGAGTCTTCCAGATAAACCTAAATTGGGATTTTGGCTGATGCCAAATAATCAAAATTCTGGTAAGTTGGAAGATTTCTGTGCCGAGCTAGCAGAAGCAACAGCTTTAGCATTTGCAAGAGAATGTATTGCAGAAGCACAAGCAAATAACTTAACAACTTTCAAACCATTAGATATTAGTAAAGCAGTTATTCACACATATCTTGCTTGGCAAGATGAACCTGGTCGTCCTATGGGGCAAGCGATTACTAAGCAAGCTTTACGCCCAGATACAGGTATCGCTAGAAGCTTTACCAATTGGTTGACACGTCTTTTTACATAAAACTATTTCCTCGTTTTATAGCTCAACTAGAATAAATTTTAAATCCTAAATAGGAGTTTGCTGAAATGGGTAAGCTGGTACTGCCAAATTTTCAGGGTAAGCAAATGGGGCAAGTAATAGTTACCCTCACTGTCACGAATCGAATTGATAAAGTTTTGGCACAGCTAGGCTTTATTTCTCCAGAGGAAGTTGCGGGTTTTGCCGATGAATTCTGAGCAAACTTATCTGAGTGTATTGTAAGCGAAACATATTAATTTACCCAATGGTTAGTTAAAATTTCGGCATATATATTAATTTTAAAAAACTAGAAATGAAGCCTTCCTACAGAATTAGCTAAGATAAGTAGTAAGCATTTTCCCTAACAGCGCCATAGCCATAACCAAGTTGTACTTAAACAGGTTTGCAAAATTGATGCAACTTTCTCAAGCTGAACAGAATGCGATCGCTTATACTTGGCATAATTTTGGGGTTGTCTGTAGTGCGATCGCAAAGTAAAATACTTTATCTAAACAGTGAAATAGATCCGATTTCAGACTTTCTGTGCAGATACTTCCTCTGGCTTTTCTTGCCTTTGCAACGCAGAATACAGCCGATTGAGCGCATTTACATAAGCTTGCGCGGATGCCACGATGATATCTGTGTTCGCTGCATGACCAGAAAACACTTTAGATTCATAACGTAAACGAATCGTCACTTCTCCAATAGCATCAATACCGGCTGTTACTGACTGCACAGAAAACTCAATCAACTCGTTGGGTACATTGACCACCCGGTTGATAGCTTTGTAAACTGCATCCACTGGCCCAGTACCGATCGCAGCATCAGTTAATTCTTCACCGTCTGGGGTACGCAAGGTAACTGTAGCGGTGGGTTTGGCGTTGCTACCACAGGAAACTTGCACCAATTCTACGCGGAACAAATCGGGTGCTTGTTGGATTTCATCGTTAACGATCGCTTCCAAATCCCAATCAGAAATATCTTTCTTTTTATCTGCTACTTCTTTGAATCTGACGAATGCTTTATTTAACTCAGTATCTGACAGTTCAAAGCCCAATTCTTTCAACCGAGTACGGAAAGCATTTCTGCCTGAATGTTTGCCCAAAACTATTTGATTGTCTGCCAAGCCAATCAATTGGGCATCCATAATTTCGTAGGTGAGCTTATTTTTTAATACACCATCTTGGTGAATCCCAGACTCATGAGCAAAGGCATTCGCCCCAACGATCGCTTTATTTGGTTGTACTAACATTCCCGTCAAATTGGAAACTAAGCGTGAGGTTTTGTAAATTTGCCGAGTGTCAATATTTGTCAGGGATTCTTGAGATTCTTCTGGTCTTCCCAAAAAGGGATTAAAATATTGTCGCCGCACATGCAACGCCATCACCAATTCTTCTAGTGATGCATTTCCGGCACGTTCGCCAATGCCATTGATAGTACATTCTAGTTGACGTGCGCCATTTTTCACGGCTTCTAAGAAGTTAGCAACTGCCAAGCCTAAATCATTATGACCGTGAACGGAAATAATCGCTTGGTCGATGTTAGGGACATTTTCGATAATCCCCTTAATGATTGCCCCAAATTCGCTAGGGGTGGTGTAACCGACAGTATCGGGAATGTTAACTGTTGTTGCACCAGCTGCGATCGCTCGCTCTACCACTTGGTAAAGAAATTCTGGATCGGTACGAGCCGCATCCATCGGCGAAAATTCTACATCTGTCATGAAGGACTTGGCATAAGCTACCATTTCTTCGGCGATCGCTAGCACTTCTGCCCGTGACTTCCGCAACTGATACTCTAAATGGATATCAGAAGTCGAAATAAATGTGTGAATTCTGGCGTTAACTGCTGGTTTTAATGCTTCTGCGGCTGCTTCAATATCTGCTTTAATCGCTCTTGCCAAACTGCAAATTACTGGGCCATTTTCTGTCCCCACAATTTTAGCAATCTTACTGACTGCTTCAAAATCTCCGGGACTCGCAAAGGCAAAGCCTGCCTCAATTATATCCACACCCAAACGTGCCAGTTGCTTGGCTATAACTAGCTTCTCGTCTATATTCAGGGTTGCTCCTGGACACTGCTCTCCATCTCGGAGTGTAGTATCAAAAATGATGATTCGATCTGTTTTGTTTGTCATTTGCGGTTTGTCGTTAAGTTTTTACTTGCGGATCAAAATATCTTCAACCTTAGTTTTTCTTTTACTCTTACCTTTGTAAATAATTGCTAAGAATACTAACCTTCTGTTTTTTCTATTTGATCTCTGATATCATTTAAATCTATATATCTATCTGTAGCATTCCGTAGCTCTCTAGCTATCATTCCTTCTGTCGATACTACTGTAATATGTGTATTTTTTGAGCGTAATAGTTCGATTGCTCTTTCAAAATCTCCATCGCCACTGAATAATACTACTCGGTCATACTGGTCTACTGTATTAAACATATCTACAACAATTTCAATATCTAAATTCGCTTTTTGCGAGTAACGACCAGAAGTATCATCATAATATTCTTTAAGAATTTTAGTTCTGACTGTATATCCTAGACTAATTAAAGCATCTCTAAAACCTCGCTGATCTTGTGGGTCTTTTAAGCCAGTGTACCAGAATGCATTAATTAATGTTGTTTCTGATTGCTCATGTTTGAAGTATTCTAAAACTCGCCGTGGGTCAAAAAACCAACCATTTTTTTGTTGAGCATAGAACATATTGTTTCCGTCTACAAATATAGACAGACGATTCATTGGAGAACCCATACAAATTTACACCTAATAATATATATGAATTTAGATGGAACAATAGATTATAGCAATTTTCAAATGCCTTGTTTGCTAATATCTATAAACTAACTCTTCATCTGTAGCTTTTATCCTACCTCTTTCAAGGCATAAAAACGCCTGCAACATTAGAGTTGAGATATTGGGTGCTAAACCTTATTCACCTCCAGCACTGCAAGAGCCACCCTGTGATCAAAATCTACCAATAAAATTGAACTAGTAACAGCATTCATTACTGTATAACACTAAAGTTTACTCCTAGAGAGGTATGGTATAGGCTTAGGGTAGGATATAACTTGATGCCTATCTATAGGTTTTGCTTTCAGTCTAAGGACACGCTTTGTGGGTAGTACCAATATTGCGCCAAAGACAGAAGACAACCTTGGGACAGCTTCTGGTAAAACCCCAGTTAAGAACGTACTTGTTGGTTAGGTTAGAGGAAATCTCGCCGCAACCAAGTATACAGACGAAGTATATCCGGCTATGATATGTGAGACAATTACTAGTTGTAACTCACTCAACAGAAAAATAATAATTTAGGCAGTACCTAAATAGGAATCTCTTGGGGCTACCTTTGCCAATAAAAGTTTGTTGATGAATAGAAGATACTTTACAAATGTATAAGATTGTCATTTAAGTCTTATTTCAATGTACTTGTACTAAAACGTGGTCTGAATAAATAAAAGTGTTGGACTTAAATCAATCAGTAACACGATATGGCAGAAGAACCTACATCTACCTTAACTAAAAACTATGTCTCTACTGCCAATAGACACTCAAGTAAACCGACAAAGGTAACATCAACAGCATCGGCTCGTCAGTCTAGGTGGATGCTTCTCTTAGGTCATCTCCTCGCTGGCGGTTGGGCAATGGGTGCAGCAGTGCTGAGTGCTTCTGGTGGGGAATTGGTTCAATTGATGGAGAATAAGGCGCTTTCTGCCTTTTTCCAAGTGCGTGGGCCGATTTTGCCTCCAGAAGACATCGTAATTTTAGCAATAGACGATCAGTCAATATCAGTTCCCGCACAGTACTATAAAACAAATCCGAAACAGTATGCCTACCTAGAAACACTTAAATCTTATCCTTATAAACGGGCTGCTTATGCTCAGGTAATTACAAAGTTAATCAAAGCAGGTGTCCGCTCAGTGGCAGTAGATGTCGTTTTTGACACGCCAAGCAGTTATGGAGCTACTGACGATCGCCAACTCCAGGCAGTATTGCAAAAATATGGCAGCAAAGTTACCTTAGCAGCCGTCTACGAAAATTCCCAGACGCACCAAGGGTCTTTTATGCAACTGATAGACCCACAAGAGATGTTTCGTACAGGATCTGTGTCCATTGGCTCAGTTAATTTCCCCTTGGAGGCGGATGGTAAAGTTCATCGATTGGCGAGTGAGTTTTCTAAGTTGTTAGCTGAAGATAATTTGATCGAGAAGCTACCCTCTTTTGATGAAGCAGCACTGAGGGCAGCACAAGTAAATTATCCCCGGACAAAGGGCGATCGCATTCATTTTTGGGGTTCTGCGGGTACATTTGAGCAAGTACCCTTTTGGCATGTCCTCGACCCGGAAAACTGGAACACCTATTTGGAGCAAGGAAAGGTCTTCAAAGACAAGATAGTGCTGATTGGTTCAACAGATAAGTTAAACAATGATTATTATCCAGTCGCTGCTAGCAACAGCAATCAACCCATGTCGGGCGTAGAAATTCACGCCAATGCGATCGCAACTTTGATGCAAGGTAAAGCGATCGCCCCAGGAATTAATAGTCCACCTTTACGGGGTTTGTTTGTGCTAGTTATAGTTGGCACTACAGCCTTGATAATTAGCAGACGCAAGCGTAGTATCAATAGATTTCTATATAGCCTCGCCCTCTCTGGCACTTGGCTAGGAATTAGCTATGGGTTATTTGTTCATGGTCAGTTAATTTTTCCCACTACTGTACCAATGATTGCGATCGCTATGATTGGATTTTGCTATCTGGGAACCTCATTAGTCAGAGAAAGCATCAAAAAACGCCAATTAGTAGACATTTTTCAGAAGTATAAAACTTCTGCCATTGTCCAAGAGATTATCAGCCAACAAGATGACTTGCAAGACCTAATCCAGCAACGAGATTTAGCCTTATCAGGAAAAGTCCTAGCTCGACGCTACAGAATTGTCAAAGTTCTCGGTTCCGGTGGATTCAGTGAAACCTACATTGCCGAAGATACCCAACGTCCTGGGAATCCGCGATGTGTTGTCAAGCAACTAAAACCAGCCAACACCAAACCAGAAGCCTTGCAACTTGCCAGACGTTTATTTAACTCAGAGGCGCAAACACTCGAAAAATTGGGAACACACGCTCAAATTCCTCAACTTTTGGCGTATTTTGAAGAAGATGAAGAATTTTATTTAGTACAAGAACATATCATTGGTCATCCTTTAAATCAGGAATTACCACCAGGCAGAGCAATTGATGAAATTGCAGCAATCAAAATTGTCAGGGACTTATTGCAAACATTAACATTTGTCCATAAAAACAATGTGATTCACCGAGATATTAAGCCCAGCAATATCATGCGCCGACATTCAGACGGTAAACTAATCCTGATTGACTTTGGAGCTGTCAAAGAAGTCAGTACAAAACAGCTTGATCATGAAGAGCAAACCCCGTTCACCATTGGTATTGGTACTCAGGGTTACGCACCAAGCGAGCAATGTTTTGGGCGTCCCCACTACAGTAGTGATATCTATGCAGTCGGCATGGTTGGGATTAAAGCCCTGACTGGTATAGCACCCCGTGACTTACCTAGAGATGCTGATGGAGAGATAAAATGGAGCGATGCCTACGGCGGTAAACTACGCACCCAGGTGAGCCACTCCCTCGCTAAGATTCTCAGTAAAATGGTGCTGGATGACTTCAAACAGCGATATCAGTCTGCATCAGAGGCTCTTGAGGATCTTGAAGCTTTTGACGATGTTGTAAGTTTCCAAACCATATACCCCATGCTACACAATGACTCATTAATGAATACTTTAGATGAATTAGCAGCTCCCACAAAATCTTGCTCAGAAGATCCTCAGAAACTGCTTGAGTAAGCTGTCATTACCCCTTTTCTATTACTCTTACCAAATGAAAATTAGGAACCTTGATTTTCATCAGGTTTATGAATCTATACGCGATATTACTTACATATCACAAATATATGATTTCCTCATAATTAACGGAAAATCTTCACAATTATACATATTTATCGTTGTGGGTTATAGTGAATCCTTATATATCTAGGACTTACGCAAAAGTTACAGAATAACGAACCACAGAGGCGCAGAGGACACGGAGAAATAAGAGTTTGAGAGATATTTTGCGTAAGTCCTAATATCTTCAGAAGCGGGTGTTGGAATAGAACCCGCTAGCGCTGATTTTAAATTAACGACAGGAATTCTTCTCCTGTAGTGGGATGAATGCCTATAGTTTCATCCAAGTCTTCCTTGGTAATGCCTTTGCGAATTGCCACACCCAGACTTTGAATGATATCTGCTGCATGTTCACCCACCATATGAGCGCCCAAAACTTGCCCAGAATCACTATTTAGCACTAACTTTATAGTGGTTGGCTCATCGTGTTCGATTAGCTGATACAACAGTGGTTGGAAATGGGTGCAGTAGCATTGTACAGATTCACCAAATTTTTCCCGTGCTTTTGCCTCCGTCATCCCCACACTAGCCGCTTCTGGACGGCAAAAAACAGCAGTGGGCACATAATCATAATTTAGTTTTTGCGCCTTGTTGCCAAAAACTGTATCGGCAAAGGCAATACCTTCTGCTTTAGCCACTGGAGTCAATTGCACCCGGCTGGTGCAATCACCCACTGCAAAAATGTTTTCTTGGCTGGTGCGGCTGTATTCATCTACTTTAATTGCACCATGTTCGCTAAGTTCAACATGGGCATTTTCCAAACCAAGATTCTTGGTATTTGGAGCGTAACCTGTAGCAACTAAGATGGTATCTACTATAATTATTTCTTGGCTCTCACCAGTAATAGTTAACAAGAAACTCTCATCCGAGTATTTGATTTTACTAACAGTGCTGTTGGTGAATAACTTAATTCCGCGTTTAATCAAACCTTGTTGTACCGCAGAGCAAATATTATTATCAAACCCCGATAAAATTATCTCGTCTTTTTCAATCACCGTCACTTCGCAGCCGAAAGCGTGCATCATGCTGGAAAATTCTACGCCAATGTAGCCGCCGCCAATAATTGCTAAACGTTTCGGCAGATAGGGTAGCTGAAACATCTCGCGGGATGTGATGGCGTATTCTATACCTGGAATTTTGGGCTTGAGGGGTTGCCCTCCCACAGCAATTAAAATTTTGTCGGCTGTAACTTTGCGTCCATTAATATTGATAGTATGGGTATCGATGAAACTGACATATTCAGAAATTAGTTCAATTCCAGCTTTTTGCAATTGCTGAAAATAAGACTGGTTAATGGTGTCAATATGCTGATGTACTGACTTAATAAATAATGTCCAGTCAAAGTATGTTTGACAGTCACTCCACCCATAACTGTGCGCTATTTGATTTTGCAGGGCGAAGTCAGCGGCGTAGACAATCAGTTTTTTAGGAACGCAACCGCGATTTACACAAGTCCCCCCCACGGATTCTTGTTCGGCAATAGCGACACGTACACCGTAACTAGCTGCTTTTTTAGCTGCTGCCAATCCCCCAGGCCCAGCACCAATGACAAACAAATCGTAATCAAATGTCATAAAAATCTGTTCCTTTTTCACTGTTTGGAAAGCAGAGCTATTTCATACCTTATAGTGATTCACACAAAACTTAATCTACTGTCTTTGGGTGGACAATTTGGGTGGACAATTTGGGATGAAACCAGGCTGATATCTAGCACATTGCCACATTGAATAGCAATTACATCCAAAAGGTACAGCGATGGCTCGGTTATTACTAAGTTATATTACATTATGTTACCAAAGAAGCATTTTGTCTATTCTACAAGAGTTAGATGTTTGCGTAGGCGTAGCCCGCACTTCTCTACGAGACCCTTCGACAAGCTCAGGGCAACGCGCTGCGCGTAGCTTGCTTCCACGAAGTGGTACGACAAAGCTCAGTGACCATCGTAGCCCATCGCTTAATTTGGGCGGGTATGCGATCGCACATCATCGATAACCCTCAATTCGTCGGCCTTTGCAGGCAAGGGGTGAATAAGGATATTAAGCGCCTTACCACTTGGCTACCCACCACATATAAAGTTATGAGTTAAGAGTGAGGAGTTATGAGTTAAACATTTAAAATCCGTCACTCAGGACTCAATTTGCTGTAGCGAAGTAGGATTTTTACCTGCACCTCCAGAAGTTGGATCAAGGGTGTTTTAGTTATATGCGATAACCCTCGATATCTCGGCCCTTACGGGCAAGGTGGGCGCTCTGTCATTTGAGCTATCCGCTACTGGTGCAAGTTAACTCTCTGATGAAAGTTGACTTGTATTACCAATGTAATATATGTACTATATGTAGTATTTGTTGTCAAGGATCTGGCAAGCCAATTTATAGAGTTGTTGGTTGAGTTAAAAACCCTCTTATTTTCTCTGGGAAAAAACTTTTGTGCGATCGCAATACATCTTACATAAGTTGCAGATTCAAAAGGTCATAACACTCACTAAGGAAAGGTTTTGCCGGCAAATTTGCCGCAACTTTGCCAAAAGATACAAAAAAGTGTCCTAATTTTTGCCAAGATAGATAGTATTATTTCCCAAAATTCACTTGGCAAAAATCGGCATGAGTGAGAAACCCATAGAAGATAACGGCAAGGCTTTTCTCGTTCTACTTTTGCCCATCTCGTTCTTGATTATTTTCCTAGTTACCACTTGGAGATTTTTACTGGCGCTAATTGCGCTGGTAATTGGCTTCAAGCTTTGGCAGGAATATCAATGGCAACAGTGGACTCATCGAGTTAACCCAATTTTTCATCAGTTGGTTCGGGAAAATCAGGGCAGACTTACGCCAATGGACTTGGCAATGAGGGGCAATTTTCCTGGAACGACGGCAAAACGCTACTTGGATAGTAAAGCCTCGGAATTTGGCGCTAGTATAGTGAACTCCGAAGATGCGGGGCAGTCTTATTACTTTATAACTGCCAGCATTCTCGGCAATATTCTTGATAGTAGTGAGCCTGTTAAAGAACTTCCTGCTCAACCAGTTACTAAAACTGCGCGATCGCTCCTAGCACCACCACCACCAAACCCACAGGAGGAAGAACCAGAAACCGAATCACTTCCACAGCCAACCCATGAGTCAGCTAAACGATCGCTGGAAAAACAGTTAATTTTTGGCTCTCTCATTCAATCTGAACTTGCCAAACGGCTAAATGTCTATTCCAGCACTGTTTATAAACGGCGAAATGATCCAGAGTTTCCAGAGTGGAGCCGCAACAAAGACCCTGATGGTATTGCCTGGTCATACTCGGAAAAAACTAAGGAGTTTTTCCCAGTGGAGGAAGAAGGGTAAAACAATTCGTAATTCGTAATTAGAATTTTTGAATTTTTGTTTGTAAACCCACAGCTTCGTTGATGGAATTTAAGCCGCTTTGTTCTAGTAGGACAAGCAAACCTGCTAGAATCTGTCGTACCATTAGTGGGCCTTCGTAAATCCAGCCTGTATAAACCTGGATCAAACTAGCACCAGCAGTAATTTTCTCCCAAGCATCTTCAGCAGAAAAGATGCCACCAACGCCAATAATCGGGATTTGTCCTTGGGTTTGCTGCCAAATAAAACGAATTACCTCAGTGGAGCGATCGCGCAATGGTTCACCGCTAATTCCGCCAGCTTCATCCTGGGGTGATTTGCCCGTTTGGTCAATCACCTGGGTTTTTAGTCCATCACGGCTGATGGTGGTGTTGGTGGCGATAATTCCCGCCAGTTGGTAGGTTTTAGCCAAAGAAATAATATCAGCGATCGCTGACCATTCTAAATCTGGGGCTATCTTGACAAAAATTGGTTTTTGTGTAGTATTTTCTTGTTGCAATAAATTCAAGATGGCACTGAGCATAGAAGCATCTTGGAGCGATCGCAACCCCGGCGTATTGGGGGAAGAGACATTAACAACAAAATAGTCTCCCAAATCCTTGAGGTAGCGAAAACTATCGAGGTAATCCTGTGCGGCTGCTTCTAGGGGAGTTACCTTAGATTTACCCAAATTTATCCCTATGGGTATTGACTGGGTTAACTTCTGCCTTTCCTGTGCTAATCGTGCCGCCATTGCTGCTGCACCGAGATTATTAAAGCCCATCCGATTGAGAGCAGCTTTATCCAACGGTAAGCGAAACAAACGGGGAGGCGGATTTCCTGGCTGTGCGTGAAAAGTTACAGTTCCCAATTCTGCAAAACCAAAACCCAGGTTAGACCAAATATTAGCAGCGACTCCATCCTTGTCAAAGCCAGCTGCTAACCCTACGGGATTTGGGAAGTTTAGCCCAAACAAATTTTGTTCTAGGCGTGAATCGTACAGACATAAAGATTTTTGTAAGCGTTGGTTCGCCCAACTAGCAGGGGTTTGTGATAGCCAGCTAAAACTGCGAATCGTCTGCTGGTGTAACCACTCTGAATCGGCTTTTACCACATTGAACAAAAGCGGACGAATGGCAAATTTATAAATATTCATTAACTTATTATAAATATAAAGAATAACTCAGAATTCAGCAGTCAGAATTAACTCCAGAATTCTGTACAAGTGGGTAATAATTCAATGTACTGAGGTAAGCGAGAACATTTTTTGGTTTTAGCGATCGCTTAAGTCCATAATATCCAACAGCGATCGCAACTACGATTCAGTTCATTCTTCATAATGCCCACCAATTGCGATGATGTATATATTTTCTTCATCAAAACTATAGATTAATCGATCTTTATCAGATAGTCTTCGTGAATAATATCCAGCTAATTCATACTTCAAAGCTTCAGGTTTTCCTGTTCCTTGTGTGGGATCTCCTTTTTGCATTTCTTTGATAATATTAAACAATTTTTTGTGAATAATTTTATTGGTTTCTCTTAAATATTCATAAGTTTGCAGAGTGTCCTCATGAAATACGATTGATCGCATGATGCTTCTGTTTGTGGGTTTCGATTAGTAATTGAATTTGTGGAATCAGTTCTGGATTGTTTAGAATGTAGTCGAAATCAATCGAATGGATTGGTTGGTTAGGGTGTGATTTTTGGGAATTATGCTTGAATTGCTCGATCTGTTGCATTAGATGCGAGTTACCTAAGACATATTCGGTTTCTTGATGGGTATCCATAAGGTTTAGTAGATTTTATAGGCTACGTTTATGCTTCTAGCATATCTGATAATTCGTTGAAAAGCGATCGCCTATCACCCCATATAGAGCGCACTCATAGCCAATTCAGGTAAATCAAACATAATTTATAAATATCTTTTCATTACTTGTTGCTTAAGATTAGGAGATTCATCTACAATCTTCTGGTTTTTAGTAATTTCTTGCTCTAATTTCTCCACTTCTGAAACTAATTTTTCTTGAACTGGTAAAGGTGGCACTGGAACTTTTATATTTTTCATAATGGTTGCATTAATGTTTGCTTGATTAATAGCTTTGGATGCTTTAGATTTTGCTTCCTCTTGAAACAATGAAAAGTTCATTATTAAATTGACAAAATAAGGTATTGCTAAATCACTATTTACAATGACCCTAATTAGATATGAAGCAAAACAATAATCTCCATCTAAACTAAATAAACCTGTTTTCCCAACGTGTTCAATGCTATTCGTTCGATTAAATAAAATATCACCCTTCTGAAGCTTGTATTTAAGAAATTCATCTTGCGAAATGTCAACATATTTCATTGATCCATTATCAGACATTTTTCCCAAAATGATTTCATTCATTCTAAAAATTTTATAGCCTTTATTCTCTGTATTCATTTTTTCTGAAATACCATACTGCACATCAAGACTAATTTTTCTAATCTCACAAAACTCGTATTTTGAAATGTATATTTGATTTATCTTGTCTTCAATTTCATTTCTAGCTTGTTGAATTGCCTGTTGAGCATTAATTACAGTCTGATCGATTGCCTCACACTCATCAACTATTTGCTGCTGCACTTCTAAAGGTGGTAAGGGAATTTTAGTTGATCTCACTCTTTCAGTATTCAAATTTTGTACCACTCCACCAGCCGCACTTTCCGAAAATTGTTGTTGAGTATCCTTGTAAGATAAAATCTCGTATAAATAATCCTTGTTTAGTCTTTCGCTAAATTTAGATAGCAGTAGCCAACCATCATGAATACAACCCGATATTTTCATAATATAAGGTCTGCCAAAGCTCATAGAATTAGACAAAATAAAGTCTCCTTCTTTAACTGGTCTTGATTTCTCAGCACCTTCTAAAGTTATCTTTTTTGCTGTTTGAGTAACATATTTTGAACCTTCACTAACATCACCAATTTTGATCCAATTTATACTGTTTATATCTGTTGTAATATATTTATCAATCGGTCTAGGTGATGCACCTCTAACAATTTCACAGACATTCTCTAACTTCGCTAATTCCCATTTGGTTTCAATTTTTAAATTCTTCTTAGGAGTAAGTGAAAAAGCCTTATTAAAATCCTTGCGAGAGAAGTCTAATAAATCTACTAAACTAGCATAAGTAATATATTCGCTGAGGTTTTGCAATTCAAATTCTTCACTATTACCGTTAAAATTTTGCTGAATCCAACAATTAATTTTTTGATCATTATAACGATTATCAGGATCAAAAAGCGGCGTAATATGACTACCAGTAAGATATTTTAGCCCTTCATTCCCTTTCGCACTACTCCATTCATAGCCAAGAAACTGCTTTTGTTCCTTATTATCCGCAGGACTTTTAACAATTAGAACCTTCTGGGGATTATTAAAAGCTAAAATGAAATAATAGAGCTTATTTTTTTCAATTGCTTGCAAATATTCTAAAAACCGTTTATTCAGTTCAGCCTCTTGTTCTAAATATGAAAAATCCTTAAAAGATTTTCTCTTTTTTAAATTAATAATTTCAGTGCTTTTATCAAACTCATTTTTGTATTCCTTAAACAGTTCATATTCTAATAACTGCTCAGAAGGAATACCCAACAAAAGCGTTTGATAATGTTCAAAATCTACTTCAATATGCTCACAATACTTTTTAACAGAATCAATATCCCGATACATTCCCCCACCAGATTCCACTTCATCTTGCCAATTTTCAAAGAAATCTAAAACCCGATTTTCGTATTGTTCCGCAGGTTCAGGGCGTTGTGACTTTCTCCGCAAAAACAATACAACCGTATTCGTTCCTGTCTTGCTAAACGTATTTCCCTCCAATTCCACAATTGAAACAATATCAAAATATTTCAGCAAAATTTCTCTGGTCGCAATGTGCGTATTATCAGAATTAGAAAGCACCGATGAAGGCACAATAATTCCCGCGACTCCATTAGGCGCAAGCAATTGTTTAGCCCGTTCAACAAAGAAACATTGAATATTTTTATTACCCAAATCAGAAATAGTATTAAAAAGTTCATACTTTTCTCTCTGTTCTTCAGATAAATTTTCTAAAAATTCTTCCACTGCAAACGGCGGATTAGCAACCAAAATATCAAAACTTTCTAGCTTGATTTCAGGAATATCATCAAGGGCATCATGGGGCAGAATGTTAATCCCTTCCTGTCCATACATAAAAGCTGAAACCTTCGCAACTTTCGACAGACGAGATTCTTTCTCTATGCCATAGATATTTTTGAAAAAAGCAGAAGGTTCTACTTGTCTATATTTCTGCACAAAAGGCTTTGCCTGAATCGCTAACTCAGTGAGGAAATGCCCCGAACCGCAAGCAAAATCTAGCGATAGTAAAAGAGATTTAAAGTTGTCTTGAGTAATCATTTATTGCTTGTTTACGCCGATTTACCGATCATATATGAAATGCAGGAAGCCAAAGCACTGCCAGAAATGAATAGAGGTGAAAAATTTTACGAACTCAAAACCTTCAGCGCGATCGCTATGGTCATGCACGCAAAACTTATGCTTATGGCATTCGCTGTCAGCTAAATGCTCATGTATGGGTCATTTTGCTAGTTTGGCTAAAATTTTTGTTTTGTAGGCTCTTTTTTGGTGAAGGTATTGTTACTGTTAAGTAGTTCTGGGTACATAACCTCCTATTAAGCTGTCGAGGGTCAATATTAAATAATTGTGAGAATATTACTCAGGGTGCTTTTCTGGGCATCTTATATATTACAAGTTATGTTAACCAATAAATCAGATGGGGCAGCCGCAAAAACCTATAGCCGCCGAACAGCAGATCCTCT
>Ga0209591_10000519_pt1 | contig 49810 bp, 48 predicted proteins | sample MAT01_FD_187207 | JGI IMG/M metagenome (GOLD analysis project Ga0209591, IMG submission 187207) | Freshwater microbial communities from Lake Fryxell liftoff mats and glacier meltwater in Antarctica - MAT-01 (SPAdes) (version 2) | ecosystem: Environmental > Aquatic > Freshwater > Ice > Liftoff...
GGCTACGCGGGGCTGATCTGGCACAACTACGACCTGGGCTGCGCCGGCACCGCGGTGTTCAACCCGGCCAGCACCACCGACACGTGGCTGGGCAACCAGACCTTCAACGTGGCGAAGTTCGCGGTGGGCGGCGTCAACTGGTCGCACTACCTGATCGCGGACGGCGGGGAACTGCTCACTCCGCTCGACGACCTCATCACCACCGGCACGCGCGCGATGTACGACGCGGTCTTCACCACATGGATTGGCCTCGCCCTGCTGGTGCTGGCCGTCCTGATGCTGGTGCTGGCTCTGCGGGGGGATCTCGCGCGCCAGGCCCAGCGCTCAGCGTTCGCCGTGGCCGCGCTGGTGGTCGGATCGGCCGCTTATCTCGCCCCCGTCGACTGGGCCACGGCGGCCGACCCGCTGCTGCTCGACGGCGTCACACAGATGCAGGAGGGGTTTCTTGGCCAGGTCGGCCTGGGTAGCCGCGACACGCTACCGACCGTGCTGACCGACCAGGTCATATACCAGAACTGGCAGCGTGGTGAGTTCGGGTCGCCAGACGTGCCGCAGGCCCAGGAGCTCAGCCGCGACCTGCTGCGCGCCCAGACCTTCACCAAGGCAGAGGTCGCGGAGCGCCGCGACACCCTGGAGCTGGCCGAGCAGAAGAAGGCGGACTTCGCCGCACTCGCCGAGCGCATGGGCGACCGCTACCCCTACTTCCAGGGCAAGTCCGGAAGCCGCGTGGGTGTGGGCATCCTCGCCGTGGTTCAAGCGCTCTGCATCGCGCTGTTCCAGCTGCTGTCCAAGGTGCTCGTGCTGGTCGCCATGCTGATACTGCGACTGCTGGTGATGACCGCGCCCGCGATCGCGGTCGTGGCCATTCTCAAACCCGACATCCTGCCGGCGCTGCTGCGGGTGGCGGGCGCGGCGATCGTCAACACACTCGTCGTCGGGGCGCTGGCCGGGCTGCACGCGCTGCTCGTGGTGTCGCTGTTCCGGCCCGAGTCCGGCGTCGACCTCTGGCTTGCGCTGCTCGTCACCGGGGTGGTGACCGTCGTGCTGTGGGCCGTCGCGCGGCCGTTCCGGCGGCTCGTGTCGATGGTGTCGCTCACCCGTGAGCAGTTCGGCGGCATCGTGCCGGGTGCGGGGACCGGGCCGATGTCGCGGGTCTGGCTGCGCATGCGCGGCGGGCCCGCCGACGATCGCCAGACCCGGTGGTGGGACGAGCGCCGGGGCGCCACCGCCGGTGCCGACTTCTCCGGCGGCGAGCGCCCGGAGTCGGCACCGGGGGCCCGGGTCACCGCCCAGGCCACGCGGGTGCCCCGCCCGCGCAGCGAGATCGAGGCGCCCAGGTCGCCCACGCCCGTGTCGGCCGCCCGGCGGCAGGCGCTGCCGTCGGGCTCGAACGGCGTCGGCCCTGCCGACGGCAGGCCCAGCTGGGCCGATCCCGGTGAGATCGACGACCGCTCGTTGTACCGTCGCTCCGAGTCCGTGCCGCTGCGGCCGGGTGCCGCGCGTCCGGTGCAGGCCGAGCTGGTCGACGGCGTACCCGTCTACCGCATCTACCGGCCGCGCCCGGCCCGGACCGGCCCGCGCGTGGCCGACTGATGCCCATCCGCACCACTCGGGGGCGCGCCGGCGCCTACCGGGGAATGTGGCAGTGGCCGCTGCGGTCGCCCGCACGGCTCGCCCTCACCGTCGCCGCCGTCGTGGCGGTGGGTGTCGGGGTGGGTGTCGGCGTCCCCGCGGCAGGAGGTGGCGCCGACCGCGCCGGGCTCCCCGAACTCTCCCCCCGCCCGTCGTCGTGGGTGGCCGCCCCCCGGACGCCGGAGGTCGGAGGTCCGGGAACGCCCGCGTCCACCGCGCTCCCGCCGGCGCCGCAGACGACCACAGCGCCGCTGTCCGAGGCGCCGACCGCAGCCCTGGTCGTGGCGTCCCGGTGGGCGACGGCGTGGGTTCGCCCCCCGGAGGGCACCACGGCCGAGGAATGGCGAGAGGGACTGCGCGCCACCACCACGCAGGAGTACCTCGGGGTGCTCGGCAGCGTCGACCCGACGAACATCCCGTCCACCGTCGTGACGGGCCAGCCTCGTCCGGTGCTGGTGTCGGACGGGTCCGTCCAGGCCGAGGTGCCCACCGATGCCGTGACGCTGCTCGTGCTGGTCGTCGAGACGGAGACCGGGTGGCGGGTCGCGGGTTACGACCGGGTGGGAGGGTGAGGGGGCGGGGGTCCGGGCGGACGGTGGAGCTGCCGTACCCCGGCGAGCGGACCGGATGTCGGCGCGCGGAGCCGAGCCGGCCCGACACCACACCGAACCGCGCCTGAGCACGGCCCGCACGAGCAGGAGTTCGCCATGCCCCCCGCACCACACGTCCCGGCGTCCACCACTCCTGTGCAGGACTACCTCGATCGGCCCGCACCCGGTGCGGCCGCCGACCACCTCGTGATCCCCCGTTCGCTGGCGCAGTCGATGCCGTTGCGCTGGCAGCAGGTGTTCGTCGGCCTCCTGGCCGACCTGCACGACGCGTACGGGCACCTGCCGTGGCCGGACTACCGCGTGGTCCCCAGCCGCTGGGAGTTCGTGGTCGATCTCGACGAGGAGCAGCTCGCGGCCACGGGATACCACGCCGATCTCGGGCCGGACGGCGAGCTGGAGTACCGCGACGCCGCCGAGGACGTGCTGGCCGAACCGGGCCGCCACCGGGTGCTCGCCCCGGTCGACGATCCCCTGCCCCCGGCCGCGGCCGGCCGGGTCGAGCCGCGCCCGGCGCCGCCGATGTAGCACGGGGCGGGGAACATCATCGTGCGATCCCGCGTTGGACGCCATGAGCAAGTTGAGCGGGAACCACTCAACCGGGTGGCAACGGCCCGTGGCAGACTTGAGCCGGATCAACTCATAGCAATACGGAGGCAACCACCATGGCTCGTGCGGTCGGTATCGACCTCGGGACCACCAACTCCGTCGTCGCCGTCCTGGAGGGTGGCGAGCCGACGGTGATCGCCAACTCCGAAGGCGCGCGGACCACCCCGTCCGTCGTCGCCTTCGCGCGCAACGGCGAGGTGCTCGTCGGGCAGTCGGCCAAGAACCAGGCCGTCACCAACGTCGACCGGACCATCCGGTCGGTCAAGCGCCACATCGGCACCGGCTGGGCCACCGATGACGTCGACGGCAAGAAGTACTCCGCACAGGAGATCAGCGCGCGGGTGCTGCAGAAGCTCAAGCGTGACGCCGAGGCGTACCTGGGTGAGGACATCACCGACGCGGTGATCACCGTTCCGGCCTACTTCGAGGACGCCCAGCGCCAAGCCACCAAGGAGGCCGGCCAGATCGCGGGCCTCAACGTCCTGCGCATCGTCAACGAGCCCACCGCGGCTGCGCTGGCCTACGGCCTGGACAAGGGCGACAAGGACCAGACCATCCTCGTGTTCGACCTCGGCGGCGGCACGTTCGACGTGTCCTTGCTGGAGATCGGCGAGGGCGTCGTCGAGGTCAAGGCCACCAACGGCGACAACCACCTCGGTGGCGACGACTGGGACGAGCGGGTCATCACCTGGCTTGTCGACAAGTTCAAGGCGAGCCAGGGCATCGACCTGACCAAGGACAAGATGGCCGGTCAGCGGCTCCGGGAGGCCGCGGAGAAGGCCAAGATCGAGCTCTCGAGCCAGAACACGGCCACGATCAACCTGCCCTACATCACCGTCGACCAGGACAAGAACCCGCTGTTCCTCGACGAGACGCTGTCGCGCGCCGAGTTCCAGCGGATCACCTCCGACCTGCTCGACCGCACTCGTGCACCGTTCAACCAGGTGGTAAAGGACGCCGGCATCTCCGTCGGCCAGATCGACCACGTGGTCCTCGTCGGTGGCTCCACCCGGATGCCGGCCGTCACCGCGCTCGTCAAGGAGCTCACCGGCGGCAAGGAGCCCAACAAGGGCGTCAACCCCGACGAGGTCGTGGCTGTCGGAGCCGCCCTGCAGGCCGGTGTGCTGCGCGGCGAGGTCAAGGACGTCCTGCTGCTCGACGTCACCCCGCTGAGCCTGGGCATCGAGACCAAGGGCGGGGTGATGACCAAGCTCATCGAGCGCAACACCACCATCCCCACCAAGCGCTCGGAGATCTTCACCACGGCCGACGACAACCAGCCGTCCGTGCAGATCCAGGTGTTCCAGGGCGAGCGCGAGATCGCGGCGTACAACAAGAAGCTCGGCATGTTCGAGCTGACCGGGTTACCTCCCGCCCCGCGTGGTGTGCCGCAGATCGAGGTCTCCTTCGACATCGACGCCAACGGCATCGTCAACGTCTCGGCGAAGGACATGGGCACCGGCAAGAGCCAGGCCATGACGATCACCGGCGGGTCGGCCCTCGGCAAGGACGAGATCGACCGGATGATGCGCGAGGCCGAGCAGCACGCCGACGAGGACAAGAAGCGTCGTGAGGACGCGGAGGTCCGCAACCAGGCGGAGTCGCTGGTCTACCAGACGGAGAAGTTCGTCAAGGAGAACGACGAGAAGCTCCCCGCGGAGGTCAAGGATGGCGTCAACGTGGCGTTGGCCGAGGCGCAGGAGAGTCTGAAGGGCACCGACACCGAGGCCATCAAGGCGTCGATGGAGAAGCTCGCGACCGAGTCGCAGAAGATGGGTTCCGCGCTGTACGCACAGCCGGGAGCCGAGGGCGCCCCCACGGGCGACGCCGGTGCCGCCGGTGAGCAGCAGGGCCAGGACCCGGACGTCGACGACGTCGTCGACGCCGAGATCGTCGACGAGGAGAAGGACAAGAAGTGACCCGCCCCGATCGCAACGACAGCGCTGACGCAGGCGCCGAGAGCGAGCGGGTCGTGGTTCGGGACCGGCGGCGGATCGACCCGGAGACCGGTGAGGTGCGCACTCCGCCCGGCGAACAGCCGGACGGCGGCGCTCCCGACGCGTTCGCGAGGCCCGAGGCCGACGGCACGGCGGCGGAGCTTGCGGCCCAGGTGGCCGAGCGGACCGCCGACCTGCAGCGGGTGAGCGCTGAGTACGCCAACTACCGGCGCCGCGTCGACCGTGACCGCGAGAGCGTGCTCGTCGGGGCACGGGTGCAGTTCGTCTCCGACCTGCTGACCGTGCTCGACGACCTCGACCGCGCGGAGGCGCACGGTGACCTCACCGGGCCGTTCAAGGCCGTGGCCGACAAGGTCGTCGGTGTGGTGGGCAAGCTGGGCCTGGAGTCGTTCGGCCTGGACGGCGAGCCGTTCGACCCGTCGGTCCACGAGGCGGTCCAGCACGACACGACCGCCGTCGCGGGCCCGACGGTCGCGGTGGTCTCCACCGTGCTCCGCCGCGGGTACCGCATCGCCGACCGCGTCCTGCGGCCCGCGATGGTGACGGTCGCCGACCGCGCCGACGACGGCACGGCCGCAGACCCGGGGCCCGACCCGACCACCGGATACTGATCGACGATCACGGTGCCGGCACCCGCCACGGGTGCCGGCACCGTTCGCTCGACCACTGAGGGCTCGACCACTGAGGGCTCGACCACTGAGGGCTCGACCACTGAGGGCTCGACCACTGAGGGCTCGACCACTGAGGGCTCGACCACTGAGAGGGGGCGGAATGACCCAGCGCGACTGGATCGAGAAGGACTTCTACCGCGAACTGAGCGTCGCCTCCGGTGCGTCCGGCGAGGAGATCAAGAAGGCGTACCGGAAGCTTGCCCGCGAGCTGCACCCGGACGCCAACCCCGGTGACGCGAAGGCCGAGGCCCGGTTCAAGTCGGTGTCCGAGGCCTACGGGGTGTTGTCGGACGACAAGAAGCGTCGCGAGTACGACGAGACGCGCAGCCTGTTCGCCGGTGGCGGTGCGGGCAGGTTCGGCGCCGGCGGTTTCGGTGGTGGTGCGCGGGGCGGGGCAGCTCAGAGCTTCGACCTGAACGATCTTCTCAACCAGTCCGGCGCCGCCGGTGCCGGTGGGGCGGGTCTGGGTGACCTGTTCGGCGGCATGTTCGGCCGTGCGGGCGCCGGACCCACCACGAGCTCCCGCGCCACCCGCGGCGCCGACGTCGAGAGCGAGCTCCGGATCGAGTTCGTCGATGCCGTCCGCGGTGCCGAGGTGCCGATCCGGCTCACCTCTCCTGGGCGCTGCGAGCGCTGTGGTGGGTCCGGGGCCCGGCCGGGCAGCCAGCCGCGGCGGTGTCCGACCTGTGACGGCGCCGGCCTGGTCAGCAGCAGTCAGGGAGCGTTCGCCTTCTCCGAGCCGTGCCGTGACTGCCGCGGCACGGGGCGCCTCGTCGACGACCCGTGTCCCGAGTGTCGAGGCGAGGGCGTCAGCACCCGCACCCGTTCGCTGACCGTCCGGGTCCCGTCCGGGGTGGCGGACGGCCAGAAGGTCCGGCTGAAGGCGCAGGGCGAGCCGGGACGCGGCGGGGCACCGGCGGGTGACCTCTACGTCACCGTGCACGTCAACCCGCACCGGCTGTTCGGACGGTCGGCGCGCAACGCCGACGACCTGACGCTGACGGTGCCGGTCACGTTTCCGGAGCTGGCGCTCGGCAGCACCTTGACCGTGCCGACTCTCGAATCCCCGGTGTCGTTGCGGATCCCGCAGGGCACCGGCAGCGGGCGCACCTTCCGGGTCCGTGGGCGCGGGGTCCGGCGCCGCGACGGGGCCTCGGGCGATCTGCTCGTGACGGTCGAGGTGGCCGTGCCCGCGCGGCTGGACGACGCGGCCGCACATGCCCTCCAGTCCTACGCCGAGGCCACCAAGACCTTGGATCCGCGCACCGACCTGCTCGGGAGCGGGCGATGAGTTCCGTGCCCGTCGGGGTGTCGGGATGAGTACCGGCAGGCCGGCGTTGCCGTCGGGTGCCACCCCGGACAGTCCCGTCTTCGTCATCTCGGTTGCTGCGGAGCTGGCCGGGTTGCACGCCCAGACCCTCCGCAGCTACGACCGGCTGGGGCTCGTCAGCCCCGGCCGGTCCGCAGGCGGCGGGCGCCGTTACTCGGCACGTGACATCGCGCTGCTCCGCGAGGTGCAGCGGCTCTCGCAGGCCGACGGCGTCAACCTGGCCGGCATCAAGCGGATCATCGAGCTCGAGCAGCTCGTCGACGACCTGCGCTCCCGGCTTGAGGAGATGGCGCAGGAACTTCTGGCCGCGCACGCCGCCGCCGAGCAGGCCGCCGCCGGTGTCCACGCCTCTTACCGGCGCGACCTCGTGCCGGTCGATCGGCGGCAGGCGCTGGTCGTGTGGCGTCCCAGACCCCGCCGGGTCTGACGGGCGGGGCTGCGTGCGGTGGTCAGTCCATCGTGAACGGGTCGTAGCGGATCCGGTCGAGCGGCGTGCCCGCCACGAGCATGCGCGACACGGTGGCCCGGATCATCGACGGCGACCCGCACACCAGTACGTCGTGGTCGGCCCACGCCCCGTACCGCGTGACGACATCGGCCAGCGTGCCCCGCTCGGCGCCCGAGGTGCCCTCGTCCTTCTCGACGACGGGCACGATGTCGAGCCATGGGTTGTTGTAGGACAGCTTGCGCAGTTCCGGGAAGGCGTAGAGGTCCTCCCACGTCCGCCCCCCGACGAACAGGTGCGTGGCCGGCTTCTCCTGACGTGCGGCGAGGTCGAACAGCAGCGCCCTGATCGGTGCCATTCCGGTGCCACCGGCGACCATGAGCAGCGCGCGCGTGGAACCCGGGGCGACATGCATGCGACCCATCGGAGGGCCGATCCGCCAGGTGTCACCCACCCGGGCGTGTGCGACCAGGGCCCGGCTCACCCAACCGTTGTTGACGGCGCGGACGTGGAACTCGAGCGCGCCGTCGGGGCGGGGTGCGTTGGCGGGGGAGAGGTAGCGCCACAGCCGCGGGCGTTGGGGGGTCTCGACGCTGACGTACTGGCCGGCCCGGTAGGGGATGGGCTCACTGGTCAGCACGGTGATCCGGGCGAGGTCCCAGCCGAGCCGCTCGTGTTCGACCACCCGGGCGAGCCAGGACGCCGGGCCGGTCTCGGTCTCGGCGGCGGCGCGCATCGCGTTTGCGACGATGCCGTAGGCGTCGGTCCACGCCTTCTCGATCTCATCGGTCCACGCGTCACCCGCGAACGTCGAGATGGCACCCAGCAGGGCGGCGCCGACCGCGTCGTAGTGCTGGGCGAGCACCCCGAACTTCCGGTGGTCACGCCCGAGTTGCTGGAGAAAGGGCACGAGGTCGTCGGGCTGGTCGACCATCTGCACGACGTGCACCAGCGCCCGCAGCAGGCGGCTGCGCTGCACCTCCATGTTGACGGGGAACAGGTCGCGCGTCTCGGGTGCCCGGCTGAACAGGGTGGCGTAGAAGTGCCGTCCGAGCTCCTCCGCCCGGGGCTCGACCAGGGCGAAGCTCGACCGGATGAGCTCCACCATCCCGGACTCCTCGCTGCGGGACTCACCGACCGTGGGGAGATCGGCCGTGAGCAACTGTTCAGCGGTCATCGACGGCCGACTCCCTCTGTGCTGAGCTCTCGTTCGGAGCCGAACGTCGCTCGGGGTTGGGACACGAGGGTTCAGAGTAGCCTTTGGAAGCGCTGCCGCGACCTGTCGGTCCGGACGAACGTCCTGACGGCCGGACGGCGCAACGGCCCGGACGGCCCAACGGCGGCCCCGCTCGTCCGGCGGAGGAAGGCCAGGCGTAGACCTGAGCGGAACACACTCAACTCTCCGGACGTTGGTCTGTGCGTCGGCACGACAGGGCCGGGAACACCGCAGGAGGACGCTAGGGATGGACTCCTTCAACCCCACCACCAAGACCCAACAGGCCATCTCGGCGGCGGTGCAGGCCGCCGTGCTCGCCGGCAACCCCGATGTCGGGCCGACTCACCTCCTCGGCGCCCTGCTCGCCCAGGGTGACGGCATAGCCGCACCGCTGCTCGCGGCCGTCGGGGCGGATGCGGGCGCGGTGCGCGGCGAGCTCGGGCAGCTCGGCAACCGGCTGCCGTCGGCGGCGGGTGCCACGGTGAGCGCACCGCAGCTGTCGCGGGACTCGTTGGCCGCGATCACCGCAGCCCAGCAGCTCGCCACGGAGATGGGTGACGAGTACGTCTCCACCGAGCACCTGCTCGTCGGCCTGGCCACGGCCGCCGGCCCGGTGGCGCGGCTGCTCGCGCGCCATGGCGCCGGCCCGGACGTGCTGCGCGAGGCGTTCATCCGCGTTCGCGGTTCGTCCCGCGTCACCAGCCCGGACCCCGAGGGCACCTACCAGGCGCTGGAGAAGTACGGCGTCGACCTCACCGAGCGGGCTCGAGCAGGTGCGCTCGACCCGGTCATCGGACGTGACACCGAGATACGCCGTGTGGTGCAGGTGCTCTCGCGGCGCACGAAGAACAACCCGGTCCTGATCGGGGAGCCCGGTGTCGGCAAGACGGCGATCGTCGAGGGCCTGGCCCAGCGTGTGGTGGCAGGCGACGTACCGGAGTCGCTTCGTGGGAAGCGCGTCATCTCGCTCGACCTGGGCTCGATGGTGGCCGGGGCCAAGTACCGCGGCGAGTTCGAGGAGCGGCTCAAGGCCGTGCTCAAGGAGATCACCGACTCCGCCGGCCAGGTGATCACGTTCATCGACGAGCTGCACAACATCGTCGGTGCTGGTGCGTCCGGTGAAGGCGCGATGGACGCCGGAAACATGATCAAGCCGATGCTCGCCCGCGGGGAGCTGCGCATGGTCGGGGCCACCACGCTCGACGAGTACCGCCAGCGCATCGAGAAGGATCCCGCGTTGGAGCGCCGATTCCAGCAGGTCTACGTGGGCGAGCCGTCGGTGGAGGACACGATCGGCATCCTCCGGGGGCTCAAGGAGCGCTACGAGGTGCACCACGGCGTCCGGATCACCGACGCCGCGCTCGTCGCCGCGGCCACGCTGTCCGACCGCTACATCACTGCCCGGTTCCTGCCCGACAAGGCCATCGACCTCGTCGACGAGGCCGGGTCACGCCTGCGCATGGAGATCGACTCGCGGCCGGTCGAGATCGACACGGTCGAACGCGCCGTGCGACGCCTGGAGATCGAGGAGATGGCGCTGGAGAAGGAGTCCGACGCGCCGTCGATGGACCGGCTGGCCACGCTGCGCGCCGAGCTGGCCGAGAAGAAGGAGCACCTGTCCGCCCTGACCGCCCGCTGGCAGAACGAGCGTGGTGCGATCGAGGCGGTCCGGGAGCTCAAGGAGCAGCTCGGGTCGCTGCGGGGCGAGTCCGAACGCGCGGAGCGTGACGGTGACCTCGGGCGCGCCGCCGAACTGCGTTACGGACGCATACCGGCGATCGAGAAGGAGCTGGCCACGACAGGCGTCATCCCGGGCACCGATCTGATGCTCAAGGAGGAGGTCGGCCCGGACGACGTGGCCGACGTCGTCTCCGCCTGGACCGGCATCCCGGCCGGGCGGATGCTCGAAGGGGAGACGGCCAAGCTGCTGCGCATGGAGGACGAGCTGGGCCGCCGCGTCGTCGGGCAGGCCGAGGCGGTGCGCGCGGTGTCCGACGCCGTGCGCCGCGCCAGGGTCGGCATCGCCGACGAGAACAGGCCCACCGGCTCGTTCCTGTTCCTCGGCCCCACCGGAGTGGGCAAGACGGAGTTGGCCAAGGCGCTCGCGGAGTTCCTGTTCGACGACGAGCGGGCGATGGTCCGCATCGACATGAGCGAGTACTCCGAGAAGCACAGCGTGGCCCGGCTCGTCGGCGCCCCTCCCGGTTACGTCGGCTACGACCAGGGCGGGCAGCTCACCGAGGCGGTGCGGCGCCGCCCGTACACGGTCGTGCTGTTCGACGAGGTCGAGAAGGCGCATCCCGACGTGTTCGACACGCTCCTGCAGGTACTCGACGACGGCAGGCTCACCGACGGTCAGGGCCGCACGGTCGACTTCCGCAACACGATCCTGGTGCTCACGTCCAACCTCGGGTCGCGCGTGGACCAGGCGTTGGACGAGGGCGGGCGCCACGAGGTGGTGATGGAGGCGGTGCGGCGGCACTTCAAGCCCGAGTTCCTCAACCGGCTCGACGACGTCGTGGTGTTCCACGCGCTCTCCACCGAGGAGCTGACGCACATCGTCGACATCCAGCTCGACGTGCTGCGTCGCCGGCTGGCCAAGCGGCGGCTCAGGTTGCAGGTCTCCGACGGCGGACGCGAGTGGCTCGCCATGAACGGCTTCGACCCCGTGTACGGTGCTCGTCCGCTGCGGCGCCTCGTCCAGTCTGCGATCGGCGACCAGCTCGCGAAGCAACTGCTGGCCGGTGACGTCCGCGAGGGGGACGTCGTGCGGGTGGACCTGGACTACTCGGCCGGTGGTGGCACCGGCGGGCTGATCGTCGGCCGGGCGTTGCCGGTCACGCTCTGACGCGCCGGGGCCCCGTCGACGGGGTTCAGAAGTGGTCCAGCAGGTCCGGGAAACGGGCCAGCCGCAGCACACCGGCGTCGTCGGGCAGCTCGTCCTGCTCCAGGATCCAGGTGTGGGCGTGCCGAGCTCCTCGAGCGTCGCCGCGACCCCGGGTACGAGCTCCACCTCGTGGTTCACCAGCGCGGCGGCGAGGGCGGCGATCTCCGCGCGTTCGGCCTCGGTGGCGCGACGTTCGCGCACCTGCTCGACGCACTCCCCGAGGCTGTGCAGCAGGGCGGCGGTGCCGTAGCCGTGGACGGCCACGGTGGCGCGCTCCACCTCGTCGAGCACGGAACGCACCGCGTCCCGGTCGAGCGCGGGGTGGGCGAGCCAGTCGAGGTAGGAGTCGATCACACGCTCGAAGAGCACGTTGTTCTCCCAGAGCTTGTCGTCGGCGTCGAAGACCAGGGTCTGCCTGTGTGTGGGCACCGGTCTCACCAGGCTGCGGCGAGGTCCGCGTGCCGGCGGATCCATGCATGCATGGCGATGCCCGCCGCCACACCGGCGTTGATCGACCGGGTCGAGCCGAACTGGGCGATCGACACGGTCAGCGCGGCCACCTCACGCGCCTGCTCGGTGATGCCCGGGCCCTCTTCGCCGAAGAGCAGGACGCACCTGCGCGGAAGCTCCGCGGTCTCCAGCCGCTGGGCGCCGGGGGTGTTGTCCACGGCCACCACCGCGAGGTCGTGCCGGGCCGCGAACGCCGCGAGGCCCGCGGTGTCGGCGTGGTGGTGCACATCGAGGTAGCGGTCGGTCACCATGGCGCCGCGCCGGTTCCAGCGGCGCCGTCCGACGATGTGCACGCCGGCCGCGGCGAACGCGTTCGCGGTGCGCACCACGGTGCCGATGTTGTGGTCGTGGCCGAAGTTCTCGATCGCCACGTGGAAGGGGTGCGCGCGGGCGGCCAGGTCCGCGGCCACGGCGTCGCGGCGCCAGTAGCGGTAGGTGCTCACCACGTTGCGGGTGTCACCGTGTTCGAGGAGGTCGGGGTCGTAGCGGTCCGCTGCGGGCCACACCCCGCGCCCGCCCGGCCACGGCCCGACGCCCACCTGCCCCGGCACGGCCCACTCGGTCGCGCCAGGCGCACTCTCCTCCACCGGCCCATCATGCCCGGCATCGGGAGCGGCGGCCTTCCTGGCCCAGGCGTCGGAGAAACGGGTGGTGATGCCGTCGGGGTAGTGGGTGTCCACCCACCGTGAGAAAGCCGAAACAAGCGCACTGTAAAGCGACCAGGAAGGACGCGAGAACGGGCTGCGCGATGTAGGGCGGTGCGGAACGGCAGAGCGGGCGCCCGAAAGATCGCGATCACGGGTGGGATCTGCAGGATCGGGCCTGCCACCAGGGCGAACAGTACGACGAGTGCCGCGATCTCGATCGCGTTGGTCGACCGGAACCGTGTCCGGTCCGACAGTTCTCGGCGCAGCCGGTGCGCCCAGGATCCGTGGTGGGCCGGGCCGACTGCTCGCTCACGAGGAAATGCACCTGACACGCCAACTCCACGATCCCGAGCCAGAACACCCAGGTGTGATTCCACGACCTGGATACGCACGGCAGCAGGGGGTGTGTCCGCCATGGAGGCCCACACCACGATCAACCACGCGGTGCCGGGGAACACGGTGTCGGCGTCGTAGGCGGCGAGCCGGAGGTCGCGGTCGTCGGTGGTGACGCAGGGCCGTCCGACGGCGGCGTCGTCGAGTGACTTCCGGTCGATCCTGCCACGCGAGGGAGCTTTCAGGTACGTCCGAGCCCCCGAATGAGTGAGGTAGGTGTGGTTCGGCGCTCCGCAGCCAGCGGGGCGCGCGACAGCCGATCCGACCGAGACCGGCCACCGCACGGTGCGCGTACGCGCCCGGGTCGCCGTCGCGACCTCGCGACTTGACCTGACCGTGACACACGGGTCCGCGTCACGGAATCGCCCGGTGGGGGGCCTGATTCGGTTGCCAGCATGTTTCGGACGTGCGGGTCATCGAACGCGCCGGGAGCGTCGACCAGCGGCAGGCCGGGCGGCCCCCACCGTGCCAGGTCGTGCCTTCCTGAAGGCGTTACAAGGTGTTCGGCCTAAATAGTGGCCCAAACGGCCTAATGTTCGACCACTCGTCGCGTCAGCGGTTGCTTCGGGCCCAACGGCCTCTCAGTTTCGCAACCTGGACGGGGTCGCGTCTCTTACCTTCGCCGTCATGGATCAGCGGCTGCTGCGCGTTGCGTGGCTGAGTGTGTTCGGAGTGATCGTCGCTGCGCCGGCGCTCCTGTGGTTCTCGATGACTCCGACCGTGGCCTCAGCGGTGATCGAGACGGAGTCGATGTGGGAACGCCTCTCCGTGATCACCGGCTTGCTGGCCGTGTCCGGGCTCGTCTGCACGGTGACCCTGCCGTCGAGGATGCGCTCGCTCAACCGGGCGTTCGGCATCGCGAACGTGATCGGACTCCACCGCTTCCTCGGCGTCATCGCGACGATCCTGATCCTTCTCCACCTCGCCTGCGTGGTGGCCGCGGATCCGGTGAACGTGGCGCTGCTGAACTTCCCCCAGGCGCCGGCACGGGCCCAGACGGCCACGGCGGCAACCGTCGGGATGGTGGCCATCGTCCTGCTGACCGTCTTCCGCAAGCGCCTGAACATGTCGTACGACCTGTGGCGATCGACGCACCTCGCACTGGCCGTGGCCATCCTGGTCTTCTCGGCTCTGCACATCTGGCTGCTCGACCAGCTGATCAGGGATCCCGCGATGGGCTCCTTGCTCGTTCTGCTCGCGCTGGTCGTGATGGCGGTCTTCGGTCAGCGCTGGGTGTGGCGGAACTTCTGCGACAACTCGACGGAGTTCCTCGTCCGCGAGATCCGGCGGGAGAACGCCAATGTCGCCACCCTGGTTCTCGAACCGAAGTGCCGGCCGAACGGCACTGCCGGCACCTGGGCGTTCTCGCCCGGCCAGTTCGCGTGGATCCGGTTGGATCGCTCGGCCACCGGTGAGGAGCACCCGTTCACCATCGCCTCCAGCGCGCACCAGGAAACCACCGAGTTCACGGTGCGTGGCTCAGGCGACTTCGGCCGCAAGATCCGTCGCCTTCGGCCCGGCAGCCCCGTATGGGTCGACGGGCCGCACGGGGACTTCACCAACGATCTCAACGACGGATCGGGATTCGTCCTGGTGGCCGGCGGGGTCGGCATCACCCCGATGATGAGCATGGTCCGGACGGCGGCGCACCGTGGCGACCACCGTCCGTACCGGCTCGTGGTCGTCGCGAGCGCGCCCGAGGATCTCCTGTTCCGTGGAGAACTCGCCGAGCTCCGACGGCATCTGGACCTCGAGGTCACCGAGGTGCTGCGCCACCCATGTGAAGGGTGGTCCGGCCCGACCGGAGGGATCGACGTCAACTTGATGTCGGTCGTGCTCGCCGATGTCGAGCAACCTGAGGATCTTGACTATTTCGTTTGCGGACCGTCGGCATTGGTCGACGACGTCACGCAGGTGCTGGAGGTCCTGGGCACAGCCCCGGACCGTGTGCACATCGAACAGTTCGACTTCGTGTGAAGAGGAAGGCCTTCATGCTTCGCCGTATCCCACGGATTCTCCAGCTCACCATGCTCGTCGCCGTGGTGCTCGCGGTGTCTGCCACCGTCTACCAGTCCTGGTCGGCGGGTTCGAGGGGCACCGGCGGCCTGCTGCAGACCCCGTCCGGCCCACTCAGCGAGGCCGACCGTGACCTGGTTGTCAAGGTCCGCCTCGCCGGGCTCTGGGAGGGCCCGACCGCCCAGCAGGCAACGGTGCAGGCCAGCGCGACCAGCGTGAAAGACATCGCGGCCAAGATCGCCGCCGAGCACGCCGAGCTGGACCAGCGGGCCCGCGAGGTCGCCAACGAGCTCGCGGTCCTGATCCCCAGCAGTCCCAACGCCCAGCAGATCGGGTGGATGAACGCGATCTCGTCGGAGACCGGCGCGGACTACGACCGGACCTTCGTGCAGATCCTGCGCGAGGCGCACGGCAGCATCCTGCCGGCGATCGCGGAGGTGCGGGCCACCACGCGCAACGACACGATCCGCGAGTTCGCCGAGTTCAGCGATGGGTTCGTGACCCGACACCACCAGTACCTCGAGAGCACCGGGCTCGTGAACTACGCGGCTCTGCGGCAGGCCGCCTCGCCGGGCTTTCTCTCGGGTGCCACAGGTCCGTTGGACCTGATCGTGCCGATCCTGGTGTTCGTCGCGATAGTCATCGGCGCGGTCGCCATGATCGCCGCCCTCCGCCAACGCGGTGCCGGGAAGCGTCCCGAGCGGGTCACCGTCTCGAAGCCGCCCCAGCGCGCCACGGTCGGTGCCGCGATTCCCAGCTTTACCGCGGTCGCCGCGATCGAAGGGCCCCGGGTGAGCCAACCCGAGCCCCAGGTGACCGTGCCCGCGCCCCGGATGGCCGAGACCTCCACCTACCTGCCGGCGCAGGAGATTCCCACCTACGCGGCATCCGACACCGGTGGATACCGCCGGGTCTCCGAACCTCGCTTGCGCACCTCGGTGCCCGACGCCGGCAGGTACAGCCCGACGTCCAGCACGGGCTCCTACCAGAGTGCCGACCAGGGCTCATATCCGTCGGCCTCGGAACCGGGTTATCCGCGTCGCTCGGACAGTGGTTCGTATCCGCAGGTCGCCGAGTACCCGCGTCCGTCCGACAGTGGTTCGTATCCGCAGGTCGCCGAGTACCCGCGTCCGTCCGACAGTGGTTCGTATCCGCAGGTCGCCGAGTACCCGCGTCCGTCCGACAGTGGTTCGTATCCGCAGGTCGCCGAACCGGGTTACCCGCGGGTTTCCGACTCCGGGTCCCATCAACGGGTGTCCGACACCGGCCGATACCGCACCGTCCCTGAGCCCGGTGCCTCTCCCTCGACGTCCGACTCGGACTCTCGTCGGGTGTCCGACACCGGCTCGCATCGGGCCCGTTCGCGGCCCCGTCACTCCGTCCGGCGTTAGCTCCGCGCTCCCCGCGTTTCACGCCGGTCGGCCGGTCGGCCGGTCCTCCCGGTCCTCCCGGTTCTCGCTCCTCGACCCCGAACGGAGCACCATGTCCATAGCAAGTCATCAACGACACCGCAGGGCAGGCCGCAAGCTGGCTGTGTCCACTGCTGCACTGGCGGTGATACTGATGTCTGCAGCCTGCGACTACTCTTATGTCGGCCAGTCCGCGGCCGCCCCGGCGGCGGTCCACAGCGGCAGCCACGGTGCCGACCCGGTCGTCGTTCCCGTCAGCAACACCGCGCCCGATCAGGGTGCCGGGGATGCCGATGGCGCTGGTCAGGATGCCGGTGCTGAGGACGCCGGTGCTGAGGACGCCGGTGCTGAGGACGCCGGTGCTGAGGATGCCGGTGTTGAGGATGCCGGTGTTGAGGACGCTGCGGCTGAGGATGCCGGTGCTGAGGACGCTGCGGCTGAGGACGCTGCCGCTGAGGATGCCGGTGCTGAGGATGCCGGTGCTGAGGACGCTGCGGCTGAGGACGCTGCCGCTGAGGAGGAGGTTGTCGAGGACAACGGGCTCGACGTCCTGGGCACGAACTGCGACAACAGCGACCTGGCCCCGCACACCGGGTTCCAGGAGTCGCCCGTCTGCGTCGAATCCGCTCACGGTGAGGTCTCCGATCAGGAGCCGTCATTGTTGATCGTTGACGCGCCCGAGGCCGTCGCTGTAGGCGAGGACTTCGAGATGCAGGTCGCGACCCGCAACCTCGTGCGTGACCGGTTCCTTGGTGCCGCCGCCGGCGGTTACTACCTGGAGAGCTCCTTCCTCAACGAGGAAGGTCTGCAGCGCGGCCACTTCCACACCGCATGCCGCATCCTGCCGTCCGTCGACGAGGCCCCGGACTCGTCCGGTGCCCCGGAGTTCTTCGTCGCGACGCAGGACAACGGCGGTGGGGCCGGATCCGACACCGTGACCATCCAGGTCAACGGCATCGACGCCGCCGGTGAGCTCCAGTGCACCTCGTGGGCCGGTGACGGATCGCACCGCACGCCGATGATGACGAAGGCGAACCAGACGCCCGCGATCGACTCCGTCCGCATCACGGTGGGCGGCGCCGCTGATGCTGCTGACGCCGATGCTGCTGACGCTGCCGCAGCGGAGGACGCTGCCGCCGGTGCCGACAACGGTGACGCTGCCGGTGCGGACAACGGTGACGTTGCCGACAACGGTGACGTTGCCGGTGCGGACAACGGTGACGTTGACGGTGCGGACAACGGTGACGTTGGCGGTGCAGCAGGCGTGCGTGCGGGCGAGTAGGCCCACACCGGATCAGTGCTCCTCGGGGCAGGCCGGCCTCAGCTCAGTCCGAGGTCGGTCAGCCCGAGGAGCGCGCGGTAGGGCACGTCGTGGGCCTCGATGGCCTCCCGAGCACCCGTGTCCCGATCGACGACGGTGGCTACGCCGACCACCGTCGCTCCGGCTTCTCGCGCCGCTCGGACGGCGGTGAGTACCGAGGAACCGGTCGTCGAGGTGTCCTCCACCACCAGTACGAAACGACCCGCGATGTCCGGCCCCTCGATCAGCCGTTGCATCCCGTGTTGTTTGGCCGCCTTGCGCACCACGAAGGCGTCCACAGGCCGGATGCCCGGCGCGTCGATCCGCTCCGCCGCCACAGCGTGCAGGACCGCGTCGGCGATCGGGTCGGCGCCCAGTGTCAGCCCGCCGACCGCGTCGTACTCCCAGTCGGCGGTGAGCACCCGCAGCAGCCTTCCCACCATGGGGGCGGCCCGGTGCTCGAGGGTGACGCGACGCAGGTCGATGTAGTACTCGGCCTCCGCGCCCGAGGACAGCGTGACGCGTTCGTGCACCACCCCCAGCTCCCGTACCAACACCGCGAGCTGCTCGCGCTCCCCGTCGGCGGTGCTCATGTCGACGCCGTGGCGAGGTCGCCCAGGTCGCTCACGTCCGCGCTCCGCGGTCGCCCCACGCCAGCAGTCGCCGGATGAGCGGACGTGGCAACAGGTCGACCGCCGTGACGATCGCCTTGTACTGCGGGCTGGGCACCGAGACCACCTTCCCCCTCGCCAGGTCGGCCAGGCAGTCGTCGACGACGCGTGACGCGTCGAGCCACAGCGGACCGGTACGCGCACCCACCTCGACGCCGGCGCGTTCGTGGAACTCCGTGCGGACGAACCCGGGGCACAACGCCATCGCGCGCACCCCCGTGCCGGCCAACGACGTCGCGACGCCCTCGGTGAACGACGTGACCCACGCCTTGTCGGCGCCGTAGGTCGATCCCCGTCCCGCGAGGAAGCCGGCCACGCTCGACACGTTGACCACGCCGCCGCGGTGCCGATCAACCATTCCCGGCAGCGCGGCGCGAGTCAGCTGCAGCACGGATGTGACGTTGACGGCCAGCTGTCTCGCGAGGTCGTCGGCGCCGATCTCGAGGAACGCGCCGCCGATCGCGAAACCCGCGTTGTTCACGAGCAGGTCGACGGGGGTGATATCAGGATCCGAGAGCCGCGCGGCCACCCGGTTGCGGTCGGCCGTCACCGACAGGTCGGCGGGCAGGACCTCGACGGATACGCCGGTCGCGCGTGCGGTCGAGGCGGTGGCCTCGAGCCGCTCCCGGTCGCGGGCAACGAGCACGAGGTCGCGCCCGTCGGCGGCGAGGCGGGCGGCGAATGCGGCGCCGATGCCGGCGGTGGCTCCGGTGATGAGGGCAGTGGGCACCCCCGAACCCTAACGATCTAGCGCGACCGTGCGCCCTGCGCCTGCTCCAGCGCGGTGGCCACCTCGGCGAGGTCGGCGAGCAGGTCCTGGATTCGGTCGGAGGTGGACTTCAGCGGCGCCGTCGCGAGCACCCACGACTCCTCGGCCCAGAGAAGCTCGACGTCCTCGCCCACGGCGTCACCGGCATCGGCGAGTCGCGAGGTGAGCAACGGGCGGACCGCGTCGGCGTCGGACACGAACGCGTACCGGGCACCGACGGGTTCGAGCAGGTCCAGGCCGGCATCGTCGGGCAGCGGGGCCGACGGCAACCGCAGCTCGACGGCCGCCGGGAGATGAGCCTGGACCTCGACGGCCACCAGCACCGAGTTGACCCGACCGGCCTGCTCGTGATCGAACACGTAGGCGTGCCGCGGACCGTCCGGGGTGGGGATGTCACCACTGATCAGGTTGCGGGCCACGCCCGGGCCGCCCTGGTGGATCGTCCCGTAGTGCCAGCGGCTCGGCAGCACCGGATCGCTGTCCAGGAACTCCCAGCCACGCAACGCTGCCCACCTGCGCCGGTCCTTGGCGTTGCCACCACCGCTCCCGCGGGACCGTTCGACGAACAACAGGACGGCGCCCGCCAGCAGCGCGATGACGGCGATGATGAACCACACGGTCGAACCCACGGGCCGAGCGTAGACCCGTCACCGGTCGACGCCCGGCAACGCCACGATCACCGACAGCGTGTCCCGCCCGACCACGAAAACGGAGCGAGCCTGGTGCTCAGGCGGCGTGCGCCCCGCCCTTGCGGCGGGCCCGCAGTACCTCGACGACGATCGGCAGAATCGAGACGAACACGATGAGCAGCAGCATCAGCTCGATGTTCTCGCGGACGAACTCGAACTGGCCCAGCCAGAATCCGAGGACCGTGACGCCCGCGGCCCAGGCGACGCCGCCGATCAGCGAGTAACCGAGGTAGCGCGTCGAGTTCATCCTCCCGACGCCGGCCATCACCGTGATGAACGTGCGGACGATGGGCACGAACCGGCCCAGCACGATCGCCCGGGTGCCGTACTTGTCGAAGAACTCCTGCGTCCTGTGCACGTGCGAGGGCTTGAACAGGCGTGACCGTGGTTTGTCGAAGATCGCCGGCCCGCCGGCGCGGCCGATGTGGTGGCCCACGGCGTTGCCGGTGCAAGCGGCGGCCACGAGAACCACGCAGACCAGCCACAGCGGCGCCTGGATCGCTCCCTGGTCCACGAACAGCCCGGCTGTGAAGAGCAGCCGAGTCACCCGGGAGGAAGAACCCCAGCAGGAGCCCACACTCGGCGAAGACGATGAGCGTCAGGCCGACGAGTGCCCACGGGCCGAGCCACTCGATGATCGTTGCGGGCTGGAGTCATTCCGGGCCGAGTGCGAGCGTCGTCACGAACCAGAAGGTAACGGGGACGCGGGATCAGCCGAGCGAGGGTAGTGCACCGGGCACCAGCAGCGACAGCAGCGCCACTGCCATGCCGAGCACCGCGCCTGCGAGCAGCGTGATCATCAGAGCGGCGCCGGTGCCGAGGCCGGACGGGGGCACGGACCGGCGGGACCTGCGGGTTGCGGGCGCCACCGCACGGCTGGCCACCGCCTGCCCTGCTCCCGTCGCGCGGGCCCGCAGCGCGTCGGCCACCCGCTGTTCCGGCTCGCCACCGGCGGTCATGCGACCCTCGACGGCAGGTGGCGGCCGGCGCACGCGCCGCCGACCCGACGGACAGTCACGACAGTCACCCGGTTCCGGGATTGAGCAGGCGCTGGACAGCGTCGAGCGCGCGGCTGGCGGTGGACTTCACGGTGCCACGCGTGATGCCGGTGGCGTCCGCGATCTCGGATTCTGACAGGCCGCCGTAGTAGCGCAGCACCAGCACCTCCCGTTGGCGCGGCGGCAGGGTGGCCAGCGCGTCGACGACCGCCTGGTGCTCGGTCGAGAGCATCGCGAGCGACTCGGCCGACCGGGCGTTCACCTGATGGGGTGGGACGTAGTCCCGTGCCGTGCGCCGGCGGCGGAGCACCGATCGCGAACCGTTGACGACGGCGATGCGAAGATAGCCCACGGCGGCAGCCTCGTCACGCAGCCCGGACCAGTGCCGGTGCAGCCCGGTGAAGGCTTCCTGGACGACGTCCTCGGCGGTGCTCGGGTCGTCGACAAGCAGGACGGCGAGGCGGACCATGCGCATGCGGTGATCGCGGTAGAGGTCGGCCAGCGTGCGCGGACCGGCCGCCTCGGGTTCGGGACGCGCGTCAATTGTCCGCAGCCGCGTGAGCGTGTGCTCGACGGCGTACTCTCCCGCGGTACCCACCATGGGCTGAGACTAGTGGTCGCCACCGGGATGGTCACCGCCGAGATGGCGCCACCGAGATGGGCGCCGCCGCCTCCGCTCCGGTGGCCGCGCTGCGGGATACTCGCAGCCGAATCCGCGACAGGAGGGTCACACCATGCCGATCGCCACCCCCGAGATCTACAACGAGATGCTGGACCGGGCCAAGAACGGCCAGTTCGCCTACCCGGCGATCAACGTGACGGGCACCGAGACGCTGAACGCGGCGCTGCGCGGCTTCGCCGAGGCCGGGAGCGACGGGATCGTCCAGGTCTCGACGGGCGGGGCCGACTTCTTGTCCGGCACCCGCGTGAAGGACATGGTGACGGGCTCCGCCGCACTGGCGGAGTTCGCGCACGTGGTCGCGGCGAAGTACCCGATCAACGTCGCGCTGCACACCGACCACTGCCCGAAGGACAAGCTCGACACCTTCGTCCGTCCGCTGATCGCGATGAGCCGCGAGCGGGTGGACCGGGGGGGCAACCCGCTGTTCCAGTCGCACATGTGGGACGGCTCGGCCACCGAGCTGCACGAGAACCTGCGCATCGCCGCGGACCTGCTCGACCACGCCGTCAAGGCGAAGATCATTCTCGAGGTCGAGATCGGCGTCGTCGGCGGTGAGGAGGACGGCGTCAGCCACGACATCAACGAGAAGCTCTACACGGCGCCGGGTGACTACGAGGACACCATCGAGGCGCTCGGGGCCGGTGAGAAGGGTCGCTACCTGCTCGCGGCCACGTTCGGCAACGTGCACGGGGTGTACAAGCCGGGCAACGTCAAGCTCCGGCCGGAGATTCTCGAGCAGGGCCAGGAGGTCGCGACCGCGAAGCTGGGGCTGCCCGCCGGGTCGAAGCCGCTGGACCTGGTCTTCCACGGCGGGTCCGGTTCGCTCATCGAGGAGATCCACGAGGCGCTGGGCTACGGCGTGGTGAAGATGAACGTCGACACCGACACGCAGTACGCCTTCACCCGCCCGATCGCGGCGCACATGTTCTCGAACTACGACGGCGTACTGAAGATCGACGGTGAAATCGGCAACAAGAAGTCCTACGACCCGCGGACCTACCTCAAGGCCGCCGAGGTGGGCATGGCGCAGCGCGTCACGCTCGCGTGCGAGAACCTGCGTTCGACGGGGACGACACTCGGCGCCTGACGGCGCGCGCGTGGAGATCGCCGCCGGGCCGGCGATTTCCACGCACGACCCGCCGAGCGGCAGGATGGGCCCATGACCCTGCACGGCAACATGCTCGGACCCGAGCCCACCCTGCTCCCCATCGACCCCGCGGCCGCCCAGCTCGACGGGGGCGTCGCGCCGGCCGAGGTCGCGGCGACCCACCCGACGTCGAGCATCGCATGGGCGGTGCTGGCCGAACAGGCGCTCCAGGACGGCCTGACGATCACCGGCTACGCCTACGCCCGCACGGGCTACCACCGGGGACTGGACCAGCTGCGTCGCTCGGGCTGGAAGGGTTTCGGCCCCGTGCCCTGGTCGCACGAGCCCAACCGGGGCTTCCTGCGGGCGCTGGCGGCCCTGCACCGTGCCGCCGCGGCGATCGGTGAGACCGATGAGGCCGCGCGCACGGCCACGTTCCTGGCCGACTCCGACCCGGAGGCCCCGACCGCGCTCGGGCTGTGATTCCTTGTCCTCGAAGGTCGTACTGCGGCTGCGCACCCAGTTGCGCGCCCGCGTGCGCCGCGTCGGGCTGTCCGCGCTGCCCATCGTCCAGTGCGCGCTGGCGGCCGGCGTGGCGTGGTTCGTCGCCGTCGACGTGGTCGGGCACGCCGGCCCGTTCTTCGCACCGATCGCGGCGGTGATCAGCCTCGGGGTGTCGCTGAGCAGCCGGTTGCGCCGGGTGGTCGAGCTCGTCGTCGGGGTGAGCGTGGGCATCCTCGTCGGCGACCTGATCATCGCCCGGATCGGTAGCGGGCCGTGGCAGATCGCACTGGTGGTCGCGTCGGCGATGGCGCTCGCGGTCTTCGCCGACGGCGCCGCCCTGCTCGTGGCACAGGCCGGCTCGTCGGCCGTGCTGGTGGCCACGTTGTTGCCACCGGGTGCCGCCGGCGGGTTCGACCGCTGGATCGACGCGTTGATCGGCGGCGCCGTCGGCGTGCTGATCGCTGCGGCGCTGCCGGCCGACCCGGTGGGACCCGTCCGGCGCGGCGCGCGCAGCCTGCTCGACGAGCTCGCGGCGGTGCTCGCCCGCACCGCCGATGCCCTCCGCGAGCGTGACCTGGACGGTGCCCGCGAGGCCCTGGAGCAGGCCCGGGCCAGCCAACCGCTGATCGACGATCTCCGGGCCGCGCTGCGCGGGGGGCGCGAGGTCGTCACCATCGCGCCACTGCACCGCCGCCGTCGTCGTGCACTCGGCCGCTACGCAGAGCTCGCCGAGCGGGCCGACTACGCCATGCGCAACGCCCGCGTCCTCGCTCGCCGCACCTATCAGGCCCTCTCCGACGGCGAGCCTGCTGCTCCGGAACTGGCCGACGCGATCGGCGGGCTCGCGGTCGCGGTCGGCACGCTCACCGCACAGCTGAGCCGGGAGGGTGACCGCGAGCGGGCCCGAGAACCGGTGCTCGACGTCGTCCGCCACGCGGTGGCACTGTCGGACGGCTGGACGCCGGGCCCGTCGGAGGTGGTGATGGTCGCCCAGCTGCGTTCGATCGCCCTCGATCTGTTGCAGGCCACCGGAATGCCCCGCGACAAGGCGTTGGCGGCGATGCGGGAGCGATGACCGTCCGGTCGCCCAGCACCTTTCGTGGGACGGCCCGACTGGCGCGCACGCAGACCCCGACTCGCGGGCAAGGAAGGCCAAACACCCGCGAGTCGGGGTCTCGGTGCGTGCGAGTCGGGGTTTGGGTGCGGTCAGGGACGGACGAGGAGCCAGTCGGTGGTGTGGCGGTACCAGGTGCGGCGGGGGACGGGGCGCGGGTGGCGGATGCCGTCGGCCGTCACCGTCATCGGCTCGCCGCCCACCTGTACGGCGCGGCCCACCGCGGAGCCCCGGCCGCGGAGGGCCTTGGGCGGTACGCGCCGGGTGCGCCCGTCCGGGGGTCGGCCGGCGCGCACGGCGATCCCGTCCGGCCCGGGCGCCACGACCAGGCGCGCGGTGCGGCCCCGCAGCACGAGCACGTCGTCGCAGTAGCACTCGCCCGTGAGCCCGCGGATCTCCCCGCGCCCCACGAGCACGCCGCCGGCGTCGTCGCGGGCGAGTGGCACCGGCCCTGCAAGCCCGCCCAGGGCCAGCGCGACAGCGGCGGCACCCGTCGGCAGGCCCCACGCGGCGACCGCGGGCGAGCGCAGCCGCGGGAGATAGGCCAGCTCGACGTCGAGCCGGTCGGTGCGCAGCAGTCGCAGCAGCACGGCGGCGAGATCGGCGTCGGTGCCGGCGACGATCACCCGCCGCGGATCGTGCGCGGCGAGCACGGGATCGATCTCCGCGCGGCCGGGCCGGGCGGGCAGCGCGACCGTGGGCACCCCGTCGATCACGAGGGGCCGCCGACTACCGTTGAGCCGAAGTCGCCGCCCCTGCCCGCTGTCCGCGCAGGTCAGCAGCACCAGCTTCGGGTCGATCGAACTCACGTGATCGGTTACCCTCCCCGCGCGTCCCGACGAGCCGCAGTGTGCGGCCATGAGTGGAGTTTCACATGCCGGCGATCGTCCTGATCGGCGCCCAATGGGGCGACGAGGGCAAGGGCAAGGCCACCGACATCCTCGGCGGGCAGGTGCAGTGGGTGGTGCGGTACCAGGGCGGCAACAACGCCGGCCACACCGTCGTGCTGCCCGACGGCCAGGACTTCGCCCTGCACCTGATCCCGTCCGGGATCCTGACGCCGGGCTTGCGGAACGTGATCGGCAACGGCGTGGTGGTGGACCCTGGCGTACTGCTCGACGAACTCTCCGGCCTGGAGGCACGTGGTGTGGACACCACTGACCTTCTGATCAGCGCGGATGCCCACTTGATCATGCCATATCACGTGGAGATGGACAAGGTCACCGAGCGCTTCCTGGGCAAGGCCAAGATCGGCACCACCGGCCGCGGCATCGGTCCGGCCTACCAGGACAAGGTTGCGCGGGTCGGGGTGCGCGTGGCCGACGTCCTCGACGAGAAGATCCTGCACCAGAAGGTCGAGGCGGCCCTGGCCTACAAGAACCAGGTGCTGGTGAAGGTCTACAACCGCCGGGCGCTCGACGTCGACGAGGTCGTGGACACCGTGCTCGAGCACGGCCGCAAGTTCGCCGGCCGCATCGCCGACACCCGCCTGCTGCTCAACCAGGCACTCGAAGCAGGCGAGGCGATCCTGCTGGAGGGCTCGCAGGGCACGCTGCTCGATGTCGACCACGGCACGTATCCGTTCGTCACCAGCTCCAACCCGACGGCGGGCGGCGCCGCGGTCGGCTCCGGCATCGGTCCGAACAAGATCACCCGTGTGATCGGCATCCTGAAGGCCTACACCACGCGCGTCGGCTCCGGGCCGTTCCCGACCGAGCTGCTCGACGCGATGGGTGACCACCTGCGCAAGGCCGGCGGCGAGGTCGGGGTCACCACGGGGCGCCCGCGGCGCTGCGGCTGGTTCGACGCCGTGATCGGCCGCTACGCCGTGCGCGTCAACGGCATCACCGACTTCTTCCTCACCAAGCTCGACGTGCTCTCGGGCCTGGAGAAGGTGCCGGTCTGCGTGGGGTACGAGATCGGCGGCCGGCGTGTCGACGAGATGCCGATGACCCAGACCGACGTGCACCACGCCGTGCCGGTGTACGAGGAGCTGCCGGGCTGGTTCGAGGACCTCTCGCCGTACCGGATGTTCGAGGAGCTCCCGGCCGAAGCCCGGGCCTACGTCCATCGCATCGAGGAGTTGACGGGTGCGCCGGTGAGCGCCATCGGGGTGGGCCCCGGCCGCGACCAGACCATCACCCGCGACGTCTGATCTGGACCTGTTCGCACTGCTCAGCGGCTTCGCGGCAGCGTCGTTCGTCACCGGTTCGTCAGCGGGTGTGAACACCTGCGCGAGCAGCCCCGTCACGGCGGCACGGGTGCGGTCCTCCGCGCTGGGCCACAGGTGCGCGTACGTGCCCAGGGTGACGCTGGCGTTCGCGTGACCCAGAGCTCGCTGCACGGTGACGACATCGCACCCGGCCGAGATCAGCCCCGAGGCGTAGAAGTGCCGGAGATCACGCATGCGGATCTTCGGGACGCCCGCGCCTTACGCCACTGGTAGCCGACGCTGTTCTGATGCGGCGGGTTGCCCTTGTCGCCGCGGAACAGTCATCGACCGGCGGATCGGTCGGGGAGCTGCACGAGGTGGGGCCGCACGATGTCGACCAGGCCGTCCGCCAGGAAGACCGTGCGCTCGCTCCCGTGCTTCGGCGGCCGAATCTCCACCGCATCCCCGCCCGCCCGCTGTACCTGGCGCTGGACGGCGATCGTGCGTGCGGTCAGGTCGACGTCCCCCACCTGGACGGCCGCAGCCTCACCGAGTCGGAGCCCGGCGAACGCGCACAGCGCCACGAGCGCGCGGAACTCCGGCCCTGCCGTAGCGGAGCCGGCTCCGGCTACAGACCCACGACCTCGCGGGGCCCGATTGCCCGATAGGTACGGGTGGGGTCGGGCAGCCGAGCTGCGGATGACATGACGGCTAGCGACGCAGGCTGGAGCGAAGCCAGCAGGTGAACCATCGTTGAGCCCTTGATGTGGTAGCGCGCGGCTAGTGCATCAAGTGGGACCGACACGGCCGTGTCGAGCAGTTCGATGCCCACGACAATCCCGTGATCATCTAGGTCCACGTTGATGTCCTCGGAGTACTCCTCCGTGCGGCTGACAGCTGCATCGCTGAGCTGGATGTAGGCCGCGCCGATCGCCGTGTCAACTTCGACCTTGATCATCGGACTACCCATCCCCGTCGTCCCCCTGCCACATCGCGGTCGTGACGAGCTTCTCGTCTGCCGTGTCCACCTGTGGGGCCACGCCCACCTTGAGCACTCTTCCGCCTACAGTCCCGCTGTACTGCGTCTTCTTCCGTGTCTGGATCTTGGATGGGTGGCTCTCCAGACACTCTCTCACGTCGTCGCGGGTGATACCACGTCTAGCCATCTGCTGGTCAGCGTGCCTCGCACAGCGGATCCGCATGGACTCTTCACACGCCCCCTGGCGAGGCGTGCTCGACGAGGAACGGCAGCTCGCGGCGCTCGCCGTCTCCGAGCGCCACTGTGACGCTGTACCGACCTGCCTCTGGCAGTGGCACCATGACACCTATAGCGACCACGACGGCAACCTTGCCGTCCACCGGACGGGCCTCGGCATTGGGCACGGTCCGGCCCGTGAACCCGATAGAGTACTGGCCGCTAGGGGGGCGCACGTCGATCTGAAAATCCGCGGACTCCTCCGAGCTGTCCAGCAGGACCCGCAGCGCGACGAACATCTGTTGACCTGAGCCGGGACCCGCAGCACTCACCCGATCGAAACTTGCCCCCACGGCAGTCAACAGGCCGGCGGCATCGACGCGCGCGTACTCAGCCAGTATTGCGTAATCGAGGGTGGCCACGCGGTTCGTCTCCTGGGGGTCAAGCAAGCGCCATGGGATGCTCAGGCCGATCGGCCTACTGTCGCATAGGCCGCAGATAGAGGTTCCGAGGGGACGGATGGAGCCCTGACCAGCACACACGATGCCACACGAGCCCCGGTGCGGTGCAAGACCGAGGGTCAGGTTGATTCGTCAGCCGTTCGTCAGGAGGCCCACCGGCAGTGCAGAACGCCGGTAGACGCCGGAAAACGTTCGCGCAAACCACGCCGCGTGCCGGCAGGATCTCGCTGGTCAGCACAGCGCCCCGAGTCGTTCACCCGCGACGTCTGATCACGGCACGATCCGCCCCGACGTGCCATGGGCTCAGACGGCGCACTCCTGGGTGTCCACACCCCGTGTCAGGGACGGTGCGGCCGCCACCGCCGCCGAAACCTGGTCGACCGTCAGGACGAACCCCGTCTCCGGGTCGTCCAGAGCGGCACCGAACACGACGCCGATGACCCGCCCGGTCGGGTCGATCAGCGGGCCGCCGGAGTTGCCCGACCGCACGGTGGCCCGCACCGTGTAGACCTCCCGGGTGACCTCACCGCTGTCATAGATGTCGGGTCCGCGCAGCGGGATCTTCTGGCGTACGCGGGCGGGGGTCACGGTGAAGGGCCCGTCGAGCGGGTAGCCGAGCACGATCGCGTCCTCGCCGGGGTCGGCGGGCTGTGGCTCGAAGACCATCGGCTCGGCGTCGAGGTCGGGTACCCGCAGCACGGCGACGTCGACCTTCGGGTCGTACAGCACCACCTCGGACTCGAGCTCCACGATCTGGCCCTGGCCGTCGACGATCTCGACGCCGGTGTCGGACGTGCCCGCCACGACGTGGGCGTTGGTGAGCACCAGCTCCTCGCCGATGACGAAACCGGTGCCCTCCATCTGCCGGGAGCACGACGGGGCGCGCCCACGGACCTTCAGGATGCTGTCGGCGACGTCGATGACCGCCTGGTTGCCGGTCAGTGCGGCGTCGGGCGGCCCGACGGGGGTGACGGGGGTCTGGGCGAACGGGCTCAGGACATCGGGCAGGCCCGTGTCGTTGAGCAGTTGTCGCAGCTCGCCCGGCAGTTGCTTGGCCGCGTCCGGCATCACGGAGTCGACGGCGCCCAGCACCTCCGAACCTCGGACGCCCGCGGCCAGCGCCGGGAAGCTCGCCGACGCGAGCGGCAGGGCGACGAGCCACGCGGCGAGCACGACGGTGACCGCCTGGAGCACGGAGCCGAGTGTCGAATCGACCCGGAGCGTCCGCTCGCCCCTGATCCGCTCGCGGATGTGGCGACCGAAGTACACCCCGGTGGTCTCGCCCAGGGCGACCAGCAGGACCACGACCACGATGCTGACGATGATGCGGGTGTTGGGGTTGTCGACACCGGCGGCCAGCAACGGGGCCAGCCGTACCCCGAGGATCGCCCCGCCGAGGACCCCGACGAACGACAGCAGCGCGACGGCCATGCCGTGGCGCCACCCGGACACACCGGCCACGAGCGCGAGCAGGATGACGATCACATCGACCCAGCTCATCGGACTCCCTCGTTGCGCTCGGTCGACCGTTCCTCCGGCGTCCCCCCTGACGTCACAGCGGACAGCTGTGTGGATGGTGCGCTCGCACGAGCCCTCAAGATCGGTTCACCGTCCCGGGCGCCTGTGTGCGCCCTCCCCCGAACACGATCCTGCGACCTCCTACCGGTGGGACCTCGCTGTGGACCACGCGTCGTCCAGATCCAGGACCCGCGTGGTGTTCCATGGTCGGGTCCACCCACCGAGATCCAACAGCGCGGAGAGTATTCCCCCGGTGAACCCCCACACGAGTAGCCCCGCCGCGGTGAACGCCGGGCCGACGTACCCGGACGGGTGTCCGACCTTCAGCCGGTGCGCGGGGTCCGCGAGATGCGCGAGCGGCACGCGCACGACGGCGGCCGTCTCACCCGCGTCGACCGCGTGCACGGCGGTGGGCTGTGCCCAGTGGGCCAGCACCGGCGTGACCACGAATCCCGACGGCGGCAGGTAGAGCTCGGGGAGCAACGCGAGCGGGACGACGCCCGACGGGTCGAGCCCGGTCTCCTCCTCGGCCTCCCGCAGGGCCGTGGCGACCGGGTCGGCGTCCTCGGGATCCGTCCCGCCACCGGGGAACGCGACCTGTCCGGCGTGCTCGCGCAACGTGCTGGCGCGCTCGACGAGCAGGACATCCGGCTCGCCCGTCCCGTCCTCGACCCCACGAGACTCACCGATGAGGACGAGGACGGCGGCGCGCCGCCCGTCGACCGGGGTGGCGACGTGATGGCGGGACAGCGTCACGGCGTCGATGTCACGGGTGGCGTCCACCAGGTGGCGCAGCCGGGCCGGGGCGAGCTCGGGCCGTAGGGAGGGTCCGCTCACGATCCCGACAACGCCTCGACGGCGCGCGCTACGTCGTCGGCCGTGGCGAACGGCACCGGTGGGTCGACGCGAGCGACGCTCCCGTCGGCGCGCACGAGATAGGACATGGGTAGGCCGGGAGGGATGTCCAGCGCGACGCGCAGCACCTGGTCCGGATCGTGGACCGACGCCAGCGAGACGTCGATCTCCTCCAACAGCGCGAGCGCGACACGGGGGTCGTCGCGGACGTTGACACCCAACACCGCAACCGCGCCCGGTCGGGCCGCGTACTCCGCGAGCACGGGCAGCTCGGCGCGGCAGGGACCGCACCACGACGCCCATACGTTGAGCAGCACCTGACGTCCCGCGAGGGCGGCTCCGAGATCGATGGTGCCCGCCGCGCCCAGGCATGGGACCCGGACACCGGCCAGCGGCCCCTGGGGGGGCCCTCCGGTGGGCTCCGGGCACGGGGCCAGTGCGGCCGCGACGCGGGCCGGCTCCAGCTCGGCGTCGGAGACCTGGACCGCGACGGGTTCGCCGACGGCCGGAGCTCCGTCGGGAGCGCGGCCGTCCCGGGGCCACAGCGCGAACGCCGCCGCGGCCGTGAGGAGCACGACCACGAGCGTGGTGACGATCTCCGCCCGGCTCGGCCCGGTCCGCGTGCCGCTCACGGCGCGTCCCGGTCCTCGACGCGAGCCCCGGCCGAGGGTGCGGGCGCCTCGTCGGGGGGCAGGCCCACCTGGGCGAGCAGTTGGGCCCGCGACGAGCCGGTGACGAGTCTCGCGGCCTCCTGCGGATCGGTGGGTCCCGCGCCGTAGGCGGGGCAGTCGGCCGCGAGGGAGCACGCTCCGCACGCAGGCTTGCGGGCGTGGCAGACCCGGCGCCCATGAAAGATCACCTGGTGCGAGACGAGGGTCCAGGAGCGGCGGGGAACCATCTCGCCGACGGCGTGTTCGACCTTGACCGGGTCCTTCTCCTGCGTCCATCCCCAGCGGCGGACGAGCCGCCCGAAGTGGGTGTCCACCGTGATGCCGGGCACGTCGAAGGCATTGCCGAGGATGACGTTGGCGGTCTTGCGGCCGATGCCCGGCAGCGCGACGAGCTCGGGGAGGGTGCGGGGCAGCACGCCGCCGTGCCTCTCGGCAACGGCGGCGCCCAACCCGATCAGTGAGGTGGTCTTGTTCCGGAAGAAGCCCGTGCTGCGGATCATCTCCTCCAGCTCGGGTCGGTCGGCCTTCGCGTAGTCGACCGCGGCGCCGTAGCGGGCGAAGAGCGCCGGGGTGACCTCGTTGACCCGTCTGTCGGTGCACTGCGCCGACAGGATGGTGGCGACCGCGAGCTCCAGCGGCGTGCGGAAATCGAGCTCGCAGTGGGCATCGGGATGGGTGGCGGCCAGCGCGCGCAGCATCCGACCCACCCGGCGCGCCCGTCCGAGGGCGGGCTCGCCGGCGGCGACCCGCCCGGCCAGGCGTGCCGCGGCACGGGACGCGGGATCGCGCGGCGCGGTGCTCACAGGACGCAGCCTACGGCGGGGGGCCGACAGTTCCTGGGCGAGTCGAGCACCCGACCGCGGGTGCGGTCCACCGGTCCGAACCGGGCATCACGCAGCGTCATGGCCTCCCGGCAACACCGTCTCGAGGGTGTCGCAGCGAGATCACGAAACGATATCGGCACGCCGACGTGCGGCCCCCCGCCGTGCGCGCGGACCGTCCGGTGCGGGACGATCCGTTGGCCATGACTGCCTGGATCGCTGTCCTCGTGCCGCTGCTCGTCATGTTCTTCGCGCTCGGAATGGAGCGTGTCGAATCGAAGCTGCGGGAGTCCGCGGTGCGCCCCGAGGAGCTGGAAGAGCTGCTCGAGCGGCCCCGCCCCGACGAGGTCCGTGCGCTGTTCGGGTCGGGGACGGGCCGCGCACTCGAGCTGTTCCGGCTCCGCAACCGCAACCCGGGCAAGCGCCGGGTGACCAAGCGCGGCCGGGCCGCCTGAGCCCCCTGCGGTTTCCGCCCCGCGACGGCGCCGTCCTACTCCTGATCTGCCCAGCGTCACCTGATGGTGCGCGCGAAACGACCCCGGCGACGTCACGCAGTGTCGATCGACCCCCTAGACTGGCGCGCCGGTGGACCGCCGCGGGGCAGCGGCCGGGACGAGGAGCGGTGAAATGGACGAAGTTCTGATCCGCGCAGGAATCTTCCAGGGGGTCGAGCTGCACGCGGCCGACGCCTTGGCGCAGGCGCTCGACCCCGCCGACTTCCCGCGTGGACACGTGATCTTCGCGGAGGGTGAGCCGGGTGACCGGCTCTACATCGTCGGCAGCGGCAAGGTCAAGATCGGGCGGAAGTCCCCCGACGGACGCGAGAACCTGCTGATGGTGGCCGGTCCGTCCGACATGTTCGGGGAGCTCTCCATCTTCGATCCGGGTCCGCGCACGTCCTCGGCCACGGCCGTCACGGAGGTCCGGACCTACACGATGGACCGCGCCGCGCTGCGGGAGTGGATCGGCAAGCGTCCGGAGATCGCCGAGCAGCTCCTGCGTGTGCTCGCGCGCAGGCTGCGCCGCACCAACAACATGTTGGCCGATCTGATCTTCACCGACGTGCCGGGGCGCGTGGCGAAGTCGCTGCTGCAGCTGGCGCGCCAGTTCGGCTCGCAGGAGTCCGGACTGCTCCGCGTCACGCACGACCTGACCCAGGAGGAGATCGCGCAGCTCGTGGGTGCGTCGCGCGAGACCGTCAACAAGGCGCTCGCCGACTTCGCCCACCGCGGCTGGCTCCGCCTGGAGGGGAAGAGCGTGCTCATCCTCGAGCCGGAGCGCCTGGCCCGCCGGGCCCGCTGACGCGCGAACGCACCGCCCGTCCCAGGGTAGTGCTGTTCGTCGCGTCGAGGGAGGATAAAGTGGTACGGCCGTACCAGAGTGTGCGACGCTGAATCGTGTGTCCTCCTTGTCCGCGTCGCTCGGCGACTATCGCGCCGCCCTGACCTCCCCGGGTGCGCTCGTGCCCGCGCTCGCCTCCGCGCTGGGCAGGTTCCCGATCGCGATGATCGGGCTCGCCACGCTGCTGTACGTCCAGCGCGAGACCGGATCCTTCGCCGCCGCCGGGCTGGTCTCCGCCGGAGTACTGACCGGTGTCTCGCTCGGGTCGGTCGCCCAGGGCCGGATCATGGACCGGGTCGGCCCGACACGCCCACTGCTGATCGCGGCCGCGCTGTTCGCGGGCGCCGCGACAGCGTTGGTCGCGGCCGTGGAGACGGCGCAGCCGTTGCCCGTGCTGGTGGGGCTCGCGCTCGCCTCCGGCCTGGTTCAGCCGGCCCTGCCGGGTGCGTCCAGGGCGCTCTGGGGCCTGTTGGTGCCGGCCGGTCCCCGCCGCGCCGCCGCCTACAGCTACGAGGCGATCAGCCTGGAGGTCTTCTTCATCCTGGGCCCCGCCATCGCGGTGTTCCTGATCATGGCACCATGGCCGGGTACCGGTCTGGCTGTTGCCGCGAGTGCGATGACGGCCGGGTCCGTCGGGTTCGCCCTCAGCCGCCCCGTCCGGAGCCAGGCCGGACCGGACCGACCCGGCGACGCCGACGGCGGGCCGCCGACGGGGGTGCTCGGCGCGCTGGCCCGCCCCGGGATGCGGACGGTCGCGCTCGCCTCGCTCGGCTTCGGGCTGGTCATCGGCGCGGTGGAGGTAGGGGTGCCCGCGGTGACCACGGCGATGGGGTCCGTCGCGCTCGGCGGGATCCTGCTGTCGGCCTGGTCCGTCGCCTCGGTGCTGGCCGGAGTGCTCTACTCCCTGAGACCCTGGCCGCGCCCGCTGCACCTGCGGATGCCCGTGCTGCTCGGCGTGTTCGCGGTGTGCGTGGCGGGCATGGCGCTGACCGGGCCGACGGGATCGATCCCGGTGCTCGTCGTGGCGATGCTGCTCGCGGGCGCGCTCATCACCCCGCAGGTGATTGCGCACTCGCTGGCGGTGGAGATCGCCTCTCCGGCCGGCACGGCGACCGAGGGCTTCGGCTGGGTGGTCACGGCCGTGACGCTGGGGCTCGCCGCGGGCCAGTCGGGCGCCGGGATCGTCGTGGAGGCGGCCGGGCCGGCAGGCGCGTTCCTCGCGGGCGGCATCGCGGGCGCCGCCGTGGCAGTGGTCCTGTGGGCCCGGCGGGGGACGCTCGCCCCGTCCGCACCGATGAAGGAACCCGCGCCGGCCTGAGCCCACCGCCGACGGCACCGGCCGTCGGTCGTGGACCTCGGACGTGCCGTGTTCGAGGGTCCTCAGGTGCGCAGATGGTCCAGCTGGGCGCGGACCGACAGCTCCGCGGCGGGCCACAGGGTCTCGTCGACCTCTGCGTACACCAGCTCCACGACCTGGCGCGCCGTCGCGCCGGTGCCCAGCTGCTCCAGCGCGGCGCGGACCTGGCCCAGCCGCTGCTCGCGGTGCGTGAGGTACGCGGTGGCGACAGCCGGTGCGTCGGGCAGGTCGGGGCCGTGACCGGGCAGCACGATGGTGCCCCGCGGCAGGTCGGCGAGCCGGCGCAGGGAGCCGAGGTAGGGGCCGAGCGTGCCGTCGGGGTGCGCGATCACGGTCGTCCCCCGGCCGAGGATCGTGTCGCCGGTGAGCACAGCGCCCGCGGCGGCGCCGGGCCCGTCCAGCAGGAACGACAGGGAGTCCGACGTGTGGCCGGGCGTGCCCACCACCCGCAGCTCCACGCCCGCCGCCCCGACGACGTCACCGTCGACCAGCGCCTCGGACCCGAGCACCAGCGACGGGTCCAACGCCCGCACCGGTGCGCCGGTCAGCTCGGCGAACCGGCGGGCCCCGCCGGCGTGGTCGTGGTGGCGGTGGGTGAGCAGCACGAGTGCGACCGGCCCCTGTCCCGCGACGTCGCGCAGGTGGTCCTCGTCGTCCTCGCCGGGGTCGACGACCACGCAGGCGGTGGCGTCGGGGGCCCGCAGTACCCACGTGTTGGTGCCCTCCAGCGTCATCGGTGACGGGTTGCGCGCCAGCAGCACCGAGGCCAACGGCGTGACGGGTCGCAGCTCGCCGTACGCGGGATGTGTCATGACCCCCCTCCGGGGGCGAGATGGTCCGCTGCGGCGTCGAAGTCCGGATCGCCCGGAAGCACCACGACGATCGAGTCGCCGTCACGCTTGAGGCGCGGCATCACCGGCTCGACGACACGGGCGCCGGCCGCCGCGAGGACGCCCGCACTGCCGGCGAAGGCGCCGATCTCCTGCAGGGTGCGGAAGGTCGGGGCCATCAGCTGGAGCTCGCCGCGCTGCCAGTGCTCCAGCGCCGCGGACGGGTGCCACCACGCCGCCTCGACGGCCTCGGTGGTGTGCGCGTCGGCTTCCTGGCCCGCGGGCACGAGCGCGACGAAGAAGGCCGTGTCGTACCGCTTGGGCGACGCGGGCGGGGTGATCCAGCGGGCCCACGCGTGCAGCAGGTCCGAACGCAGGACGAGCCCGGCGTCGGCGAGCACCTGCCGGAGCGTACGGCGGTGGGCCACTAGCTCGGCACGCTCGTGGTGCAGCCCGGCCGTGTCACCTGGCCCCGCCAACAGCACTCCGCATTCCTCGAACGTCTCCCGCACCGCGGCCTGCACGAACGCGCCTGCGAGCGTTGCGCCGCACCCCAGCCGCTCGCCCCACTGCGCCGGGTCGGGCCCGCTCCACGCCCCGGGGTCGGGCCGGTCGGATGCGTCCACGCCACCGCCGGGGAACACCGTCATGCCACCGGCGAAGGCCATTCCCGCGACACGTCGCTGCAGGAAGACCTGAAGTGGGGCCCGCCCCGGCGGTGGATCCGGATCGTCGCGGACGAGAAGCACGGTCGCCGCGGGCCTGGGGGTGACGGGCCCGGATGGGGTGGATGGCACCGGCGGACACTAACCGGACATCGGGCCGTGTGGGTCGGCCGCGGGCCGGGCTCAGCCGTCGACGTCCGGGGAACCGTCCGACCGGGACCCGTTCGTGTGCCCGGGATCGTGGGACGACCTGCCGTTCGCCGACGAGCCGTTGGCGGGGTGTGCGCCGCCCATCGGGATGGCCCCGCCCGTCTCGGTGGCGCTGCCCGTCACGGTGGCGCTGCCCGTCGGCCCGCTCCCGCCCTGGCGGGAGTCGTGTGTCAGCTCGGCCTGCAGCCGGCCGAACAGGTCGCGGTCGGCGTCGGTGAGACGGGCGAGCTGCTCGGGACGCAGGCCCAGGTCGGGACCGTCCGGGGAGCCCGGTCCGACGTCGGAGCCCTGCAACGGTGCGGCCGTCTCGTTCCGGCGTGCCTCGTCGACCGGGGAGGAAGCGTCCTGGTCGACCTCGTTGAGGAACCGGTGGCGCGGGATGCGGTCCGACTCGTCCTCGGACGTCGGGCTGCTCCCGTTGCGGTACGGGCCGCCGGCCGCCCGCGGTGCCGGCCCGTCACGGTCCTGCGTCGCCCGGTCGTCCGGCGCACGGTCCTCGCCGGACGACTGAGGCATGGCCCATGCCCCGGATGCCCAGTCCGCCGACCAGCCGTCCTGCTCGGGTGCGGAGCTCGTCGTGGACGGGCCGTGCGGCGGGCCGTCGATCGGCCCCTGATCGAAGGTCACATCGGTGCGGGGCGGGGTCCACCGGTCGGGCTGCGGTGCGGAGACGGATCCCGGTGCCGAGAACGGCTCCGGCATCGTGAACCGCCTCTCGCTCGAGAAGGGCTCGGGCGCCGAGGACTGCCCGGATGTCGAGTGTGTTTCGAGCACAGGGTTCTCGTCGGGCGTGGAGAACATGCCGTTGCTGTTGCCGCTGGTCGGGGCTGGCGGTCGCGGGTCGTCCTGCCCGCCGCGCCGCAGCAGGGGGATCGGGCTCGGCACCACGCGGCTGATGGGGGTGACCGTCGGGTGCCGTGCCTCCCACTCCGGTCCCGGACGGGGCGGCCTCTCACCCGGGGCGTCGTCGATCGACGTCCGCCTGCGCCCACCCGAGCCGGGGAGCTGACGCACGGGCCGCGGGGCCGGGAGGCCTTGCGACGGGGGATCGTCCCCGTCGGGCGGCTCCGTACGGGCGCGGGGCTGCTCGGCCGCGAACAGGCTCTCTCCGGAAGGGGAAGGAGCCGGAGGTCGGCGGGGCAGGCTCGTGGTGCGCGGGGTGACGGCGCCGAGCGCGCCGGCACTGTCCTGGAAGACGTCCGGCGAGGAGTACGGGCGGGGTGAGGGCGCTCGACCCGGGTCGGCGGCCGACGTGTGGTGCCCGGTGTCGCTGTCGATGCGATCCTCGGTGCGAGCCGCGTCCGGCGGCGGCTCCAGCAGGTGGTGCGAGACCGGTTGATGGGAGGCCGGTTGTGCTGATGCGGCGCGGTGCGGGGCGGGCTGTCGCGGCGCCGGGTGCGGCAATGCCGGTCGGGTGGGGGCCTGAGGCGAAGGGCGGGTGCCGGTCTGGGGCGGGTGTTCGTCCGCGCCGCCGTCATCCGCCCGTCCGAACGACCGTTCGGGAACCACATCGCTGCCATCGGCCGGCGACTCGACCGTGCCGATCGGGCGTGACCCACGCAAGGCCGCCGCGTGGTAGTTCGACAGCGGATGCCCGGCCGTGAGGACCTCGACCGAGACGTGCACCCCGGCCCGGTCGAGGGACGCCGCCAGCTGGTAGGCGAGCACGTCGGCGGCGCGCGTGTCGGGCTCGATCTCGATGAGCAGGACGGGGCGCGGCAGGGGTCCGGGCGCGCTACCGGCCGGGGTGCGGCGCCACGCGAGCTGTGCGCGGCAGTCGTGGAGCTGGCGGGTGGGTAGCCCGCGCACGGCGGCCGTCACGTCCTCGCCCGCCGGGGCCGGACCGAACCGGTGGCCCGTGCCCTCGTCGGGGCCGGGAGGCGGCAGCTCCGTCGCGGCGTCGAGGTCGATGCGAGCGTTGCGGCCGACGTCGACGAGCGCGGTCCACACCGGGTGGGGGAGTATCACCCGGTCGGCCAGCAGACCGGCGGTCAGCAGCTCGACCGCCCGGGCGTCCTCGTCCATCGCGAGGAGTTCGCGTGCCCAGGCGAGCAGGTCGTCGTCCACGCGACCGGCCATGGCGAGCAGGAGATCGTGCGCCCCCGACGATGCCGTCCCGTCCACCGGTGTCCTCCACCCTGTCGTCTGCCCTGTCAAGAACTCGCCGGCGCCGCCATCGAGACGGAACGCCACAGGGAGACGGAAGTGATGATGGCTGCCCCGTGGTAGATCGGGGGCTCCCCGTGCGGCGGGAGCACCTCCACGCACGGTGTGCGGTCGCCATGGGCCCGCAGGATGCGCTGCAGAGTGCCCGTGAGCGTCCACGGCCGCTCGGCGCCGAGCACGAGAACCACGCGCTGCTGCCGCTGCCCGCTGCCGGGACCGCGTCCGTCGCCGTGCCGCCACGCCTGCCGCAGCTCGACACAGCCCGGGTGGCCGCGGACCACCGCGAGCACGCTCAGCGCCGCCTGATCGACGTCGTCCGCGGGGCCGAACACGGCCGTCGACTCCTCGGGCACGACCAGTGGCAGCACCGCGTCGAGCATGCGGCGGGACGCGCCCCAACCGCCGACGGCTGCCAGCAGCAGGTCCTGCTCGTCGTCGGTGAGACCGACCCGGTGGCGCAGCAGCTCGCGCGGCAGCATCGCGCCGAGCGCGGCCCGCCCGTCGGCGGCGAGCCAGTCGCGCATCCGCCACAGCACCTCGTCGGGCAGACGTCCGGCGAGCCGCACGAGCAGGTCGTGACACGCCGCCTCTGCCGCCACGTCAGCACCCCCGCCGGCGGCCACGTCGGCGGTCACGACGACCCCGCCACCTCGACGACGAACTCCACCTCGACAGGCGCGTCCAGGGGCAGCTCCGCCACCCCGACCGCGGAGCGCGCGTGCCGGCCGGCCTCGCCGAACACCTCGCCGAGCAGGTCCGACGCGCCGTTGACCACACCCGGTTGCCCGGTGAAGCCCGGTGCCGAGGCGACGAACCCGACGACCTTCACGACGCCCGTCACGGCGTCGAGCCCGACGAGGGCGTCGATCGCGGCGAGCGCATTGAGAGTGCAGGTGCGGGCGAGCCCGTAGGCGTCCCCGGCGTCGACGGCGGCGCCGACCTTGCCGGCCGCGGCGAGCTTCCCGTCGACGAACGGGACCTGACCTGCGGTGAAGACCAGCGAGCCCGTGCGGCGGGCCGGAACGTACGCACCGGCGGGTGCGGCAACGGCCGGCAGGGCGATGCCCAGCTCGGCGAGTCGTTCGGTGGGGGTGGCCACGACGTCTCAGTCCTCCGACGGGCGCTTGAACCAGGCGACGAGCTGCTCGCCGTTGGCGCCGCTCGTGACCGTGACCAGCTCCCAGCCGTCACGGCCGAAGTTGTTCAGGATGGCCTGCGTGTTGTGGATCAGTACCGGGGCCGTGAGGTACTCCCACCCGTTGGCCGCTCGGCGTGGCGAGCTCATCGCCCGACCTCGCCGGGGCCCGGTCGACCGTGTCCCGGAAGCGCTGTGCGCAGGTTTCGCTCGCTCATGTGGCAGGACTGTAGTCAGCGACCCACGCGCTCGGGCGGCCGGTCGGCACACCCGCGCTTAACCTGGGAACCGTGACGTCATCCGGATGGCCATCCTCGTTGTCGGCCGCGCGACTGCACGTGGTGTCGGGCAAGGGCGGTACCGGGAAGACCACGGTGGCCGCCGCGCTCGCGCTCGCGCTGGCCTCGGGCGGGCGACGGACGCTGCTCATCGAGGTCGAGGGCCGCCAGGGCATCGCGCAGCTCTTCGACACCCCGCCGCTGCCCTACGAGGAGCGCAAGATCGCCGTGGCGCCCGGGGGCGGCGAGGTGCGCGCGCTGGCCGTCGATCCAGAGGCGGCCCTGCTGGAGTACTTGGAGCTGTTCTACCGGCTCGGGATGGCCGGCCGGACGTTGCGCCGGATGGGGGCCATCGAGTTCGCGACCACGCTCGCTCCCGGGTTGCGCGATGTCCTGCTCACCGGGAAGGCCAAGGAGTGCGTCGCGCGCAACCGACCCGACGGACGTCCCGTCTACGACGCCGTGATCGTCGACGCCCCGCCGACCGGTCGCATCGTGAGCTTCCTCGACGTCACCACGGCGATGGCGGATCTGGCCAGGAGCGGTCCGATCCACGGCCAGGCAGAGGGCGTGGTGCGACTGCTGCACTCACCGCTGACGGCCGTCCATCTGGTGACGCTGCTGGAGGACCTGCCGGTGACCGAGACGCTGGAGACCGTCGACCAGCTGCTCGCCGTGGGCCTGCCGCCCGGCGCGGTGATCGCCAATCAGGTCCGGCCGCAGTGGCTGCCGGACCGCTCGGTCACGGCCGCGGCGAACGGCAGGGTGGACGCCGACCGGATCCGCGCCGGGCTGTCGACGGCCGGGCTCGACCTGTCGACCGACGTGCTCGACGGCCTGGTCGCCGAGACCGTCGAGCACGCGGTGCGCGTGCACGGTGAGACCACGGCGCTGGCGCGGCTGGGCCCGCCGCTGCTGGAGCTGCCGCGGCTGATCGACGGCGTCGACCTCGGCTCGCTCTACGGTCTCGCCGAGGCCCTGGTGGAGCAGGGTGTGGGCGTGGGCGCCGGGGTGCTGGCGTGAGCCCTGCACCGAAAGTGACCGCCGTGTTGGACGTCGACGCCCTGATCGACGACCCGGGGACCCGCGTGCTGGTGTGCTGCGGTTCGGGCGGCGTGGGCAAGACGACGACCTCGGCGGCACTCGCGATCCGTGCCGCCGAGCGCGGCCGGCGCACCGTCGTGCTCACGATCGACCCGGCGAAGCGGCTGGCGCAGGCCCTCGGGCTGCAGGCGTTGAGCAATGAGCCAGGCCGTGTGGAGGCCGCCGACGGTGGTGCGCTCTCGGCCACCGACGGGCGTGGTGAGCTGCACGCGATGATGCTCGACATGCGCCGCACGTTCGACGAGATGGTGCAGTCCCACTCGCCGCCCGACCGGGCGGAGAAGATCATCTCCAACCCGTTCTACCAGACCATCTCCTCCTCCTTCTCCGGCACGCAGGAGTACATGGCGATGGAGAAGCTGGGACAGCTCGCGGCCACCGGCGAGTGGGACCTGATCGTCGTGGACACCCCGCCGTCACGGTCGGCGCTCGACTTCCTCGACGCCCCGCAACGCATGTCCACCTTCCTCGACGGCCGGATGATCCGCCTGCTCTCCTCGCCGGCGCGGGCGGGCGGCAAGGGCCTGCGCAAGCTCGTCGGGGCCGGGTTCTCGCTGTTCGCCAGGGGTGTAGGCACGATACTGGGCGGCCAGTTGCTGGCCGACGCCTCGGCGTTCGTGCAGGCGTTCGACACGATGTTCGGCGGGTTCCGCGAGCGGGCGGAAGCCACCTACGAGCTCCTGCGCTCCCCGGGCACGGCGTTCGTCGTGGTGGCCGCACCCGAACCGGACGCGCTGCGCGAGGCCGCGTACTTCGTCGACCGGCTCTCCGCGGAGGGCATGCCGCTGTCCGGGCTCGTACTCAACCGCACCCACCCCGTGCTCGCCCCGCTCTCGGCCACCCGTGCCCGCGACGCCGCCGACGGGCTGCGAGGCGCCCCGCTGGCCGCAGCCGTGCTGCGCCTGCACGCCGACCGCGTGGACCTCGCCGACCGTGAGGAGCGCCTGCTCGCCCGCTTCACCAGCGCGCACCCGGCCGTCGCGGTGACGCGGGTGCCGGTGGTGTCGGGCGACATCACCGATCTCGACGGGCTGCGCGAGATCGGTGCGCGCCTCGCGGCCGCCTCGGACGTCACGGGCGCGGAGGCCGTCGCGTCCGAGCAGTCACTTCGTCCGGCCCGGTGACCCGCCCGTCCGGCCCGGTGACCCGCCCGTCCGGCCCGGTGACCCGCCCGGCCCGCCCGGTGACCCGCCCGGCCCGCCCGGTGGAGGGCCCCACGCCCGGTCCGCGTCCCTACGCGGACCGGTGCAGGACGCCCATCCCGGCGTCCAGCTCGGTGGACATCGCCGGGTACTCGCCGGTGTCCTCGACATCGGGCTCCCGTCCCTGGGACGCCCGGCCGCAGTAGTGGGCGTCGCGCGCGTCGGAGAGCAGGTCGGCCCACGAGCGGACGTCGGCGCGGCTACGCAGCAGCGCCCGGCGTTCGCGCTCCGTCATGCCGCCCCACACGCCGAACTCGATGCGTTCGTCGAGGGCGTGGGCGAGGCACTCGGTACGGACCGGGCAGGTGCGGCAGAACTCGCGCGCCTCCCGCTGCAGGGCGCCGGACACGAAGAGACCCTCGGCGTCGGTGGTGCGGCACCGCGACGCCGCCCGCCAGTTCCAGTGCTCCGTCATGGCTGCTCCCTCTACGCGTCCTGTGGTCGTCACGACCAGCACAGACGAATTCTGGGGACGATCGGTTCCACCGGACAGCGAGCAAAACTACTCAATTTCGCGCACCGACCCCTCGCGCACCCGACCTGACAGGACGGTGACACGGCCGGGCGTAGTCTCGGCGACCGTGAGCTTCCTGAGCCGGGTCCTGCGGCCGGTCGGCCTGCTTCTCGCACTGTGTCTGGTCGCCGGGGTGGTCGTGGCCGGGATGGCGTTCCCCGTCGCGGCTGGCTTGGGCCTGGTGTCGAACGACGCGGGTGACAGCGTCAACACCGTGTCCACCGATCTCGTCGACGGCCCGCTCCCGGAGACGACCACGGTCACCGACTCGGCCGGGGCGCCGATCGCCTGGTTCTTCGAGCAGACCCAGAACCGCCGGTCCGTCGCGTGGGAGGGCATCGCTCCGGCGATGAAGGCGGCGATCGTCGCGATCGAGGACCGGCGCTTCTACCAGCACAACGGGGTCGACTGGCAGGGCACGATCCGAGCCGTCGTGACGAACTCGACGTCGGGTTCGATCCAGCAGGGTGCCTCGACGCTGACCCAGCAGTACGTGAAGAACTACATCCTCCACGTCGAGGCCCAGACCCGGACCGAGAAGCTCAAGGCGACCGAGCAGACACCGGCACGCAAGCTCAAGGAAGCGCAGATCGCGCTGCAGATGGAGCGCAACCTCGGGAAGGAGGAGATCCTGACCCGGTACCTGAACATCGTCTCCTTCGGCAACGGTGCCGCGGGGATCTCCGCGGCGGCGCGCACATACTTCAACACCACGCCCGACCTGCTGACGGTGCCCCAGGCCGCTCTCCTCGCCGGCATGGTGCAGAGCACCACGGCCACCGACCCGGTCACCCGCCCCGAGGCCGCCGTCGAGCGCCGGGACCTCGTCATCCGGCAGATGCGCGAGCAGTTGATGATCGACGACGTGCAGATGCAGGCGGCGCTGGACAGCCCGCTCGACGTCGCCAGCCCGTTGATCACCCAACCCAACGGCTGCATCGGCGCCGGTGACGCCGGCTTCTTCTGCCAGTACGTCTTCGAGTACCTCACCGAGGCCGGGTTCTCCAAGGAGCAGATCGAACGCGGCGGGTACACGATCAAAACGACCCTCGACCGCACCGTGCTGGACAAGATGCGGGCCGCACTGCTCGCCGAGGTCCCCGCGAAGCAGCCCGACGTCGCCAACGTGATGGCGGTGGTCGTGCCGGGCGCGGACAAGCACCGGGTGCTGGCGATGGGGTCGAGCCGCACGTTCGGGCTCAACGCGGACCTGGAGGAGACCAGCTACGGCCTGCCGTACGAGCCGGTCCCGCCCGGTGCGGGCTCGATCTTCAAGATCTTCACCGCCGCCACGGCGCTGGACAAGGGGCTGGGCATCAACTACCAGCTCGAGGTGCCGCCGAGCGGCTACCTGTCGCCGATCTACCTGGGGGCGAACCGCCGGCCGGTGCCCGTCGGCAATGCGGGCACCTACCCGCCGCGGTTGTCGATGACCGATGCGCTCGCGAAGTCGCCGAACACGGCGTTCGTCAAGCTGCTGGAGTTCACCGGCGTGCCCGACGTCGTGGACATGTCGGTCCGCCTGGGCATGAAGTCACTGGCCAACAACCGGTTCCCAGGGTCGGACCGCTCCTACGCCGAGAAGGCCAAGGAGGGCAAGGAGTCGTCGTTCACCCTCGGGGTGAGTCCGGCGAGCGTGCTGGAGCTCTCCAACGTCGGGGCCACGCTCGCCAGCGCCGGGATGTGGTGCCCGCCGAGCCCGATCGAGTCGATCACCGGCCCGGCCGGTGACGCCGTGCCGCTGATCGAGGCACCGTGCGAGCAGGCCGTCGATCCGGGCCTGGCCAACACGCTGCTGGCCGCGCTGTCCAAGGACGACCAGGCGGGCGGCACCGCTGCGGGCGCCGCGAGCCGCGCCGGATGGGCCCGGCCGATCGCGGCCAAGACCGGGACGACCCAGGACAACAAGTCCGCAGCCTTCATCGGCATCGTGCCGCAGTACTCCGGCGCGGTCATCACCTACGACAACACCAACGCGCCCCAACCGCTGTGCGACGGCGCCGGAGCACCGTTCGCATGCTCCAACGGCAACATCTTCGGCGGCAAGACCCCCGCCCAGACGTGGTTCGGCACGATGAATGCGCTGCTCGAAGGCCAGCCGGTGCTGCCGCTGCCGCCCACCGACGACCGCTTCCTGGAAGGCGGCGCGGCATCGCGGGTGCCCGACGTCATCGGCAACGGTCAGGGCGAGGCCCGACGCACGCTCGAAGGCGCCGGGTGGACGGTGTCCACCCGCTCGGTCGACAACGCCGCGGCGAAGGGCACCGTGATCGGTCAGTCCCCCCGCGGCACGGCGCTGCCCGGTGAGAACATCGTGCTGAGCGTGAGCAGCGGGTCGGTGCCGCCCCCGCCCGCGCCCCCGGCCCCGCCCGTCGTCGGCGCCCCGGCCGAGCCGCTGCCCGGTGTGCCGCCGCCTCCCGGTGACCCGCCCCCGCCCGCGGGCGGGTAGGGCCGGGTCACCCTGTGGAGTGATCCGGACGGGCGTCGGCGCGGATTCCCGGACGTCGGCCCCGCCGAGGCCTACCATCCGAGCCCATGGCGGTCGGAGCGGACGACGTGCCCCCCGGTCGGGACGGCACCGGCGTCGAGGGCGCCCCGGACCGCGCCCCGCCCGCCACGTCGGCCCGCCCGGCGTTCACGCGTCCGGTGCAGCCGCCCCGGGTGGAGGCGCGTCCGCGGGTCGTCGAGGATCCGGGGATCCTCGGGCTGTCGCGGCGTGCCCGCAGTCGCTTCGGGTCCCGGTTGTTCACCCTGTTCTTCGTGCTCGTCTTCGCCGTCATCCTGATCCAGCTCGTGGTGTCGCTGCTGAGTCCCTGACCGGCACCGGGGGCCCGCCCGGACTCGAACCGTCGGTACCCCGGACTACCCTGGGACCATCGGCTTCTCCGATGCCGTAGCGCCCGGCCGGCGCCTCGCCGGGCCCGCCGAGGGAGGTGGACGAGCGATGGGCCCCGAGTCCGTCCTGCCGAGCACGTCCCCGCCCCGCACACCTCTGATGAGCATGCCCGGGCCGGATCTGGCCGTGCCGAGCGCCTCGACGGCCCACCGGGTCCGCAGCGTGTTGGCCATACCCGCATTCCGCAGGTTGTGGCTGGTCACGTCCGTGGCCGGGATCTGCGACTGGATGAGCCTGCTCGCGCTCTCCGCCCTCGCCACCCAGCTCACCAGCGGCTACCAGGCGCAGAGCTTCGCCCTCGGCGGTGTCGTCGCCATCAAGCTGCTGCCGGCGTTGCTCCTGGGTCCGCTCGCGGGAGCCCTCGCCGACAAGTTCGACCGCCGCCACGTGATGGTGGTCTGCGACCTGTTGCGTTTCGGCCTGTTCGTATCGATCCCGCTGGTGGGGTCGCTGTGGTGGCTGTTCGTCGCCACGTTCCTGATCGAGATCTGCGCGCTGTTCTGGATCCCGGCCAAGGACGCGTCGGTGCCGAACCTGCTGCGCCGCCCCGACCAGGTCGAGACGGCCAACCAGCTCGCGCTCGTCATGACCTACGGCGTCGCCGTCATCACCGCCTCCGGCCTGTTCGCGCTGCTGTCGCGCGCGGGTGAGACGTTCGGCGGCTCAGCGCTGTCCACGGTATACATCGCACTCGTGCTCAGCGGCGTCGCCTACCTGGTCATCGCGCTCACGGTGCTGCTGGGCATCCCGGAGATCTCCGGGCGCCCCAGCGGCAGCCGCACCGCGACACCCGGCGTACTGGCCCTGATCCGGGACGGTGCGGCGTTCGTCGTCCACACGCCGCTGATCCGCGGTCTCGTGGTCGGCATCGTCGGCGCCTTCGCGGCGGGCGGCACCGTCATCGGCTCGGCCACGATCTACGCCGCCAGCCTCGGCGGTGGCAACGCCGCGTACGGCGTGCTGTTCGCGTCGGTGTTCATCGGGCTGGCCCTTGGCATGGGCGCGGCCCCGCGCATGGCGCGGCGCCTGCCGCACAACCGGCTGTTCGGAGCGGCCATCGTCGCCGCCGGCTGCGCACTGGTGTTCGTGGCCGTCGCGCCGCACCTGTTCGTCGGGATCGCGGCGGTGACGGGGGTCGGGGGCTTCGCCGGCATCGCGTTCCTCACCGGCCTCACGATCATCGGATCCCAGGTCGCCGACGAGATCCGCGGCAGGGTCGTCGCGTTCGTGCAGTCGATCGTCCGGCTGACGCTGCTGGGATCGATGGCGCTGGTGCCGCTGGTCGTCGGGCTGGTCAGCGCGCAGCGCGTCGAGCTGTTCGGACGGTCGTTCCTCGTCGACGGCACGCGCGTGGTGATGCTGGCCGGTGGGCTCGTGGCTGCCGGCGTGGGGATGCTCGCCTACCGGCAGATGCACGATCGACGCACCGAGCCGATGCTTCCGGACCTGCTCGCGGCCCTGCGGCGCGGCGACCGCCGGCACGGTTCCGGGGTGTTGGTCGCGGTCGAGGGCTCCACGCCGGAGGAGACGGCCGAGCAGGCGTCACGCCTGGCGTCCCGGCTGCGCGCGGGAGGCCACACCGTCGTCGAGCCGGACGGCGGTGAGCGGGACAGGGATCGTTGGCGGGCCGCCACCCGCGGGGCAGAGCTGGTCGGGATCCGTGCCAAGGCGCTCGCCGCGGCCGCCGTGCGGGCCGACCAGGTCGAGCACGTCATCCGCCCGGCGCTCGAGGCAGGTGCGGTGGTGGTCGTCGACCGGTTCCTGGCCAGCCCGCTCGTCCAGTTCGGGGTGGCTGCCGACCGAGCGCGGGCCGAGCTCGATCCGGGCGAGCTGGAGAGCCTGGTGGCGTGGGCCACCGGGCGGCTGCGGCCCGATGTCTCGGTGCTGCTGGACCGGGCTCCCGCCGAGGCGGCCCTTCCCTCGGGGATGGCCGGTGAGGAGCACGTCCGCGTTCAGCGACTGCTCACGCGAATGGCCGCCGCCGAGCCGCACCGCTACGTCGTCGTCCCCGCGGACGGCACCGCGGACGAGGTTGCCGAGCGGGTGTTCGACGGTCTAGGCCCGCTGTTGCCCCGGCGATCGGTGGAGTCGGCGGGCTCCCCGGCGGAGAGCGTCGCGCCGTGACGGTCTGGGAGGAGGTCGTCGGCCAGCAAGCGGCCGTGGCCGAGCTGAGCGAGGCGGCGGTGAACCCGGCGGCGATGACGCACGCCTGGCTGTTCACCGGCCCACCCGGTTCGGGCCGGTCGGTGGCGGCTCGTGCGTTCGCGGCGGCGCTGCAGTGCCCGTTCCACGGCTGCGGCGAATGCAGGTCCTGCCACACGGTCATGTCCGGAACGCACGCCGATGTGCGGGAGGTGGTGCCGGAAGGGCTCTCGATCGGTGTGAAGTCGATGCGCCTGCTCGTCCAGTCGGCCGCCCTCCGTCCCGCCACCGGCCGCTACCAGGTACTGATCATCCAGGACGCCGACCGGCTCGGCGAGCGGGCGGAGAACGCGCTCCTCAAGTTCATCGAGGAGCCACCGGAGCAGACGATCTTCCTGCTGTGCGCGCCGTCGGACCATCCGGAGGACGTGAGTGTCACCATCCGTTCCCGTTGCCGCCCGGTGCCGCTGCGCACGCCATCGCTGCCGGCCATCGCCGACGTGCTGATCCGCCGGGACGGGATCGACCCCGAGTCGGCGCGGTGGGCGGCCTCGGTGGCGGGCGGTCACGTCGGCCGGGCCCGTCGCCTGGCCCGCGACCCCGACGCACGCGCCCATCGCGAGAAGGTGCTGTCGCTGCCGCTCCAGATCCGCGGCATCGGCGACGCGTTCGCCTATGCCGGCGACCTGGTGCGCGGTGCCAAGGCCGAGGCCACCGAGCTCAGCGTGACGCGTGACGCGGCGGAGCGCGAGCAACTCGCTGTCGCGATGGGGGCGGGCGGGGTCGGCAAGGGCGTCGCGGCCGCCGCCCGTGGCGCGAAGGCGGCGGAGAAGGACCTCGAGAAGCAGCAGAAGTCGCGCAACACCCGAACCCAACGCGACGCGATCGACCGCGCTCTGGTCGACCTGGCCGGCTTCCTCCGCGACACACTCGTGGTCGGTACCGGTGCCCAGGTGCCCCTCACCAACCCCGACCGCGAGACCGACATCCGCCGCGCGGCGACCGACTGGCCGGCCGAGTCGGTGCTGCGGCGCCTGGAGGCGGTGCTCACCTGCCGTACCGCACTCGACCAGAACGTCAAGCCCGAGATCGCGGTCGAGGCGATGATGACCGCTATGCAGCGTGGCTGAGGTGGTGGCTGAGGTGGGTGGCTGAGGCGGGCGGTTGAGGCGCGCACGACGGGGTAGCCGACGGCCATGGAAGACAACCACATCGCCGACGCCCGGGCCCGCAACTTCGTCGCGGCGCTCCGCAAGTTCGAACAGGACTCCGACGCCGCGCCGCTGGTGGCGCTCTTCGCCACGGATGCGGTCACCGAGCGCCTCGACGCCCGCGGTGAACGCCACGGGGAGGTGGAGCAGTTCTGGCAGGAGTACCGCGCCCAGTTCCGCGAGATCCGCACGACGTTCTTCAACGCCGTCGAGGGCCAGGACCAGGTCGCGCTGGAGTGGAGGAGCCAGGCCATCCTGACCGACGACCGCCCCCTCACCTACCGCGGCGTCACGGTCATCGACCTGGACGGTGCCGCCATCGTCCGGCTCCAGACGTACTACGACTCGGCAGCGTTCGTGCTGGTCCCGGCCGCAACCACCTGATCGCGGGGCGGCGAGTGGGACGGCACTCCCCGCCCCGTACACTTCATCCTGCACAACGCCGCCTTAGCTCAGTTGGTTAGAGCGACGCACTCGTAATGCGTAGGTCTGGGGTTCGACTCCCCAAGGCGGCTCCGCAGGTCAGAAGCATGATCGAGGATCTTCGCATCGGCGTGGTCTGCCGCGTGGCCTAGTTCGACCCTATCCGCACAGGTCAGGGCCGTTATTTCGTGGTCTGGGCGAGTATGCGTCGTTCACCTGCTCATCGTTGCTCACCAGTTGACGCGGTGCGCACGGGCGGATTTGGGCTGCCCACGTTGATCCGTAAACATTCATTGTGCCACGACCGACGGAAGGTCCCCTATGGGTAGTTAGGGGTGCATTTGAGTCGATGCTGTACGAGAGATGGAGGTCTGGCCCTCCGGGACCGCCTTTCGGGGGGTGGTCTCAAACCGCCGCATGCTGCATTGGCTGAAGACCGTTGTGGTGAACGATGTGGAAAAGGCGTCCGTGAGGCGTCAGGTAGGGACCGGGAAGCTGAGTGAAACCGAACCGCTGTG
>Ga0209591_10000521_pt1 | contig 49703 bp, 43 predicted proteins | sample MAT01_FD_187207 | JGI IMG/M metagenome (GOLD analysis project Ga0209591, IMG submission 187207) | Freshwater microbial communities from Lake Fryxell liftoff mats and glacier meltwater in Antarctica - MAT-01 (SPAdes) (version 2) | ecosystem: Environmental > Aquatic > Freshwater > Ice > Liftoff...
AAGTTCTCGGAGGCGCTCAACGGCGTCCTGACAGGGCAAATCGACACGTGGATGAAGTCGCCGGGCGCCCAGAAGGTGCTCGCGTCGATCTCGACCTGGGTTCAGGACAATCCGAAGGCGGTGCTGGCGATCGTCGGCGCGGCGGTGATCGGCGGGGCCGTCGCGGCCTGGTGCGCGAATCCGAGCGTCGACATCAGCGTGCCGTTGGGGCTTGGTAATGACTGGGAGCTCAAGGCCGGCATCAACCTCGGCAAGCTCAAGGACATGGCCTACCAGGGCGCATCGATCGTCGTCGGCAACAAGTCGACCAAGATCGAGATCGGCCACAAGGTCGAAGAGAAGGACGGCAAGAAGACGCAGAGCGCCGAGGTCGGTGTCTCGACCGAGAACAAGCTGGCGGGCGGCACGCTCTTCAAGGGCAGCTCGAACGTGAAGATCGGCGAGCAGGACGTCACCGTGAAGCTCAACGGCGCGCTGACGACGACCATCGGCGGCAAGACTATCGAGCTCGAGGGTGGCTACGAGACCGATGGCCTGGTGAAGGGCAAGATCAAGATCGGCGAGGGCGGCGAGTACCAGGAGATCCAGGGCACCAAGAAGGGCGACGAGGTGACCTTCTCGACCAAATCGGTGTTCGCGGGCGGCTCGGTCGAGACAAAGTCGGGCACCGACGGCAAGGGCAAGGACACGCAGCAGACGACCGCCACCGCCAACGTCGGCAAGGGCCAGACGGCGACGATGACGGCCGGCACCGAAGGCAACAAGGTCGGCTACGAGAACAAGGACGTGGGCGGCTCGGGCGTCGGCATCAACGCCAGCGCGGGCACCAACAAGGACGGCCAGGCCGAGCTCACGGCGGGCGCCAAGTACGACAAAGGCATGCTGAAGTCGTCCCTCGACCTGACGATGATGCAGGGCAAGGGCTCGCTGAACCTCGGAGCCAGCCTCAACACGAAGGACGGCTGGAAGTTCGACAGCACTTTGAAGGTCGACGAGACACGCCTGACCGAGCTCGGCCTGAAGATGGGCTACCAGAACCCGGACGAGTTCAAGGGCTTCCTGCTCGGCTACAAAAAGCAGTGGGTCGCCGACAATAGCCAGTACGCCGACAAGTTCGACATGCTGCTCGAGTACTCGGTCGGCAAGTGGTACGGGCGCGTTACGGGCGGCTTTGACATCATGGGCGGCCAGGTCAAGAAGACCAACCTCGACCTCGGCCTCGGCTACCAGATGAACAAGGACTGGATGTTGACCGCCGGCGTGCAGCAGAACGGCATGATGAACCCGCAGGCCAACGCGATGGACATGTCGTACCGCGGCTACGTCGGCGCGCAATACGGCGGCGTCGGCGTCGCGCTGTTCCATGACAACGGCGGCTCGGGCAAGAGCACGACGGGCCTCATGCTCACGATACCGTTCGGCCGCGGCAAGTAGCGCGGGCGAGCTTGTGGGCGTGGGCGCGGACGCGGGCGCGGACGCTCAGGCCCCGTGGCACTTCTTGAACTTGAGGCCGCTGCCACACGGGCAGGGATCATTGCGACCGACGCGCGGGGCGTCGCGCTTGAGAGTATCGCCCTTCTGGCGGCCGACGTAGCGCCAGGGACCCGGGGTCGCGTCGGGTGACGCAGCGCGGGCGAAGCCGTGGGCAGCCGCTTCGCGGCCTTCGCGCACGAAGCCGTGGGCAGCCGCTTCGCGGCCTTCGCGCACGAAGCCGTGGGCAGCCGCTTCGCGGCCTTCGCGCACGAACAATGAACGCTCGCGCAGGACCAGGGTGCGCCCCTGCTCGACGTAGGTTGCCGCGAAGTCGACGAGGCCGGTTGTGTCGCTCGGCTGGCCGGCCTCGGTCGCGAGCACCTCGAGCTTCGTGAAGGTTGCGTTTTTCGCCCACGAGGTCGCGTCCTTGCGCGAGAATTCCGCGGCCGCTTCACCGCCCGAAGTGCGTTCGAGATAGTCGATGTCGGCGCGCGTGTAGGCGACGAAACGCGACCGCATCAAGGCCTCGGCGCTCGGGGGCGTATCGAAGCCGGCGAGGTAGGGTTCACAACAGGCATCGGAGGGGCGGCCGCTGCCGCACGAGCACATGTTCATGCGTCAGGCTAGCGTGTCGTCGGTGCGTCGTGAAGCGGGGTCAGGCGCACAGATGTCGCGCCAGCTCATTGAGCGTGGCGAGGGCGCACTCGATGCGGTCATCGAGCGGTGCGCCGCAGTTGATGCGGACCGCGTTCGGAGGTCGAAGATGTCGTGTTGCGACCGGGGTCAGGAGGCCGGTGCCACCTGATTGCCGTCGAGCTGGCCGCAGGCGGCGCCGATGTCTTCGCCCTTCGAGTAGCGCACGGTGACCGTGTAGCCGCGGTCCATCAGCAGCTGGGCGAAGCGGTCGACCACCTCCGGGGTCGGACGGCGGTACTTCGAGCCGGGCCACGGGTTGAACGGGATGAGGTTCACCTTGCACTTCAGGCCGCGCAGGAGCTTCGCGACGCGGGCAGCGTCCTCGGCGGTGTCGTTGAAGTCGGCCAACATCACGTACTCCATCGTGATGCGGCGGCGCGGCTGGAGCGGGTACGCGTGCAGGACGGCCATCAGCTTTTCGAGGTTCCAGACTTTGTTGATCGGGATCACCTGCGTGCGCTGCTCATCGTGGGAAGCGTTCAACGAGATGGCGAGGTTGACGTTCACGTCGTGGCCAAAGCGCTCGAGCTTTGGGACCACGCCCGAGGATGAGACCGTGATGCGGCGACTCGAGATGTTCTGGCCGCGGTCGTCCATGATGATGCGGAGCGAGCGCACGACGTTGTCGTAGTTGTCCATCGGCTCGCCCATGCCCATGTAGACGAGGTTCGAGACGCGCTCGCCCTGGCCCGCGTCTTCGAGCACCTTCTGCGCCCAGAGAAGCTGGTCGGTGATTTCGCTCGCCGACAGGTTGCGGCGCAGCGGCATGCGTGCCGTGAAGCAGAAGTCGCAGCCGATCTTGCAACCGACCTGCGAGCTCACGCACTGCGTGATGCGGTCTTCCATCGGGATCAGCACCGACTCGATGAGGTCGCCTTGCGCGGTGCGGAGGAGCAGCTTGCGGGTGCCATCCTTGGCGAGCATCACGTCTTCGAGCTCGAGGCCGCCGATGCGCGCCTTTTCCTGGAGGCGCTCGCGCAGCGGCTTCGAGAGGTTCGTCATCACGTCGAACGAACGCGCGTGGCGGGCATGCAGCCACGCGAATATCTGGTCGGCCCGGAAGCGGGACTCGTTGAGCTCGGCCTTAACCCAGGTCGCGAGTTCCTCGTGGGTCATCGACTTCAGGTCGGCGCGGACGGGAGCTGCGACGGCAGGCGACGCGGGTGTGCTGGGGGCCCCGACGATGGGAAGTAGGCTCATGGCGCGGGCTCTTAGCCTCTTGCCGGGCGCGCGCCAAGCTTGGGGTGACGTCGGCGCCGAGCAAGCGCGCGAGCGGTGTGTCGCTCAGACCCGCTCGAAGCAGCTGAAGAAGTAGCTCTTCTCGAAGGCGGCGGTGTCCGGCGCATCCGAGCCGTGGGTCGCGTTCTCGCCGATGCTCTTGCCAAAACGCTTGCGCATCGTGTGCGCCTCCGCCTTCTCGGGGTTGGTCGGACCCATCAGGTCGCGCCACGCAAGGATGGCGCCTTCCCTCTCGAGGATCATCACGACGCACGGGCCCGAGCTCATGAAGTCGGTGAGCTCGCCGAAGAAGCCACGCTCGCTGTGAACGGCGTAGAAGCCCTCGGCCTGCGCCTTGGTTAGGTGCACCTTCTTCAGGTTCTTGATGCTGAAGCCGTTCTCTTCGATCGCCGTGAGGATGGCGCCGCTGTAGCCCGACTTGACGGCGTCCGGCTTGATGATGGCGAAGGTCTGCTCGATGCCCATGAGATACTCCTGAGAGGCGGTCTGGCGCCGCCCGGTGTGACAGTTGTGATCGATCGTTGGTCGTCGGACTCAAACGCGCTGTTGCATGCGCACCATTAAACGCGTTGCTGCATGCGGGCCACGAGCGTCTTGGCAAGCTCGGCCGGGCTCGGGCAGATCGCCACGCCAGCTTCGGTGAGGGCCGCAATCTTTGCGGCCGCGGTGCCCTTACCACCCGAGATGATGGCGCCCGCGTGCCCCATGCGCTTGCCCGGCGGCGCGGTCTGGCCGGCGATGAAGGCGGCCAGCGGCTTTGTGAAGTGGGCGCGGATCCAGGTGGCCGCGTCCTCCTCCGCCTGGCCACCGATCTCACCGATCATGATCACGCCGTCCGTGTCGGGGTCCGCCTGGAAGGCGGCCAAGACGTCGATGAAGTTGGTGCCATTGATCGGGTCTCCACCGATGCCGACGCAGGTGGACTGGCCGATGCCCAGCGCCGTCAACTGGCCGACCGCCTCGTAGGTGAGCGTGCCTGAGCGCGACACGACACCGATGCGACCTTCTTTGTGGATGTGCCCCGGCATGATGCCGATCTTGCACGCGCCTGGCGTGATGATGCCCGGGCAATTCGGCCCGATGAGGCGCGTGCCGGCGCGCAGGCCCGGATGGCTGCCCTCGGCCGTTGGGAAGTCCTTCAGGAAGATCTTGGCGCGCATCATGTCCATCACCGGGATGCCTTCGGTGATGGTCACGACCAGAGCGATGCCCGCGGCCGCGGCCTCCATGATCGAGTCGGCCGCGAAGGCCGGCGGTACGTAGATGACCGACGCATTGGCGCCGGTCGCGGCGACCGCTTCCGCCATCGTGTCGAACACCGGCACACCCTTGCCGTTGTGCGCGAAGGTCTGTCCGCCCTTGCCCGGGGTGACGCCGCCTACGAGGTTGGTCCCGTAGTCGATCATCTGTTGGGCATGGAACGTCCCAGCGCTGCCGGTGATCCCCTGAACGATGAGCTTGGTGTTCTTGTCGACCCAGATCGCCATGGCACTTCTCCTGGACCCGACGCCCGGAGGCGCGGTCCGCTCAGCTCAGGACTTGGTTGCGGTCGCGGCCTGCGCGGCGGCGGCTACGGCCTTGACCGCGCCGTCCGCCATCGTGTCGGCCGCCATGATCGCGAGCCCGCTCTCGGCCAGGATCTTCTTGCCGAGCTCGACGTTGGTGCCTTCCATGCGCACGACGATCGGGATCGACAGGTCCAGCGTGCGCGCCGCGGTCACGATGCCGTTGGCGATGGTGTCGCACTTCATGATGCCGCCGAAGATGTTGACGAAGATCGCCTTCACCTGGTCGGCCACGAGGATCTTGAAGGCCTCGGTCACCCGCTCGGTCGTGGCCGAGCCGCCGACATCGAGAAAGTTGGCCGGGTGCCCGCCCGCATAGTTGAGGATGTCCATCGTCGCCATCGCGAGGCCCGCGCCGTTGACGAGGCAGCCGATATCGCCGTCGAGCTTCACGTAGCTGAGGTCGAACTTCGAGGCCTGCACCTCGGATGGCGCCTCCTCGGTGATGTCGCGCAGCGCCTGGATCGTCGGGTGGCGGTAGAGCGCGTTGCCGTCGAAGTTGAGCTTCGCGTCGAGCGCGATGATGCGGTCATCGCCGGTCACCACGAGCGGGTTTATCTCCGCCATCGAGCAGTCCATCGCGACGAAGGCCTTGTAGAACTTACCAAGGAAGTCCGCGAGGTTGCGTGCGAAGACGGCGGAGCCGCCGAGCTTCTTGGCGACCTCGCGCACCTGGAATGCCTGAAGCCCGACCGACGGGTTCACCGCGATGCGGATGATCTTCTCGGGGTGGTCGTGCGCCGTCTCTTCGATGTTCACGCCGCCCTCGGACGAGACCATCAACGTGATGCCGCTGCTGACGCGGTCGACCAACATCGCGAGGTAGATCTCGCGGCGGATGTCGACCCCTTCCTCTATATAGAGGCGGTTGACGAGCTTGCCGGCGGGGCCGGTCTGCTCCGTCACGAGTGTCATGCCGAGCATCTTCTTGGCGAGTTCTTCGACCTCGGCCTTGGAGCGGGCGAGCTTGACGCCGCCACCCTTGCCGCGACCGCCCGCGTGGATCTGTGCCTTCACGACCCAGATGGGACCCGGCAGGGCGTCACAGGCGCGGCGCGCGTCGTCGACGTTGAAGACCGGAACGCCGTTGGGCACCGGGATCCCGTGCTCGCGGAGCAGCTGCTTCGCCTGGTACTCGTGGACATTCATCGCGAGGTCCTCTCCGTGGCGGGGTCGCCTTTGGCGCCGGGTGGCTTAGCGCCCGGCCGCGCCATTGGTCAAGCCAGAACGGTGGCTTGGCGTGCGGGGGCGAACGCGGTAAGTCGCGCGAGCCGGACGCGCCACGCACCGGCGAAGGAACCCGATGATGAACGCACTCAAGGTCTTCGCTGGTCGCTCGCACCCCGATCTCGCCGCCGAGATCTGCCGCCACCTGGCGATCCCGCTCGGGCGCTCGCACGTCGTGCGCTTCTCGAACGAGAACCTGATGGTGCAGATCGACGAGAACGTGCGCAGCGCCGACGTGTTCGTCATCCAGACCGCCGCGCCACCGGTGAACGAGGGCATCATCGAGCTGCTCATCATGATCGATGCGCTCAAGCACGCGTCGGCTGGTCGCATCACGGCGGTCATGCCGTACCTGCCGTATGTGCGCTCGGACAAAAAGGACAAGCCGCGCATCTCGATCTCGGCGCGCCTCATCGCCGACCTGCTGCAGACCGCGGGCGCCGACCGGGTCGTGTGCATGGATCTGCACGCGCCGCAGACGCAGGGCTTCTTCCGGATCCCGGTCGACCATCTGCAGGCGACGCCGATCATCGCGGATTACCTGCAGAAACAGGACCTTTCGAACGCGGTATTGATCGCTGGCGACGCGGGCGAGGCAAAGGAGGTCGGGCGCTACGCGAATCGGCTGAACCTACCGATGGCGATCGTCGACAAGCGTCGCTACGACGACAGCGAGAGTGCCAAGGCGACCAACCTCATCGGCAACGTGAAGGGCAAGCACGCGATCCTCATCGACGACGAGGTCGCGACCGGCGGCACCCTCATCGAGGCCGCGGCCTTCTTGAAGGACCAGGGCGCGCTGTCGGTCACCGCCGCCTTCACGCACGGCGTCTTGTCGGGCAACGCGGTCGAGCGCCTCGACAAGAGTGACATCGCCGGGCTCACGTTCACCAACACGATCCCGCTCCAGGGGAAGACGTCGTCGAAGTTCCAGGTGCTGTCGGTGGCCGAGCTCTTCGCGCAGGCGATCCGCCGCATTCATGACGGTGACTCGATCTCGAACCTGTTCCGCTGAGAGAAGCGGCGAGCTCGGCCCGCCTTTCCCATCGTGGGGAAGTAATCGGGGCATGCCGCTGCGTTGCAGCTGGAACGTTTGCCGCGGCACATATCTACTGCCGTCGTGGAGCCCGCGCCGACTTCGAGTGGAGCACTGGCCCGCGCCGAGTGGAGCGCGGCGGCCAGCCGCATCGCGCGACCCGTGCTTGAGAATGCCGCGGCGGACGGTCTTGGCGCGGCCATGCCACGCGAGGGGCGTGATCCGACCAAAGCAGTCTTCGCACCGTTGGAGGGTTTTGCGCGCACGCTTGCGGGGCTTGCGCCATGGCTCGAGAGCGAGCGGCCCGAGCCATGGACCGGCTGGGCGCAGGCGGGGCTCGCAGCGCTGACGGACCCGGCGGCGGCGGACTTCGCGGGCGCTTTGCCCGTGAAGCAGTTGCTGGTCGAGCTGGCGTTCGTCGCGGTCGCGCTGTTGCGGGCTCCTGACGTGCTCTGGCACGGCCTCGACGGTCGGACGCGAGAGGGCCTCGTCGCGTTGCTGGAACGCGTACGTGTGGTTCAGCCGCCTGCCACCAACTGGGTGTTGTTCCCCGCCGTGATCGAGGCATGCCTCTTCCATTTCGGCCACGCGAGTCGGCTCGAGCGGGTGCTGGCGGCCCTTGGCGCGCACGCATCGTGGTACCTCGGCGATGGGACCTATGGCGACGGGCGGCGGCTCGCCAACGATGGCTACAACGACTTCGTGATCCAGCCGTTCCTGCTGGAGATCGTGCGCGCTCTCGGGCCGGCCGCGCCGGCGGACTTCGCGGCCAAGGTACTGCCGCGCGCTCAGCGCCATGCGTCGGTTCGGGAGCGCATGATCGCGCCCGATGGGACCTGGCCGTTGCTCGGCCGATCGGCGGCATATCGCTTTGGCGCGTTCCAGGGGCTGGCCCAGCTTGCGTTGCTGGGCGCGCTACCGAGCGCATTGCCGCCCGGACAGGTGCGCGCCGCGCTGACGTCGGTGCTGCGGCGCCAGCTCGCACCAGCCGGGACCTTCGATGCGGCTGGGTGGCTGCGCATCGGGTTCGCGGGCGCACAGCCGTCGCTTGGCGAGGACTACATCACGACCGGCAGTCTCTATCTGTGCATGGCGCTGTTCCTGCCGCTCGGCCTCGCGCCCGACGCGCCGTTCTGGACCTCGCCCGACCTGCCGTGGACCCAGGTCAAAGCCTGGAGCGGCATCGACATCGAGCGCGATCACGCGCTTGGCGACTGATCGCAGGCACGCACGAAGAACATCACCTCTTGATGGCCAGCGTGCGGAAACATGTCGAGGCCGACGACCGAGCTCACCTCGAAGCGGCCATCGCAGGTCAAGGTGGCGAGGTCGCGCAGCCCTGTTGCGAGGTCGCACGAGACGTAGATCACACAGCGGGCGCCCGACGCACGCACCCAGGGCATCACCTCGGCGGCGCCGGTGCGCGGTGGATCGAGCACGATGAGTGCGGGCGGCGGGGGCGCCGGCCAGGGCATGCCGATCGCGAGATCGGCCGCATGCCATTGGCCACGTTCGACCGGAATCGCGGCGGCTTCACGGGTCGACTCGAAGCCCGGGCGCGCGGCCTCGGCGACCTCGTAGGCGACGACCCGCCAGCCGGCTCGCCAGAGCGCCAGTGTCAGCGTGCCGGCCCCGGCGAAGAGCTCGACCGCCCACGGGTCGGTGTCATCGGCGCCGCGGGCGGTCGCGGCCCAGCCTTCGAGCGTCGCGAGCAGCTGGCCCGTGACCTTGCCGTTGGCCTGGGCAAACGCCCGCGGGGAGAGCGACTGAGCGTAGCTGCCGAAGGGCAGGCGCACGCGGTCGGGTCCAAAGGGCAACACGCGGCCGTCGCGGGTCTCGATGACTCCCGCGACACCTTCGTCCCCGGCGAGCAGCGTGACCCGGCCCTGGCTTGCGGCGGCGAGCTCCGCCAGGCGTAGGCGAACGTCGGGCAGGACCTCGTTGAGACGCTCGTCGGCCACCTCGCAGCGTGGCACGTCGACCAGCACGTGGCTCTTCTTGCCGAGGAAGCCGAGCAGCACCCCGTCGCTGCGCCGCTCGAACGTGAGCTTCAGGCGTTGCCGATAGCCGAGGCGATCGGGACTCTCGAGCATCGTGACCTGGCGCAGCGCGACGTCGCTCATGGCCAGGCGCTTCTTCAGCTCACCGACAAGGATCGAGCGACGTGATGCAGCCTGAGCCGTTGCGCTGCCGGCCATCCAGGGACAGCCACCGCAACGGTCTTGCACGCTGCACGGCACCTCGGCCCGCTCGGGGCTCGGGCGAATGAGCCGCGCGATGTGGCCACGGGCCCAACGCTCCTTGGCTTCGCTGAGGGCGACATCGACCACGTCGCCCGGAACAGCGTCGGGCACGAACACGACGCGGCCTGCCAACGGCCCGTCAGACGGAATGCCGACGCCTTCCCCGCCATGCGCCCAACGCAGGATCTCGAGCCCCAGCAACGTCGTCGGAGAGGCTTTGGGGCGGCGCTCACGGCGCGCAGGTCGCTTGTTAGAATGTCGCGCCATCGGGGTCTCTCCAGCGATTTCCGGAACACTGCTAGCAGGAAGGGAGACGCGAGGTCAGCGAAACGTGGCGCGAGCACGACCGACAGGCCCGCCGTATCGCCTTGGGCTGCCGTTGCCGGCAGGCCCGCCGTATCGCCTTGGGCTGCCGTTGCCGGCAGGCCCGCCGTATCGCCTTGGGCTGCCGTTGCCGGCAGGCCCGCCGTATCGCCATCGGCCGCCATCGCTGGCAGCCCCTGCCCTAGCGCGCCTCACAGCTGCTAGGCTGCGAGGCCATGACCGAACAACCTATCGGAACGATAGCGGTGCATCCGCGTGGCTTTGGCTTTCTCGACCTCGACAGCGGGCTCGGCTCGGCGTTCGTGGTGCCACCCGATCTGAACGCCTTCGTGGCGGGCGATCGCGTGAGCGCCAAGCTCGTCACCGCCGCCGACGGGCGCATATCGGCGACCGCGTTATCGCTCGTCGAGCGCACGCAGCGCGAGCTCTACGGGCCGGTCGTGCGGCGCGGCGGGCGCCTCTGGCTCAGGGTAGATCGCACGATCGCCAACACCGACTGGGGGCTCGAAGGCGCCGACGCGCTGGCCGATGGCACGCTGGTCGTCGCGTTGATAGCACGACCCCAGGTGGCGCAGCTCACGCGTGTGGTGGCGCCGGTCGACGCGAGCCTCGAGCTCGTGCGGGTGCGGCATGGGCTGCGCACCGACTATCCTGCGCTGACAACGGACCTGGCTGAGCCGAGCTTGGTCTCTCTCATGGGCCGCCAGGATCTCCGCGAGCTGCCGACAGTGACGATCGACGGACCCACGTCGCGCGATCTGGACGACGCGGTCGCGGTGCTGCCGGCCGGCAAAGACGGCGGGTTGCGGGTCTTCGTGTCGATCGCCGATGTGGACGCGGCGGTGCCAGCGGGGTCGCCCGTCGACCTCGAGGCGCGGGCCCGTGGCACCAGCGTCTACCTCGCGGGCCAGGTGCTCAACATGCGGCCGCCGGCACTCTCAGAGGAGGCGCTGAGCTTCTTGCCGGGGGTCGATCGGATGACGCTCACGGCCGAGCTGCGCCTCGACGCCGATGGTGCCGTGACCGCGGTCGACCTCTATCCGAGCGTCATCCGCTCGCACGCGCGCCTCAGCTATAGCGCCGTGACCGCGTTCCTGGACCACGGCGATAGCGGCGATATACCGCCCGCGGTGCTACCGACTTTGCGCTGGCTGCGCACCGCGAGCGCGCGCCTTGGCGCCATGCGTACCGCGCGGGGTGGTGTCGAGCTCTTGCGCGAGGAAGCGTACTTCACCGTCGACGCCGGGGGCGAGCCGACCGCGATCGACGTGCGAGCGGATGGAAGTGCCAACGTGCTGGTCGAGCGGCTCATGGTCGCGGCCAACGAAGGCGTGGCGCGCTGGCTCGTCGAGCGCGGGTTGCCTGGCATGTTCCGGGTCCACGAGGAGCCCGACGCGGACACCGTCAATCAGCTCGTCGAGTCGGCGCACGCGTTTGGCTTCGAGCTCGGTCTGGCCGAGGTCGGATCGACCTCGTGCTCGTTCCCGCGGACGTGCCAGGGATCACGCTGACGGCTTGACTGCACAAGTGCGTATACGGCCCGACCCCTCAGCCGCAGCCCGCGGTCGAGTTGCTTTCTCAGCCCATCTCGTGTGTGCTCCCGCAGTCGCACGCTTGCGGCATAGCGAGCCCTTCCGGACAGGAAGTGAATGTCCTCCCAACGCATCGTCGTCGTCCCGAAGCCTCTGGAGGCGCTGCCTCCGATGTTGGACCCGGCGGCCAACGACCCCGAGTCGCTCGCGATTGCGCGTCGGCTCGAGGTCGCCCGGCGTGAGCATGCGGCGTCGCTGCGGACCGTTCGCGAGGTCATGGCCGCACAGCCGGATGTGACCTGGCTCGCGACCCCGAGCCGCGCGGGGCTCGCCGGCGCGGCGCTGGTGATCACGGTCGGCGGTGACGGCACCTTCCTGACGGTCGCGCGCCACTGCAGGAAGACACCGCTGTTCGGTGTCAACTCGTCGCCGTCGACCTCGACCGGACACTACTGCATCGCTCAGCCCGAGACCCTCGCGGCCTTGCTCGAGGCCTGGCGCGATGGTGCACTGGAGCGGACCGAGCTGGCCCGGGTCCGTTCCGAGATTGCCGGGAAACCCCTGCCCTACGACGCCCTCAATGACGTCTTGTTTGCCAATCGTACACCCGTGTCATCGACCCGCTACGCCCTTCGCATCGGTGACGTGACCGAGCTGCAGCTGTCGTCGGGGATCTGGATCGCCACCGCGTCGGGCTCGACCGCCGCCATCCATTCGGCTGGCGGCGGGATCCGCCCGATGCACGATCACCGGCTCCAGTGGCGGGTGCGCGAGCCCTATCTGCGGGACGGTGAGACGCGCGCCTTGCTATTTGGCTTCACCGACGAGGCGATCGACATCGTGTCGCGAAGCGACAAGAACGCGCTCTATATCGATGGACACGGCGAGCCGTTCCTGGTTCCGCGTGGCGCCCGCGCGCGTCTTTTCCGCTCACCCGACCCGCTCTGCGCCTACCTCGTCGCGCCCGCCGTCCACCTTCGCGAGGCGCCGCCACGGACGTCCGAACTCGATTGAGACGCTGGCAACGCCTACTCACGCGTGACGCGTTGTCGTCTTTCGTCTGGTGCACCAAGCTATGACGACACCGCACACTGGCAACGCCTACTCACGCGTGACGCGTTGTCGTCGGGTGTTCAGAGGAGAAGTCGCAGAAAGTCGCCGTCCAGAAACGGGTCGTCGCCATGCTTGCGCGCGAGTCTGACGACTACAAGCCCGCGCGACGGCACAACATACAGCCTTTGATCGTAGCTTCCGATCGCTGCGAACAGATCGGCGGGTGCGGGAGCGAACAGGCGCGTCGTTCCGCACGGGTCAGCAGGCGCCAGATGCTCACGAATGAGCAACGGGACCTGGGCGTGCTGGGCGGTCGACAATGGGGCGTTGAGCCACCATCCAAGGCCATACGCGGGCATTGCGCGGCTACCCGTGAGGCAGGCCGCGAGCCTGCCCGGCGCGAACAAGCGCCGCCCCTGAAAGCGCCCATCGTCGCGCATCAGAATGCCGAGGCGCGCCCATTGTTCAGCCGTGAGCGACATGCCGTGCGCCAGGATCGGCTGCTGCGCGCCATCGGAGGACCATTGGTGTGGCGCCACGCCGAGCGGTCGCAGCACGCGTTCGGTCAGCGCCCGGCGCGGGTCGATCGCATGCGCCACGAGGAAGCCACCGAGCGCCGCCGCGTGCATGCCCGAATACTGAAAGAGCCGTCCCGGCGCATTCAGGACCGCCAGCGAACGCGCGAACGCGTAGCGATCGGGCGGGACAGCGGCCCCGCGCGCAGCACCGTCGACCTCACTCCACCAGCGGGCGTCGTCGAGCCCGCTCGTCATCGCGAGCAGGTCGCGCACGCGCACCGGCGTCGTCACATCGTCGGTCATGAACGTCGGTCCCGCTGGGTCATCGAGCCCGAATCGTCCGTCCTCGACAGCGCTCATCACGAGCGGGCACAAGAGTCCCTTCACCCCGCTGAAGATGGGCCGCGCCTGGGTGATTCGTTGCCCTGAGGGCGCCCGCGCGAATGCTATCGCGTCGCCCTCGACGATGAGCAGCGCAACCCCAGCGCGCGCCTCGGAGTAGGCGGCCGCAGCTTCGTAGCGGGCCTCAGCCTCGGGCGTGGGTGGAAGCTTCGGCAGTCGCGCCGACGCATGGGCGCTAGCCAGTACGAGCATTGCTGAGATGTAGAGCGAACGAGTCACGAGCGATGGATGGCATGCGGATACGCTCGACGCCAGCCCACGCCCGCGCCCACGCCCTCGCCCACGCCCGCGCCGCCGCCCTCGCCCGCGCCCGCGCCCACGCCGACGCCCGCGCCCGCGCCCTCGCCCGCGCCCACGAAAAAGGCCGCCCCTCTCGGGACGGCCTTCATCGTTTTCCTGATCTGTTCGACTGGCTCAGTTGTCCGCGGTCGTCAGCTTGAAGGCGGATGCGCGATAGCCGTGCACGGCGATGTGCAGGGTGCCATTGGCGCCCGGGACCAGGGTCAACGTCTCGTTGCCGCTGTCCGTGTAGCCGCGCTGGTCGTAGCCGTTGATGGTCGGGACCAGGTTCATCTTGATGTAGAGGTCGACGTCGGCCGCGGCCTGCGTGCGGATCACGATCTTCTTACCGGCGACCACCGACATCGAATACGTGAGCAGCGCGCCCTCGGCGATGGTGCCATTGATCGACAGGTGTGAGGTCGGCGTCGGGTTCGGGGTCGGGACGGTTCCGCCGGTCTTCGTGTAGCGGATGACCAGCTTCACCTGGCTCGCCTTGTACCCGTGCACCGAGACGTACCAGGGGCCGGCGCCAGCGGGCGTGCAGCTCTCATTGCTGTCACCACCGTAGGGGCGGCAGTCGTAGGCTGCGGTCGTCGCCTGCGAGCCCTTACGCACATAGAGGTCCGCGTCCCCGGTGCCAGTCATCACGACGCTGAAGCCGCTCGCCACATCGCTGAACGGGCCCAGGTGCTTCCACTCGTTGGCCGTGACCGTGACCGTCTCTTCCTTCAGGACCTGCGCGCCACCGGCCGACCCGCCGGGCCCGGCGATCGACTCCTCGAGCAGCGACTTCACCTGGGCATAGGTGATGGCGCCACCTGCAATCGATGCGTTCGTGCGGCCCGTCGGGAGCCACAGGAAGTCGGGGTGGTTCTTCTTGTTCGAGCCGATCCACTCGCCGCCATTGATCTTGCCGTCCTTGTCGACCTCGAGCACGTACTCGTAGCGGTCGGTGCGGGTGAACTCGCCGATGCGGCTCGCCAGGTTGCCGTCGGTCGAGCTCGGGGACTCGGTGATGTAGTCGACCTCGAGCTTCACGTGGAAGAACTTGGTCGCCTTGTCATTGAACAGGTAGGCCGTCGGCACACCGCTCGTGTTCTTCGGGATCGACACCTTGACGACCGCGTCCGCCGGGCCCTCGTAGGCCTGCACCGACACGAACAACTTGGTTTGGCCGGCGGCGATGGTGACGTCACAGGTCTCGTTGCCGGAGCCGTCGTAGGGGCGGCAGTCGTAGACCGAGGCAGTCGGCTGGGCGCCGACCTTCACATAGAGGTCGAGATCCTTGGCGCTCGTCAGCTCGACCTTGACGGTCGTGCCGGGCACGACGGTGTAGACGGCCTGGTGATGCCACGCGTCCTTCGCGAGCGCCGTGATGTTGAAGCTCTGGGTGTCGACCGAGCCGGGGGCCGCGGTGACGCCGACGAGCTTGTTCGCCTCCTGGGCGTTGACGTCCTTCTGCTGGGTGATGCGGTAGCCGCGCAGCGGCTGATTCCACACCTCGTTGTCGAAGGTCCGATCCTCGACGAACGACTGGCCGCGCAGGCCCAGGTAGTTCGTCAGCAGCACATGGTAGGTGCCGGCGTTGGTGTCCTTGCACTCGATGTCGTCGCCCGTCGGCCGGCCGTAGGCGTCGTAGGTGATCTCGTTTTCGGAGTCGTCCTCGTCGCAGCGGAGCGAGACGAACTTCGAGGTCACCGAGTTGTAGACCATCTCGACCAGCGCCTTGATGTCGTTCACCTTGAACGTGACGCCGTTACGCGTGACCGGGTAGACCGGCTCGGGCTCGAGGATCGAGGCGGGCGCCCAGGCATGGCAGATGCCCCACCAGGTGGGGATGCAGTAGCCTGCAGTGGCGCCGGTGCGCTTGGCGCAGGACTCGCCGATCTTGTCGTTGCACTGGGCGTTGGTCGTGCAAGCGGTGCGGGTATTGTAGCGGTCGATGCCGTGGATCTTTGAGACCTTGCCCTCGACGTCGGCGATCCCGAACGCCTTGCCATACTTGGCCGCGGGCGACTCACTCGCAGCGCCGTCCCACCTGTGATTGATCGTGTCCTCCCAGACCGGCCAGTAGGAGGCGGCCCACGGGATGTTCGCGGCCTCGCCGTCGAGCGGCAGGTCGGCGACGGCCAGCTTCAGGTCGGCAGTGAAGATCGTCGGCGCATCCGCCGGGCCCCACTGGTCGGCTTTGCCGCTGGCCTTGTCGTTCTTTTCGACGTCGACCGGACCGGCGCTACCGGCCTCGTCGACTGCAGAAGTCGCATCGCAGGCGGCGATAGCGAAGGTGCCGACGGTGATGAGGACAAAGGGGAAGAGGCGATTCATCGGTGTTCCTTGGTGGAGCGCGTGAGGGTGTCAGCCCCCTCCTACTCAACATCCATGCCACAGTCGCGCTCCTTTATTTCCAAGCACTTGACGCACTTCGTCGACGGGTCGGTTGACCCCAGGCAACAGCCAACTCGCTGCTTTTCCAGCTGCGACACCGTGTCACTGGGGTCGGGAGACCTCAGCGTGCTAGCGTGCCGCGGTCATGCGCTTCCCCGTCGGTCTCTCGCTCCGTGTCTTCGTTATGCTCGTCGCTGGCGGCTGCGATGACGAGGGTGCTGCGCCGGCTGCGTATATCTGGGATCTGCCCGCGGGCTTTCCCGTGCCGCGCGTGCCGGTCGACAACCCGATGAATGAGGCGAAGGTCGAGCTCGGGCGACGCCTATTCTATGATGAACGCCTATCCGGCAATCAGACCCAGGCCTGCGCCTCGTGCCATATCCAGGCCCACGCGTTCGCGGAGCCGCTTGCGGTGTCCCGCGGCTCGACCGGCGAGGCCCACTTCCGGAACGCGATGTCGCTCACGAACGTCGCCTTCAACGCGACCCAGACCTGGTCAAGTGCCGTCCTCGTGCACCTCGAGCAACAGGCCCTCATCCCGATGTTCGGCGAGACTCCAGTCGAACTCGGGCTGGCGAACCGCGAGGCGGAGCTCGTCCTGCGCTTCCTGGCGGACGACGACTACGTGCAGCGTTTTCGCGAGGCATTCCCCGAGGATGCGGGCCGCATCGGCGTCGACACCATCGTCAAGGCGATCGCCGCGTTCGAACGCACCCTGCTGTCGACCCGCAGCGCCTACGACGACTTCTGGTATCGCAAAGCGCCCGAAGCGCTCACCGCCCAGCAGATCGCCGGCTTCGAGCTGTTCTTCTCAGAGCGACTCGAGTGCTTCCACTGCCATGGCGACTTCAACTTCCAGTCCGCGTCGACGCACAGCAACACGACCTTCGACGAGGTGGTCTTCCACAACAACGGCCTCTACAACCTCGACGGCAACGGCGCCTACCCCGCGCGCGACCAGGGCATCTACGACGTCACCCACAAAGACGGCGACCGCGGTCGCTTCAAGGCGCCTACGCTCCGCAACATCGTTCTCACGGCGCCCTACATGCACGATGGCTCGCTCGCGACGCTGGACGACGTCATCGATATGTACGTCGCGGGCGGGCGTCTCATCATGGAAGGACCCAACGCCGGTGATGGCCGCACGAACCCGAACAAGTCCCAGTTCGTCAGAGGCTTCACCTTGAGCGCCGACGAGCGCGCAGCGCTGCTCGCCTTCCTTTCGGCCTTGACGGATGACGCCTTCGTCACCGATCCCAGACACGCGGATCCCTTCGCCACCAAGGAGTAACGTGAAGCGCATCAGCACCCGCTCGGGAGAGCTCGACGTCACGATCGTTTCGGCCGCGGGCAACACGGGCTCGACGCTGGTCGTCTTCTGCCATGGCTTTGGCGCGCCCGGCACCGACCTCGTGCCGTTCGCGGGCGAGTTCGTCGCGCTCGCACCGGGGCTCGCGGCAGCCACGTTCGCGTTTCCCGCGGGCCCGATCGACCTGTCGTCGATCGGTCTCTACGGTGGGCGCGCCTGGTTCCCAATCGACATGCAGGCGCTCGACCTCGCCAATCGCGCCGGCCGCAGCGACGTGCTGGCCGCCGCCGAGCCGCCTGGCATGGGCGCCGCGCGGAAGAAGCTGCGCGCCGCCGTCGAGGCGCTCATGGGTGACCGGCCGTGGTCACGGGTCGTGCTCGGCGGCTTCTCGCAAGGGGCGATGATGGCGATCGACCTGGCGTTACGCCTCGAGGAGGCGCCGGCCGCGGTGATCGCGTTCTCGCCAACGCTCGTCGACCGCCCGAGCTGGGAACGCGCTGCCACGCTGCGCAAGGGGCTACGGGTGCTCATCACACACGGCAGGCAGGATCCGCTCCTGCCAATTCGTGGGACCGAGGCGCTCGTCGCGATGCTCTCGGCGGCCGGCGTCGCGGTCGACTACCTACCATTCGAGGGGGGCCACACGATTCCATTCGAGGCGCTCGAACGCGCTGCCAAGCTCCTCGATCACTGAGGCTGCGGGCGCTACTTCGAGCGGTAGGTGATGCGACCACGCGTGAGGTCATAAGGCGACAGCTCGACCGTCACCTTGTCGCCCGGAAGGATGCGGATGTAGTGCTTACGCATCTTGCCGGACACGTGGGCCAGAACACCGTGCCCATTCTCGAGCTCCACCCGGAACATCGCATTCTTCAATGGCTCGACCACGGTGCCTTCGACCGTGATGCCCTCTTCTTTCGTCGACTCAGACATGCATTCTCCTGACAGGCTCGCCGCCGGCTGCGCTTCAACATCGGCGCATACGCCCGATCAAGCCTCACCCTTCGACAAGCGGGCGCCTTGTAGCGGTTACGGACCCGGAATGGAAGAGACAAGCGGGTTTCGCGGCCCGGCCTCGCGTGGCGGGCCAGTGAGGGGCGGGTCGTCGGCCGCTGATCGGGCGCTCCGCGAAACGCTGCTGGCGAGGATGCATCGCGCGGCCAGCGACAATCATGCTAGCTTTGCCACGCCCTGCGACCGAGGAGCCTGAGTGTCGTTTCCGTCGTTCCGCCGCTTCGTCGAAGAATCGAACGACGCGCTCGCAGAGATCGACGGACATGCGCGCGTGCTGTTCGTGAACCGACACTGGCGCTATCTGGTCATCGGGCCAGGCGACAACATGAGTTCGTCCGAAGGGGGCGCAGCGGTCACAGCCGGGCCTGCCGTTGCCAGGCCTTCAGTCCAGGCTACGCCCTCCTGCCGAAGGCCTTCGCACGATCTCGAAGGGGGTTCGCTCGGCAGTTGGCCGCATATCGCGGAGGCGCTCCTGCGCTCACAGAGCGAGGAGGTGACGTTCCAGACCGAATTGCCCCGGCGAGCGCTGCCACTGCTGGTGTCACTCATCCGCATGGTGCCCGATCCCGACCCGGTACGGGCGCGCCTGCTGGTGCGCATCCGCCCGCTGCATGCTGGGCTCGCGCCAACGCGCGACCGATTCTTCACGCTTATCGAGCAGTTCCCCTTCGCGATCGGGGTCCATCGCGACCTGCGCTTCCTTTATGTGAACGGCACCGCCGCGCGCTACCTCGGTTACGGCCGTCCGGACGAGCTCGTCGGAATGCCGATTACCGGCATATTGCATCCTGACGAGATCCCGCTCGTGCGGCGGCGCGTCGGGCACATGATGCGCACCGGACGGCCCTTGCCCGAACGCGAGACCAAGCTCTTGCGAAAGGACGGTACGACGGTCACGGCCGAGCTCGGGGCCTTCATGATCCGCGACGAGGACGGTCTGCCTTCCTATGTGGTCGTGGCCCGTGACGTGAGCGAACGGCGCGTGCTCGAGGAGAAGCTCCAGCAGGGCCAGCGCATGCAGGCGATCGGCCGCATGGCCGGTGGCATCGCGCACGACTTCAACAACATCCTGGCGATCGTCCTGACCTACGCCGAGCTGCTCGCGGAGTCGCCCGACGCGAGCGATGTCGCCGCCTCGGCCAGCGAGATCCAGCGTGCGGCCCAGCGCGCGGCAGCACTCGTGCAGCAGCTCCTGACCTTCTCGCGTGGGCATCTGTCGGAGCCGCGCGTGGTCAAGCCCAACGAAGCGGTCCATGCGTTGCTCCAGTTCCTACGTCGTTCTATCGACGCGCGGGTTGCGCTCCAGACCGAGCTCGGCGAGCCGCTGCCGACGATTCGGCTCGGCGCCTCGCACCTCGAGCAGATCCTCATCAACCTCGTCATCAATGCACGCGACGCGATGCCCGACGGCGGTGCGCTGGTCATCCGCACGAGCCTCGCCGAGCTCGTCGAGCCGAGCCCGACGGGCGATGACTGCGACCCACTGGAGCGCGCGGCGAGTGGGCGCCGTACCGTTCACACCAAAGCGTCAGTGCTCGGTGTCGACGCCGGACCGTACGTCGTGCTCGAGGTGATGGACAGTGGTAGTGGCATGGATCCCGAGACGGCGAGCCGCGCGTTCGAGCCGTTCTTCACGACGAAGAGCCCTGGCAAGGGCACGGGGCTCGGCCTCTCGACCGTCTACGGCATCGTGCGCCAGGCAGGCGGTGCCTGCGAGATCGACAGCACGCCCGGGCGGGGCACGACGGTCCGCATCTTCTGGCCTGTGCACGCCGGGCCCGCTGACGTCGAGGAACGGCAGAGCCAGAGCGATGCCCTCCCCCCGGGCTTGAGGGTCATGCTGGTCGAGGACGACGAGGCGGTGCGGGTCCTGGTCGCGCGCCTCCTGAAGGGTCAGGGCGTCGTCGTCTACGAAGCGCGTGACGCCGCAGGGGCCTTGCGCCTACAGGAACAACTGCAGATCCGGGCGGACCCGCTGCCCGAGATCTTGCTCACCGACGTCGTCATGCCGCAGGCGAGTGGGCCACAGCTCGCCCGCACCCTGCGCGGTCGTCAGCCTGGCCTGCCGGTCGTATTCATGTCGGGCTACGCCGACGACAACCTCGAGCCCGAGGACTTGAGCGGCGACGCGACCTGGTTCCTGCAGAAGCCGTTCTCGACCCAGGACCTGCTGAAGACGTTAGCGCAGGCGGTGCTAAAGGCGCGGGCCTGAAGCCATGTCCAACCGAGATTCGCGAGCGAGACGCGCGTCGTAGCGACGAATCTCAGCGGGCGAGCTCGGCGTCGATGATGGCTTGGAACGCCTCGAACGGCTGGGCACCGCTCATGCGCACGCCGTTGACGAAGAAGTGGGGCGTGCTGTCGACGCCTACGAGGCCCGCGGAGGTGAGGTCGCTCGCGACGACCGCCTCACCGCGACCGCTCGAGAGGCAGTCGTCGTACTTGGCGAGGTCGATGCCGGCGGTCTTGCCGAGGAAGGCACGAAGGCTGTCGGCACCGAGCTCGCCGCTCGCGAAGAGCTGGTCGTGCACCTCCCAGAAGTGGCCCTGTTCGTCGGCGCAGGCGGCAGCGGCGGCGGCGGGCCGAGCCGAGGCGTGAAACGGCAACGGGTAGTGGCGGAACACGAACTTCACGTCGTTGGGGTAGGTCTCGCGGACCTTCGCCAGGGCCGGCTCGGCGCGGCCACAGAATGGGCACTCGAAGTCCGAGTAGATGAGGATCGTGACCTTCGCGTCGGCCGGGCCGCGGGTCGGGCCCTTCGCCTCGACGTTGCTGCGTGGCGGGTCGAGCAGCACCTTGACCCCGTGGCGCTTGCGCAGCTCGGCGAGGTAGTCGCGCTGACGGTTGGCTTTGCGCTCCTGCGCAAGGTGTTCCTTCAAGCGGTCGGCCATCGCCTCGTAGGAGGCCCCGTCCATCTGGTCCTTGAATTGCTCGTAGAGGGCCCGCATCTCCGGCTCGGTCGGGGCAACGACCTTGTCGTCGATCTCGGCGCCGATCAGCGCCGCGACGGTCACGCCGCGCTGGCCGGCTTCAGCCTGCAGGAGCTCCTGCTCGATGCGTGCGTCGAGCGCGGTCTTGCGGGCCTCGTAGAGGCTCATCTCGTAAGCGGTGCGCGCGGCCGCGAGCTGATCGGCGATGCCGGAGTCGAGGTCGCCTATCGTGAGCTTCTTGCCGACGACCTCGGCGACGAGGGTCTTGGCGTCGGCGCTCGGGGCGCCAGGAACGGTCGTCGCGGGGACGCGGCGCGCGGGGCGCTCGGGAAAGTCGGCGCGCGAGGCGCACCCCAGGTGGACGCTGGCAACCACGGGGACGAAGAGGGCGACGAGGGCGAGGCTTCGCATGAGGGGGCCACTAGCACGGCGCAAAAGCCTGGGGTAGTGTCTTTGGCGGAGGTCGGAATGTCCCAGTCAGAGGCGCACGGTGCCCGCTTCGAAGGTCTCGATGTCGTCATCACGGGCGGAACCGGTGGCCTTGGACGCGGGGTCGTCGCGGCGCTCGTGGCCGAAGGCGCGACCTGCTGGATCCCCAACGTGGACCCGCGTATGTCGGCCGACTTCGAACTGAAATCGCACGCGCGCGTGCACGTGGTCGAAGGGGTCGATCTGCTCGACGAGGCCGCGGTCAGCGCCTTCTACGGCCAGGTCGGGCGACTCTACGCGTCGATTCATCTGGTTGGTGGCTTTCGCATGGCACCGATTGCCGAGACGACGGCGGTCGACTTCAAGAAGATGTTCGACTTGAACGCGTTGAGCGCGTTCCTGTGCAGCAAGGCCGCGGTCGCAGCGATCCGTGGCGGCGCGGGCAAGGGCCGCATCGTCAACGTGGCGGCGCGCCCTGCCCTCACGCCCAGCGCGGGCATGCTCGCCTACGCCGTGTCGAAGGCCGCGGTCGTGTCGCTCACCCAGTCGTTGGCCGAGGAACTCAAGCCCGAAGGCATCTGGGTCAACGCGATAGCCCCTTCGATCATGGACACCCCTGACAACCGGCGGGCGATGCCCAAGGCCGACTTCGATCGCTGGCCCAAGGTCGACGACATCGCGCGCGCCGTCGTGTACCTCGCCTCACCCGACAACGCCCTTACCTCCGGCCTTGTGATGCCCGTCTATGGCAACGCCTGACTCACCCGGCGCACGTCCGCCGCTTTCACGTCCCATCCCGCAGCCGCGGCCCGAGCTGGCGCGTCGCCCCCAACCGACACCGCGGTCCGCCACCGCCGAGTCGTCGGCCGAGCGTGGCGATCCAGCCGCCCGACCGCCGGCGACGCGGCCGACCCGCCCGAACCTGACGCCCTCGCGGCTGGGCGTCGCGGCCTCCGCGAGCGACATCGGGCTCCGTATGACGGAGAACGAGGACGCGGCCATGGGGCTACCGGACGTGCCGCTCTATGCGATCGCGGATGGCAGCGGTGCCTTGTGGCCGGCCGGTCTCACGCTGCGCGTGCTGGCCGACGAGGCGGCCCATCTGAGCGAGTTCCAGGCGAAGGTCGCGGCCGAGCAGGACAGCTCGTCGCGGCTCGCGGTCGGGCACTTCTTCGAGGCGGTGTTCAACACGGCCGGGCGCCTCGTGAAGGAAGAGATGGGCGTGCGCGGCGAGGGGCGCGCGACGTCGGCCGCCGTGGCCCTGACATTGATGGGACCGTTCGCCTACATCGCACATGTGGGCGACGCGCGGGCGTATCTGCTGCGCGACAAGAAGCTGCGCTGCCTGACGACCGACCACACGCTCGCGATGCTGCAGTTGAAGCGCGGTGAGATTACGCAGGAGGAGTACGCAGCGAGCCCGTACAAGAAAACACTGACCCAGGCGATCGGGGTCACGCCCGAGATCCGGCCGGATATCGCCGAGGTGCGCGTCGCTGACGGGGACCTGCTGCTGCTCTGCAGCGATGGCCTGCATCGCATGGTGTCCGACAAGCGCATCGCCGAGATCCTGGGCGAAGAGGTGCCGCTCGCGGCGCGCGCGGCGAAGCTCGTGGCGGCGGCGAACGAAGGCGGCGGCAAGGACAACATCACGCTGCAGCTCGTGCCGGTCGAGGCGCTCGCCGAGCTCGCTGCGGCGCCCGATCAAACCTCGCCAGGCGCGGGGAGGACCTCCGCCCCCGAAGCAAAGAAAGAGCGCGTCGATGTCGCGCGCGTTCTCGGGAAGTGCTTTCTATTCGAGAAGATCTCCGAGTCCGAGCGGCTCCTCATCGCGCCCTATTTCGAGTACCAGGCCTACGCCGCCGCCGACATCGTGTGCCGCGAGGGCGACCCTGGCGACAGTCTCTACGTCGTCGTGCAGGGCCGCCTGCGGGTCACATTCCAACGCGCGCACCTCATCGACATCGGCCCCGGCGGCTGGGCGGGCGAGATCGCGTTGGTGCGCGAAGGGCCGCGCACGGCGACCCTCACGGCGCGCGACAAGGTCATCGTGTTGGCGCTCACGCGCTCACGTTTCCTGGAGATCATGCGTCGCCGACCGGCGCTCGGCGGCCAGCTCGCGATGCCTCTCCTCGAGTTCGTCGGGCAACGGGTCGTCGATCTGCGTGGCCGCTTCGCGCGCATCAATGCGCTCATGCGTGGCCAAACGGACGACGAAGCGGGCTGAATCACTGCACGTGAACTGGCCCGGTTCGTGTGACCTTGGCTGACGAATTCGTCGATCCCTTGCAAGCGTTGACGGGTTGCGCTAGCAGGCCGCCTCTCCCTCTTCGGAAGGTGCCTATGCGCAAGATCACGTACGGCCTCGGGCTACTCAGCAGCGTCTCATTCTTCGCACTCGCGGCCTGTGACTCGGCGGGTTCCAGCAAGGGCACGACCGAGGTGACGCAAGACGTCCAGGTGGACGTGCCGGGCATCGCAGACGCGACCGGCGGCAGCGAGACGGTCGCCCCAAACGACGTGACCAGCGAGGGCGACACGGCCCAGCCCGTCGACACCGCCCAGCCTGCCGACACCGCCCAGCCGGACAGCACGCCCGCTGACGGCACGCCAGCGGACACGAGCCCGGGCGACACGACCAGCGCGACCTCGAAGGTCGGCGCCGCCTGCACCGGCGATGGCGACTGCGGTGCCGATGGCGTGTGCCTCGAGCTGCCGGCCGGCTACTGCTCGATCGCCGACTGCGACACGGTCGGCTGCCCCGATGGCGCCAGCTGCTGGGGCTTTGGCGACGCCGGCTCCTTCTGTCTGAAGGAATGCACCGCGGCGAACGAGTGCCGCGGCAGCGACGGCTATACCTGCGATGGCGACAACACGTGCTGGACCGAAGGCACCGCGCCGACCGGCACGAGCCCGGTGGGCGGCGCCTGCGAAGCCGATGCGGACTGCAAAGACGCGGGCGCGTTCTGCTATCCGGCAGCGATCGACGGGGAGGCGACCGGCTTCTTCCAGGGCTACTGTCTCATCGCCGACTGCACCGCCAACTCGTGCCCGAGCGGCAGCACCTGCGCCGCCATCTTCGCGAACGACGGCACCGCTTGCGTCGACTCATGCGGGACCGCCGGCAACGGCTGCAATCAGGGATACGCCTGCTTCGACCCGGGGATCTGCTTCCCTGGCTGTGCTGACAGCGGCTGTCCGACCAACTTCGCCTGCGACGCGGAGAGCGACGCCTGCCTGCCCTCGTGCAGCGCGAACAGCTGTGGCGCGGGCCTCGTATGCCGCGCGGACGGTACCTGCGGCGAGCCGCCGTGCACCGCCAATAGCTGTGGGGCGGGCTACCTGTGCGCAGCGAGCGGCGCCTGTGTTCCCGACCTCGAGGGGGGCCCCGGCCCCGGCCCCGGCCCCGTATGCAACAACCTTCCGGCGCGCGACTGCACGAGCGGCGCCGCGAGCTGCGGCGAGGTCATCGCGTTCGAGCCCGATGAGGGCCCGGGCTACTGGGACTACCCGATCAACGGCGAGACGACGGCCGACGAATATCGCAGCTACGCGCGCCGCGATCTGGTGATGCTCATCAAGTGGGCTGCCGCGGTCGTCGACTGCAAGGCCACGGTGTGGGCCGGCGGCAACGGCAAGCCGATTGGCCTGGGCGACATGAGCGAGTCCAATGGCAGTATTCCGGGCACGCGTGAGGGCGAGCCGGGCCACCCGGCCGGCACCCACGAAGACGGCTACGACATGGACATCGGCTACTTCCAGACCGCCGGTGCGCCCGACAACAAGCTGCGCGCGATCTGCCCCCACACCCAGGGTGGGCAGGAGGCCTACCACTGCACCGGCGCGCCGACGACGCTCGACGTGTGGCGCAACTCGCTGTTCCTGGGCCTCCTCTTCCAGAGCCCGCGCACCCGCGTGATCGGCGTCGATGGCAAGGTCGGCACGCTGGTCGAAGAGGCGATGGACGTGCTCTGCGGCGAGGGCTGGCTCGACGGGACGCCGTGCACGCAGAGCCGCGCGCTCGCCTACGAGACGACTGACCAGGGGCAAGGTTGGTTCCGGTTCCATCACCACCACTTGCACATCAGCCTGAAGGGCGTCGCGCCCGCGGCGCCGTCACTGCCGGGCACACCTGAATGCCTGGTGCCGGGCTGCGCCCACGCCGATCTACCGCCGGGCTTCGGCGATGGTCATGTGCGTGACCTGCCGCGGCCGTTGACCCAGCTGCCGCGCACCCGCCTTCCCTTCTGATGCCTGCCGTGCGCCCGTAGGCAGCGGCCTGACGTCTGCGCAATAGAGCGGAACATCCAGAATCCGGGCAGCGCGTGACCCGGCGAGCGGCTCGTGGGATGCTGCGTGAGGTCGTCACCTTTGGCGACCCACGCACGCACGCAGCACATCCACGATGGTAAAGCCCTTCCCAAGAGGCGACGTTCCGGCGTTGCCCGAGGATGACGCCATTCGTTTCCTGGACGCGGTCATCGACCAGATCCCGGCAATGGTGTTCCTCAAGACCGCTTCGGACTTGAAGTTCGTGCGCTTCAATCGCGCGGGCGAAGAGCTGCTGGGGCTGTCGCGCAAAGATCTGCTCGGCAAGAGCGACCACGACCTCTTTCCAGCCGCGCAGGCCGACTTCTTCGTCGAGAAGGATCGGGAAGTCCTCGCTGCCGCGGCGATCGCCGACATCGCCGAGGAGCCGATCGAGACACCGAAAGGCACACGCTGGCTGCACACGCGCAAGATCCCGCTGCTCGATGCGCGAGGCGTGGCGACCCACCTGCTCGGGATCTCGGTCGACGTGACCGAGCGTCGCACCGCCGAGGAACTCATCCGCCGTTCGCATGCCGACCTCGAGAAGGCCGTCGAAGAGCGCGTGGTCGAGCTGCGGACGGCCCTCGCCGAGAAACGTCGCACCGAGGAGGTCCTCGTGCGCACGCAGCAGCAGCTGTTGCACGCCCAGAAGATGGAGGCTATCGGCCGGCTCGCCGGCGGGATCGCGCATGATTTCAACAACATCCTGAGCGTCATCTTGACCTGTGCGGACCTCTCGCTGGGACAGCTCGACTCGGGTCATGCGCTCTTCGGGGAGCTGACGGAGATCCGGCGCGCTGGTGAGCGCGCGGCCGATCTCACGCGCCAGCTGCTCGCGTTCTCGCGTCAGCAGGTGCTGCAGCCGCGGGTGCTCGACCTGAACGACGTCATCCGAAACACGGAACGGATGCTGCTCCGGATCCTCGGCGAGGACATCCAGCTCACGGTGCGTACGGCCGCGGGGCTCGGTCGGGTGCGGGTCGATCCGAGCCAGGTCGAGCAGGTGCTGATGAACCTCGTCGTCAATGCGCGCGACGCGATGCCGACGGGCGGCCAGCTCACGATCGAGACGACGCGGGTCGAGTTCGACCAGGGGTACGCAGCGTTGCACATCGGGTCGACGGCTGGGCCCCATGTGATGCTCGCAGTGAGCGACACCGGTCATGGCATGGACGAGTCGGTGCTGGCGCAGATCTTCGAGCCCTTCTACACGACCAAGGAGAAGGGCAAGGGCACAGGCCTTGGGCTCTCGACGGTGTTCGGCATCGTGCAGCAGAGTGGTGGCTCGATCTATGCCTACAGCGAGCCTGGCAAGGGCTCGACGTTCAAGGTGTATCTGCCTTGCTTCGAGGGACCCGAGCAGCGCAACGAGGAGTCGCGCCCGCAGGTGAATGGGCGCGGCGAGACGATCCTCGTGGCCGAGGATGACATCTCGGTCCGGCGCGCCGCGGTCGAGGTGTTGACGGGCTGCGGCTACGCCCTGCTCGTCGCGCGCGATGTGCACCATGCGATCGAGCTTGCTACGACACATCGCGGGGAGATCCACCTGCTGCTGACCGACGTGGTCATGCCGCAGCTCGGCGGGCGCCTGCTGGCGGAGCGGGTCAAGGCGCTGCGGCCGGCGATCAAGGTCCTGTTCATGTCGGGCTACACCGACGACGCGGTCGTGCGCCATGGGGTGCTCGAGGCGGGCACGCCGTTTCTGCAGAAGCCGCTGACGCCTAAGAGCCTGGCTGCGCGCGTACGCGATGTGCTCGACGGCCCCTGAGGCCGTTCAGCGCGGGACAGTGGGAGAAGGTGGAGAAGGTGGAGAAGGTGGAGAAGTGGGCGTCGCGGGTTCGGAGGGCCTGGGCAACGTCGCTGTCGGACCCACCTTGAGCGCCTGACACAGGTCGCGCAGCGGGGTACCGAGCCGCACTGCCTGGATCTCGCTGGCGATCGCCTCGCACAAGACGACGCGCCCAGCCGCCTCGAGGATCCACGACACGCGTTGGTAGCGGTTGTGCTTGGGTCCGCGCGCCATCGCGACCGAGACCGCGTTCTCGAAGTGCTGTTCTTCGCCGGGCTCCCAGCCAAGGCCGATGAGCTCATCCTTGAGTGAGCCGAAGACCTCGGGCAGCACCTCGCTTGGACGGTGCTCGAGGTAGAGACGGAAGCTGCCGTCCGCCGAGGTCGCGAAGAGGGAGCTCTGCTGGAGGGTGACGACCAGATCCTGTGGCACGGCCGCGACGAGGACCGCGTCGCGCGTCTGAACCGTGACCGTCGGCACAGCCGCCAGCGCGACGATCGGCGGCGGCGCGTCCTCTCCACAAGCGAGCACCAGCACGCAGGCGATTGCGGCGGCGAGACGCGTCGGCCATGCTGCGGTCGTGTCAGCGATCTCACGAATGCGCCGTTGCGACGACCAAGGGCTTCGTCGCTCCCTCTTCGGCAGCCTCGCGTTCGTCGGTCTCGGCATTGCCATCGCGCCCGCTTGTAGCGCGGACGCGGGCGAAAACCAAGCCTCGTGCCCGGGCGATCTGGCGACCGTCGCCGCGCTGGCAGCGACCTTGCCCGACTTTCCTAAACCACTCGCGCCGGGGCTCGAGGGGCCTGCGGTCCTGGCGACGATGGCGCGCAACCGCTTCGTCGTGGATCCCGATCCGACGACCCGCGGCGAGCACGCGGCGCTGGTGCTCGAACGGACCCGCGAGTGCGAGGTGCGGCTCGTGCCGGTGCCCGCGTTGCCGCTTGCCGGGCCGGTCACAGACCCGGACACCACGACCTTCGGGCCCGAGATCGGCGCGCGCGATGCCGACCCGACGCGCGGCGGCCTGTTCGTCGCCGGCGCCGACATCTCCGGGGGCAGCGGCGACGGCGCCAACTGGGCCGCGATCTTTCTGGCGCTCGACCTGCGCGCGCAGCCGCTGGAGACCCCCTCGCAGGCGCGCTTCGAGGCGTCGCTTGCGAGCACCTGCGCAGCGATCGACCGGGCGGGGCTGCTCGTGCTGGTGCTCGCCGGTCAGGGCACGCAGGGCGACGGTGGTGGCTTCGTGCTGGCGACGCTGGCCGACGGGGAGGCGACGCCGGAGGTCATCGCCTATCGCCGCGTTGCGTCCCTCTTGAGCGATCATTGCGCACATCTGGGCGCGATCGTGTGGGTCGTCGATGCGTCACACTTCGAGCTCGAGCTCGCCGAGCAGGGGTCGCCGAGCGCGGTCGATCCGCTGACGCTTCCCCTCAGCGGTCCACCGCTCCTCATTCTGCGGGCCTCGGATCGCACCGCTGTAGACGCGGCGCGTGCGAGCCGACATGGCCCGGGGCTCTTCGGGCAGGTGCTGGCGCGCGTCCTGCCGCGGGCACGGGGCCACCTCTGCAGCCAAGGTCGGCTCGCCAACGCCGAGATCGTGGCGCTGTTCCAGGACCCGACCGCCGCTGGCGAGCCGCTCGTCGCGACCGCGACCCCGTCGTTGCGGCTTCGCGCCGAGCTGCTGCGTGAACGTTGGGAGCACTTCGGGCTGCCCGCGTTGGCGCGCCTCGACGCGGCAGGCGAGCTCGTTCCGGCACGCTCCGTGCGGTTGCAGTCGACGCTGGCGCGTGCCGTTCCGATGGCGCCGCTGCTCCTGCGCGGGACCTTGCCGCCCGGCACCCGCTGCACGTCGCTCGACGACTGCGCTCGCTGCGAACTGGCTCCGTGCGCCCGGAGCGCTTGTATCGGCGGCCTGTGTCGCACGCGACCCAACGATGGCGCTGACTGCGACGACGGCAACGACTGCACGGGCGACGACCGCTGCAATGACGGCGCGTGCCATGGCGCCATCCTCCCCTGCGACGACGACAATCCCTGCACCGACGAAGCCTGCGAACCAGGCCGCGGCTGTGTCGCGCACGCGAGCCCCGGCCGGTCGTGCGACGACCGCGATCCCTGCACCGAGGTGGACGCATGCGGCGCGACCGGCGCCTGCGTCGGCGCCAACGTCGCATGCGACGATGGCGACCCGTGCACGGTCGATAGCTGCTCGCCGCCCGACGGCGCCGACCCGGGCGGCTGCATCTTCCTGCCAAAGAACCTGCCGTGCGACGACGGGGACCCCTGCACGCTCGCCGACCAATGTCGCAACCTCGTGTGCAGCGGCACCCGCAAGACCTGCAGCGATGACAACGACTGCACCGCCGACCGCTGCGATGCCAGTGGCGAATGTCGCTTCGATCCGGTCGCTGATCTCGCCGCCTGCGACGACGGCGACCCGTGCACGTCGATAGACCGTTGTCGCGAGGGTGGCTGCAAGGGTCTCGCCGCGGCCTGCGACGACGGGCTCGGATGCACGTTCGACAGTTGTGACGCGGGCCGCTGTAGCCACCTGCCGGCCCCGGGCCTGTGCCTGTCGCCGACCGGCACGCGCTGCGTTGCGGTCGGTGAACGCCCGGTCGACGCACCCTGCCTCGTGTGCGCTGCGACCGGTCGACTGGCGCCCACGGGCGATGGCGAGGCCTGCCCGAACGATGGCATCGCCTGTACGATCGATGTCTGCGACGCTGGCGCGTGCACGCACCGCGACGGGCCTGAGACGTGCCACTCAGGCGAGGGCCGCTGCGTCGTCCGCGGCGAGAACCTGACGCCCTGCCTCGTGTGTCAGGGAGGCGGGGTCGTCACCGCCGTTGCGCCGCAGACCCCTTGTGACAATGCGGTCGGCTGCGCCGCGGGCACCTGCGACGGGCTTGGGACCTGCCAATGCGGGGCTGCCCCCTGACCTTCCCGTACCATCCCCGTAGCGATCACCGGACTCATCCGACTAAAGCTTCGCGACCGCCTCGAGCACCTGATCGACGTGGCCCTTGACCTTCACCGACGGCCACGCCGCGGCGATGGTTCCCTTCTTGTCGACGAGGAACGTCGAGCGGATCGTGCCCTCGACCTCCTTGCCGTACATCTTCTTCGTGCCCCACGCCCCATAGGCGAGCTGCAGTGATTTATCGGGGTCGGACAACAGCGTGAACGGCAGCTCGAACTTCGCCTTGAAGCCATCATGGCTCTTCACCGAGTCCTTCGAGACGCCGAACACGCGCACCCCGGCCGCCTCGAGCCGGCCGAAGTTGTCCCTGAAATCGCAGGCTTCGGTCGTGCATCCGGGCGTGTTGTCGCGCGGATAGAAGTAGATCACGTAAGGCTTTCCCTCGAGCCCGGCCGATCTGACGGTCGCACCGCCATCGGCCGCCAGCTCGAACGCAGGCGCGCTGTCTCCCACCACCAACATCGACGTCCCTCCCTGTTTTTCGCCGGACCTGGTGGGCCGCAATTGGCGCGGCCCCACATAACCCGCTATCGTGCGCAGCATGCTCGCGATCATCAGCGATATCCACGCCAACTACGAAGCACTGACCACGGTCTATCGGTGGCTCGACCACAATCGTGTCGACGAGGTGATCTGCCTTGGCGACGTGATCGGCTATGGCCCCGATCCGAACCCGGTGTGCGAGCTCGTGCGCGAGCGTTGCACGGTGACGCTGCTCGGCAATCATGATGCCGCGGTCATCGGCGCGATGGCGACCGACTACTATCAGCCGCCTGCAAAGGAGGCGATCTACTGGACCCGGGCCGAGCTCAACGAGGACAACTTCCGCTGGCTCTACGGGCTCCCGTTCACGCACCGGCGCGACTCGCTCGCGTTCTTCCACGCGGCGCCCTTCAAGCCGTCGGGCTGGTTCTATGTCGTGCGGCCGCAGGACGCGCAGCACCACAACTCGGCCATCTACGGGCGCCTCGAGAAGTGGAACTTCGTCGGCCACTCGCATCTCACGCTCGCTTACGCGATCAACGGCAAGAAGACGAAGGAGGTCGCGGGCGACGACCTCATCGGCAAGGACGACCGTAAGTACCTCGTCAACGTCGGCTCGGTCGGCCAGCCGCGCGACAAGGATCCGCGCCTCTGCTTTGGCCTCTACGACCCGAACTTCGATACCTTCCGGCATGTTCGGCTGCCCTACGACATCGAGTCGGTGGCTCGCAAGATCGTCAACGCCGGCCTCGACGCGAAGTTCGCCAAGCGCCTCTTCGTCGGGCAGTAGCAGGTCTCAGGAGAACGTCGCTGGCAGGTGCGCATCGCGGCTGACCGCCTTGGCGAGGCGGGACAGCAACATCATCAGGTAGACGAGACACCAGATCCCGATGCCGAGCGTGCCCAGGCCGAGCAACAGGACCGGCGCGGTCGCCCCGGACAGGATCTGGCTGAACACCGCGAGCGTAAGCGTCACGCCAGCGAGCGTCATCGTCTTACCGGCAAGGTCGTAGAGGACCCTGCTGCCGATGTAGCTGGCGCAGGTGCGGAGCGATCCCAGGAAGCAGAAGAACTGGATGGCGCCGAGGATGCGCGTGATGATGTCCCAGGCGCTCAACGACGCGAGCTGATCGAGGTCGGTCACCGTCAGGAGCCGGAAGATGCTAACGCCCGCCACGACGAGCGATACTATCCCGAGGTACAGAGCCGCCTTGGCCGCGCCGCGCGCGCCGGTCTCGGGCGCGATGCGCGAGTAGCGCTCGACCGCGAGGATCCCGAAGAGCGAGATGAATAGGCCGATGATGGCCGAGACCTTGGCCATCGAGGTGATCGAAGACAGGGCCGAGGCCTTGCCCGACGTCGCGATGACGATCGTCACGAGCAGCGTCACGACCGTGAACGCGATGAGCGTGATGAGATACGCCCGGAACATGCGCAGGCCCTTCGCGACATCGTTCCACTGGCCAAGCGCCACCCAGCTGTCATCGTCGGTCGTCATGTGGCGACCATCGACCGTCAGCGCCGCAATCGTCAAGCGCCCGAGCTGGCTGCCGTCTGACACCGGCCACCTGGAAACTTGCGCGGCGAGCCGATGCGAGGACGATGCGCGCGTGACGACCCGCCTCGCCGATTGGTTCGAAGCCTATCTCGCGCGCACCCGTGAGCTCGCGACGACCGCCCTCGCGGTGGTGCCGCTCGTGCTCATCTACGGGCTCGGTCTCCTGACCGCATCCGAGCGCGCCCGCTCGGGTGTCGACTTCGTCTCGACCCGGCTCGTGTCCAATGTGCCGACCGCGACCTACGTCGGGGTGCAGCTCGGGATCGCCGTGGCGCTCGTGTTCTATGCGCTGTTCCGGGCCGAACGCCCCTTCGCCCAGCACCTGCGCTGGGCCTGGCCGGCGATCGGCGAGGCGTGCGCCTGGGGCCTCGGGCTCGGAACCATCGTGTTGTTCCTGATGGACGAGGCGCGTCTGCTGGCGATCGTCGTATCGGGGGCGCTGGTCGACCGCGCGGTGCTGTCGGCGGGTGCCGGGCTGCACGAGGAGCTGGTGTTCCGGGCGCTGCTCATCCCACTCGTCACCGTGCTCTTGGCGAAGGCCATCGGCATCCCGAAGAACGCGGCCGTCGTCGGCGCCGTCGTCGTCTCGGCGCTGGTCTTCTCAGCCGCTCACCACCTGGCCGGCGAGCCCTTCGACGCATTCGTCTTCCTCTATCGCCTGGTCGCGGGCCTCGTCTTTGCAGGCCTCTTCATCTGGCGCGGCTTCGCCATCACCGCATGGGCCCACGCGGCGTACAACTTCAGCGTCCTGTGACGCGCGAACGGCGGCGCCTCATCCCGAAGACCGCTGACAGGCCGATACTCACCCACGCGCTGGGCGCTCCGCCGGCACAGCCGCTATCGTTGCGACCCGTGTTCACACTGCCGTTCAGGTCGACCACGCAGGCTCGCGCATAAGCGCTCCAGACCTGGCCGAGCGGGCAGTTCTCGGCGCCGATGACCTCGCTCGGCTCGGTCGATGCGTCGCTCGGGCCAGGGTTCGTGGGCGTCGCGCCCTTGTCGCAGACGTGCGTTGCGATGTTGCACTCCGACCCGGCGATGCAATAGCCGCACACCCGACCGCAGCCGTCGTCACCGCACTCGCGCCCCTCGCAGCTGCACGCCGACGCGCACGCGCCAGCCTCGCACGCCTCGTTCGCGCCGCAGGTGCCGCAGCTGCCACCGCAGCCGTCGTCACCGCAGACCTTGCCTCCGCAGCTCGGAGCGCAGGCCGCGACGCAGGCGCCGACCTGGCAGCTCTCGCCGATCGCGCACGCGCCACAGATCCCTGCGCAGCCGTCATCCCCGCAAGCACGGGAACCGCAGGCGGGCACGCAAGCCGGCGGCACGCACTGGCCGGCGCCGTTGCACGTCTGCGCACCGGCGCACACCCCGCAGGCCCCACCGCAGCCATTGGCGCCACATTCCTTGCCGGTGCACTGCGGCACGCAGACGGGCTCTTCGCATTGTCCGGCGACGCATGATTGGACCGACGTGCACTGCCCGCAGGTTCCGCCGCAGCCGTCGCTGCCACATGCCTTGCCCGCGCACTGCGGGGTGCAGCTCCCGATGCACTGGCCCGTTGCGTTACAGGTCGCGTTCGCGCCGCACTGACCGCAGCTCCCGCCGCACCCGTCGGACCCACACGACCTGCCGCCGCAGACCGGGGTGCAGCTCGCGCCGCAGGCCATCGCGCTCACGCCGGTCGGGTCGGCCGAAGGGGTCTCGCGACAATCGTAGAAGCCCTCGCCGTCGAGCCAGCCGCAGTAGACGGGTGGCGCCCCACCGGCGTCGCAGGCGGCGCAGTCGTTGGTCGCGATGTCGACGCAGAACGCGTCCCAGGAGCCGAACAACGTATCGCAGCACCAGTCGTCCTGCGCGCAGACGCAGGCTTCGACCTCGCTGCTCTCGCAGCCAGCGAAGCCCGACGGCGAGCAGCAGTCCTCGTGCCCCTGATTGCCGGAACAGTCGATGCCGCACAGGAGCGCACCCTCGCACCACTGGATGCGGGTCGCTGACGGGCAGCAGCCGGCGTAGCCGATGTCGGTCGTGCAGGTGCCGAGATAGTCGCCGATCGAGCACTGGGCACGCGCGTCATCGGGGGCGAGCACCCGCATCGCACCGGCCGAGCCGAGCGCTAGCGCGAGTGCCAGGATGTTGCGATGCATGCCGTGCTCCTTGGTCCGCCAGGTGGGCGGCGGGCCGCGAGCGGCGGACATTACCAGGCTTCGTGCGTCGAGTGGAGAACCAGCAACTCAGGGTCACGAAAGCATCCCTTACGAAGGCCGCCCGGCTCACAAAATTGAAGCGCTTTCTCGGCCGTTGGGTATCATGCGCCGCCTCCACGCCAGCCGGCTGCGCCCGAGAGCCTGATGTCTGCCTCCACCCCCCTATCACCGGCCCGCCGCCGCCTGCAGCTCGTCCTCCTGACGTTGGCGGCGCTGGCCGCGTTGCTGGTGCTCGGTGCCAGCGTCGCGGTGTATCTCGCGCGCGGCGCGATACTTTCCAAAGCCGAGGCGATGGCCGCTGGCCTGGGCCTGACGATCGAGATCCGCGAGGTCGACGTGCCGCTCATGGGCGGCATCGGCCTGCGCGGGGTCGACGTGCGCAGCGCCGATGGCACGCCGGTCGCCCACTTCGACCGCATCGAGACCGACGTGAGCCTCGTCGGGGCGGCGCTCGGCAAACGACGGCCCGGCAACATCGAGCTCGTCGGGGGCACGCTGCGGGTCCGCTGGAACGATGGCCCGGTCGACTTGAAGCGCAGCGCCAGCCAGACCGGCGGCAGCGAAGGCGGAACGACCGAGCCACTCACGCTGTCGCTGCGTGGGGTGACGGTGTCGATCGAAGCGCGTCAGACGACCGCGCTCGGCGTCGTGGCGTGCGAGCCCGTGCGCCTCGAAGGGGTCGACGCAGCTCTCGCGCGCGACGCGACTCGGCAGCTGCGCGTCCAGGCGAGCGGCACGTTCGTGGCGGGCAGTCATCGTACAAAGGTCGCGCTCGAGCTCGACCAGGCGACGAACAAGCTCGTCTTCGTGGCCGAAGAAGGCATCGAGCTCGGGCTCGAGACACCGTATGGGCCGACCTGGGTGGCGCTCAACGCTGCCAGCCATGAGGCTGGTAAGCCGTTCCAGGCGAGCGGCATCGGCGTGCGCCAGGGCGACAAGCTCGTGCAGCTCCACGAGGTGACACTGCGCGGCGGCGGCGATGGCTTCCTGCCAGCGCTGGCGCTTATCGAAGGCGTCGACGTGCGCGGCCTGTCAGCGCAGCGCGGCGCCGATCGTACGACCATCGCGACCGCCGCGCTGGCCGTGGTGCAGGGGCCCACCGGTCTCGTCCCGACGCATGTCGCATTGACCGCCGTCGAAGGTCGGGCCGAGCGCGACGGCCGCCAGCTCTCAGGGGGGATCGGCGTCCTCGAGGTCGGGTTCGATGACCTCCTCGGCCACCTCGCGCGCGGCACGCCGCTGGACGCCATCACCTCGCTGAAGCTCGAACGACCGGCTGCGACGCTGGTCATCGCGGCGTCGACCGAGACCGCGGTCAAGCCACGCGAAGAGCCACCTGGCAAAGACGGCAAAGACGGCAAAGACGCCAAGCCTTTGGAGCCGGCGCCCCCGCTCGAGGACGATCTGCCGCCGTTCGTCGGCAACGACGACGATCTGCCGCCACCCGAGAGCGTCGTTCCAGCCCTTGCCCCGGGCCACGATTGGCTCGGGGCGTTGCTCGGCTCCGACCATGGCGACGGCGCGGACGCGGGCGATCTGATCCCGCCCGACATCGCAGCCAAGCTGCCGCAGCTGCTCGCCCGCATCCGTGCGCTCGCGCCGAAGATCAGCGACGGCTCGCTCGCGGTCGTCGACAGCAATGGCAAGTCATTGCTGTCGCTGCAAGAGGCAGGCTTCTCGGCGGCCCGTCAGGACGACGGCACCGCGTTCGAGCTGCGCGCCGCGGTGCTGCGCGAGGGCAAGGAAGCGGGTCGGGCCGACTTGCGGGTCGTCATCGGCAGCGTCCCGGGGGCGCCCACCAACCTCCGCATCGACGCGCTCGAAGGCACGCTTTCTGGGCGCTCGCTCGCGCACCAGGTCGCGCGCTTTGTGAGCGGCCTGTCGGTCCAGGAAGACGCCGAGGTCGACCTGCGCATCCGCTACGAACGCCCGAGGAGTGACAACGCCCCGCATCACGTCGAAGGCACGCTCAGGCTCGCGAGCTTCTCGTTCGAATACTGGCGCATCGCGGATCGCGAGATCCGGGACCTCGAGGCGACGGTCACGTTCGACGCGTCGATCGATCGCACGGCGCACCGCCTGCTGCTGTTGCTGCCCGACATCCAGGTCGGGCAAGCCCGCCTCAGCGCGTCGCTGGATCTGACGCGCACAAAGCAGCACCTGCCGAGCTTCGTCGCGCGCCTGGAGATGCCACGCCAGGATTGCGGCAAGGCGGCGGCCTCGATTCCCAAGGGCCTCATCCCGAACCTGCCGACGCTCGCGCTGAGGGGTCAGATGTCGTTCAAGGCGTCGCTGACGCTCGACCTGGAGAACCCACGAGGTCTCGACCTCGAAGTCCTGAGTGACGCCGACGATTGTCAGATCCTGTCGCTCGGCCCAGCGATCGACATCGAGGCGCTGCGTGGTCCCTTCATCCATCACCCGCGCGAGCCCAAGCGCGGCGTGCTCGAGCACATCGCGGTCGGCCGCGGCACGACCGAGTGGATCCCGTCCGAGCGCATCCCCGACATCGTCAAGGCGGCCGCCTGGGTGACCGAGGACAGACGTTGGCTCGAGCACGGCGGTGTGCGCTGGGATCTCGTCGAGCGCGCGCTCAAGATCGATCTCGAGCACGGCCGCTTCATCTATGGCGGCAGCACCATCACGCAGCAGCTCGTCAAGAACCTCTACCTCACGCGCGACAAGAACCTCGCGCGCAAGCTCGAAGAGGCGATCATCGCCTGGCAGATGGAGCGCACCCTCCGCAAGGACGAGATCCTCACGACCTACATCAACTGCATCGAGTACGGCCCGGACATCTACGGCATCAAGCAGGCCGCGCGCCTCTACTTCGGCAAGAAGCCAAGCGAGCTCGACGCGCTCGAGTCGGCCTTCATCATGGGCCTCAAGCCCTACCCGAGGGCCGGCTACAACCAGTTCCTCAAGCAAACGCTCGACGTCTGGTGGGTGCGCCGCGTGTCCCACGTCTTGCGCTACATGGCGAAGTTCGCGCCCGACCAGATCACTCTCGAAGAGGCCGAGGCGTTTGCGCCCTTCCAGCCCACCTTTCGCGATCCGTGAGCCTCTGACAAGGTCCGCCGCGTGACGCGGATTGTGCCAGGGGCCTGACGCAGCGCAGCCGAGTCACAGGTCGAGGGAACGTCGAGTCGCATGACGATGTGACGTACTCGATGAAGGTGCGCAAGTGGAGTGTCGTAACGCAGCGGGTCGGACATGGACACTACACCCGCCTGTTGAGAAACTTAGTCTTTTCCAAGACTTAAATCCTCCATGCACGTGCCGCACGCGGGCATTGAACGGAACGTGATTCGGCGCGTTCGATGCCTCAGGTCGGCGTGCTGATCGACCGCGACCCGCGCCCGGCTCCTCACTCGGCGACCGCAGCTTGCACGGTGACGTTGCCGTTCTCGATGGTGACGATGTCGTCCTTGTTCGCGCTCACCTTGCCGACGCCCTCGACGTCGAACATGCAGACGTCGACGCAGATGACGAGCGAGCGCGTCCAGCCGCGGAAGTCGTACTCCTTGTCGAGCGTCGGCGAGGTGATGCGCACCGTGTGCTTCACCGTGTCCATGTTGCGCAGCTCGACCGCGTTCGCCGCGCCGACCGAGCCACCAACAAACGCCACCGCCACAATCGCCTTCAAGAGCTTCATCGCGCACCCTCCAACAGCGTCGGTCACAGCGACCGCGCAAGGATGGAGAGCCGCGGGTGTCGCGACCTGACAGGGGCGCCGCGCGTTTCTTTTCGACGTCAGTGTTTGTGGAGCTTGCGCGCGTCGAGCTTCTTCTCGACCAGCGCTACGCCGCTCGTCACGAGCCCGATCGCGATGAGCCCGGTCGCCATCGGACCGAAGTCGAACCCGGGCAGCATGCCCCCGAGCAACCCCAGCACAAGCCCAACCACGCAGAATCCAAGACCCACGAACAACCGGCCCATTGCTCACCTCACCCCTGACGGACAGCGCTAAGACCCGGTCATTGCACCAGGTAAACCTGCGCTGCCCGTTCCAACCCACTTTCGCAATCCGCGAGCTTGCAACAAGGTCCGCCGCGTGAAGCGGAGGCTGTTCGCCCGAAGCTCCTCGGAGCGGTGCTTTGCTCGCCATCACCGCGGTGGGGTCGAAGCGCGCCACGGCCATCGCCGTCAAGCCGCCCCACACATCGTCGGCGGGGATGTAGAAGACGCAGTGGTCAGTGCGCCCGAAGACCTCGACCTCCGTTTCAGCGATGCCGCCGCACGTGATGATCTCGTCGCCATCCCACACCGCGGTGTGGCCTCTGCGCCGCGATGACGCCGTTGAGCGGCGAGACGGCGAGCCAGTCGCCGCCGTTCGCGGTCGTGACGTCGTCGAGCGTGAGCTCGAGCGGTGGCGCCGGGTCGCAAGCCGCGGCGAGCGGCACGAGGAGAACGAGAGCGTGCAGTGATGACATCGATCGCATGAGAGACCTCCGTGGGCGGCGTGTTGCCGTTTGCCGGAGGGACCTAATCGATCGCCGTGCCATGTTTGCGCGGGAGCTTTCACCACGGTCCGCGCACCCGTCATTGACGAGTGCTACGTAGCGCTACGTAGCCGGTCGTAGCGATTCTCTCGGCCGATCATCGGCGACGGGCTGAGCCTGGTCTCAGGGCGTAGCGCTGCCGTTCGAGGCAAGTGAGACACGCGCTGATTCAGACAGAATCGCTCGAGGCCTAGCCGGTCGAGGAAAGGGGGCGTCGTAGGCGCTGAGCACTGCGGGGTCGAGCTGGCTTGCGGTCTGCACGCCGACGACCCACTCCACGCCGGTGACGCCGGCGACGTTCACGTCGGGGAATCTGGTCTTGGACTCGGGCTGCCAGGCGTATTTGGTCTTCGGGACCTCGCGCTTTACCTCCTCGACGCGGATCGAGCCCTTGTGCGGGACGCCGGTCCCCGCGTTGCCCGAAGCCATGCGAATGGTCGGATCGGAGAACGACACCACCGTCGCGATATGGCCCGAGATGGGAGCCTCCTTGGTGAAGATCGTGACGATGTCGCCCGGCTTCAGCGCGCAGGTGTACGCGGCCGGCTCGCCGATCTGCGAGCGGGGCGGCGGCTCACCGACGAGCGGCTTGCCGAGTGCCTTCGACTGGCACTCGAGCCATAGCGCGTAGAGGAGTCCCTGGTTCTTCTTGCTGGCGGAGATCATCTGGCCGTTCTTTTTGAGACCAAGCGCCGGGATGTCCTTCGGCAACGTGCGCGCCTTGAAGCGCATGGAAGCATAACGCCCCCCATCACCTCGAAGGCACGTGGCAGGCGTGCTGAGATCCGAGCGTTCGAGGAACATCGAAGCGCCGCGCTTGAACACGAGCACGCGGGTGACTCCATCTTGCGCAGGAGGTCGCTTATGATCGTGACGTGCCCAGCGTGCTCTGCCAACAACCGCGTCCCTGCCGCCCGCCTCGCGGAGCATCCGCGCTGCGGCAAGTGCAAGCAGGCCATCGCGATCGATACGCCGATCGCCACTACCAGCGCCGCCGAGTTCGACGAGCTCATCCAGGGCTCGCCGTTGCCCGTCGTCGTCGACTTCTGGGCCGCGTGGTGTGGACCCTGTCGCAGGGTCGCGCCCGAGGTCGACAAGCTCGCGAAGATGCGCGCGGGCAAGGTCGTCGTCGCCAAGCTCGACACCGAGGCCGTGCCCGAAGTGGCCCAGCGCTACGGCATCCAGGGCATCCCCGCGTTCATCGCGTTCACGCACGGCCGCGAGTCACAACGCGCCACCGGGGCCATGTCGGCCGAGCAGCTCGCGCGCTCACTGGGCCTCTGACGACTGACGACGGCAACCACGCGCTTTGGATGAGGGGCGCCGGCTCGCCCTCACCGAACAGAGAATCTTCGAGCCTTACTGGAACTGCCAGCGCAGCGCGAGCACGCCCGCCCTGCGCTTGACCACGGCCTTGACCTCGGGCCCCCTGGAGGCCATCGACGAGCAAGCCGCTGCCGCCCTGGCCCTCCTTCGCGGCCTGGGCCGCGCTGCGGTCGCCGATCATCTGCAACGCGTCGCCCTCTTCGAAGCCGAGCCCGGCCATGAGCGTGTCGTGGCGCACGTCGCTCACGATTTTGGACGACGCGGCGTCGTTGTAGACGAGCTTCGTGCCCGAGCCCTCGAGCTCCATGCGCAGCTTCTGCGCGTCCGCCACGTGAGTGCTTTGGAAGACGCGCACCGGCTCGTCCTTCCCGATGCTGCGCTCGCGCCCGGGCGCGGTCGGTTCGGGCCCGGGCTTGGGGGTGGCGCTGCCGTCGCCTTCGGACGCAACCCCATCGGGTGACTCGGGTGCCATCGCCACCGGCGCGCTCGCGGTGCCGACGACGAGCTTCAGGCGCAGCTCGGTCGTGTGGCGGCGCACGATCAAGCGGTGTGCGCCCTCGCCGAGCGCACGGACCTTGGGGACGACGTCGTCCTCGGTGAGCGCGTAGCCGTCGAGCGAGATCAGCGCGTCGCCGGTTTTCGAGCGCGAGCGAATGCCAACGATTGTGTTCGTCGAGGCGCAGCACACGCAGGCCGCCGCGGCTGCTCGCGACGAACACGAGCTTGTCGCCAGCGTCGGCGAGCTCGGCGAGGTCCTCGGGCTTCTGCGTGCGCGGACGTCGCACCTCGATCTTGCGCTCGGAGAGGCCGAGCATCTTCTCCGCTTCGAAGCGCATGTCTTCGAGGTCGGGCCAGAGCCCACCGCCATTGAGCATCACCTTGAGCATCATCGCCGCGGTCGGAGCGTAGGCATCCTTGCGCAATCGCTCCGCGACGTCCTTGGCGGCGGCGGTGCCGCTGAGCCCGCAATCGCGTTGGGCACCTGCTCGCGTAAGCGCTCGCCGAGCCAGAGCGCCGCTTCGAGCTGGACCACGTCGCCTGGCGGCGCGGTCTCGAGCATGAGCGCGCTCAGTCCGTGGACCGGCAGAACACTCGCACTGCAGCCGCTCTCGGGCAGCGTCTCGCCGCCCTCGTACGCGTCGAGCACCGCGCTGATCGCGCGCCAGACGTCCGCGTCCAGCGCGCCTAGATCGCGGCGCTCGAAGGCGCGATGAGAATAGTGGCGCGCGGCTCTGGTCAAGAGGCGGCGGGCCACCGAGGCAACCGGGTGTGTTGCCCGGTCAGCTGGCCCTCGAAGAGACCGGGGCGCTCGCGCCTCCGACCCGCCTTTCGCAATCCGTGAGCCTGTAATAAGGTCCGGCCCGTGAAGCGGATTGTGACAGGGGCCCTGGTCGTCGTTAGCGGGTACTTCGGCGGCTGCAAGGACAGTGGCTGGGGCGAGCGCGCCCCGTTCGTTGCCGAGCCACCGCCCGATGTCTGGGTGCGCCCGGCGGAGGTCTCGACCCCGGCCACCGACGGCACCAAGGGTGGACACCTGGCCGAGCGCGTCTGGGGCACCGGCACCTGGCCGTGCAGCGGTTTTCCGGCGTGCGAGCGCGGGTCGCCAAAAGGCGGCACGCTCGGGATGACGCTCGGTGGCTTCGAGTTCATGGACCCCAATCGCGTCAGCGAGACCGAAGGTATGGTCGTCGTCCTGAACCTGTTCGAGGGGCTCATCAGCCCGGCGCGACGCTCGGGTGGGCCCTACGAGATGGGGGTCGCCAAGAGCTGGACCGTGAGTGCCGATGGGCGTGTGTACACGTTCGAGCTGCGGGAGGACGCGCGCTGGTCGAACGGTCGTCAGGTGGTCGCCGAGGACTTCATCTACTCGTGGCTGCGCAAACTCGATCCCGCGACGGCGGCCGACGACACCGACTCGCTCAAGTACATCGACGGTGCGGCGGCGTTTTCCGAGGGCAAGCAGAAGGACCGCTCGAAGGTCGGGCTGGTGGCGCTCGGGCCGCACACCCTGGAGGTGACACTGACCTGCGCGTTCCCGTTCTGGCCGGCCTATCTGGCGGGTGGCGGCTACATGCCGGTGCCGCGTGAGGCGATCGAGGCGGCCGACCGCAAGTGGGACCGCCCCGGCAACATCGTCAGCAACGGCCCCTATCGCCTGACGGAGCTCGTCGAGAGTGACCGCCTCGTGATGGTGAAGTCCGAGACGTACTGGGACCGCGACAACGTGCGGATCCCGAAGGTCATCGCGTATCACGCTGAGACAGAGCAGGTCGGCACTTCCCTCTACGAGGCGGGACAGATCCAGTGGTCGCGCAGCAACGTGTCGCCGGCAGCGGTAGCGGCGCAGGTCAAGGCGAAGCGCCCGGACATGATGATCGACCCGTGGCTGTGCGTGTACTACTACATGTTCCGGGTCGACAAGGCGCCGTTCACCGACGTGCGCGTGCGCCGCGCGTTCGACCTCGCCATCGACAAGGCACGCCTCGTGACCCACATCACGCAGGGCCTGCAGATCCCGGCCGATGGCCTCGTGCCGCCGTCGTTTGACGAGACCCAGGGCTACGTCGGCCCCGAAGGTGAGTCGTTCGACCCGCAGCTCGCACGCACGCTGCTGGCCGAGGCGGGCTATCCGGGCGGGCGTGGCCTGGAACCGGTGCGGATCATCTACAACACGATGGAGACCCATCGCCTGGTGGCCGAGTTCGTCGGGCGCCAGCTCGAGGAGAACGTCGGCGTGAAGGTCGAGGTGACGAACATGGAGTGGAAGAGCCTCCTCCAGAAGACGCGCGCCGGCGACTTCCAGTTGGCGCGCCTCGGTGCCTGCGGAACGGACGTGCCGTTGTCCTTCCTCGAGAACTTCCAATCGAAGAGCCCACGCAACGACATGGGCTACAACGACCCGGTCTTCGACGCGCGCTTCGAAGCGGCACGCTGCGGCGCGAGCTCGCGTGAAGAGGCGCTCGCGGCGACCGCGCGGGCCGAGGCCGCGCTGATGGCGGAGCGGCCGGTGCTCCCGCTCTATTGGTATACGCGCAGCTACTTCCGCGCGCCGGTCTTGCAAGGCTTGGAGGTCCACCTCGAAGACATGCATCCCGTGAAATACATGTGGTGGGCGGACGTGCAGACCCCGCCGCAGCCGCGGCCGATGCCCGCGCTGGTCGTCAAAGGCGCCACGCCATGATGCACGTCGAGCCAGGCGCCTGCGTCGTGTTCTTCTCGGGGCGCGGTCCCTGGTCGGTCGCGCCCGGGGCAGACCGTCGCGATGGGTGGCGCGCTCGTGGTTGACGATTTCATCGCGACGCCCTATCTCGACCGCGCCGGGGTGGCGACAGCGGCCTTCGTGATGCGCGTCTGCGCCGACGTCGGGTCTGTCGCGACCGACCCTGCAACCGGCGACATCCGCATCGTGCGCACGCTACCTGTGCCCGGTGTGCACTTCATCGAAATCGATCAGCCCCTGTCATGAGTACCGAGCCCCGCTTCCGTTTTGCCCCCACCCCGTCGCGCGAGCTGCACGTCGGCAACGCCCTGGCCGCGCTCTTCGGCTGGTCGATGGCGCGTGCCGCGCGTGGCCGCTTCGTGCTGCGGATCGAGGACATCGATCGTGCGCGCTGCAGGCCCGAGTACGAGGATGCGATCTATCGCGACCTCGCCTGGCTCGGCCTCGACTGGGACGAAGGTCCCGACGTCGGCGGCCCGCATGAGGCCTATCGCCAGTCCGAGCGGCTCGCCAGCTACGACGAGCTGATGGGGCGGCTGGCCGACGCCCAGCTCGCCTACGTCTGCATCTGCAGTCGGGCCGACATCCGCGCAGCCCAGTCCGCTCCGATGGCGGCGGACGCGAGCGAGCTGCCCTACCCTGGCACCTGCCGCGCCGAGGAGCATGTCCTTCCGCCCGATCGTGGAGGCCTGCGTCTGGACCTGCAGGCGCTCGCGCAACGGGCCGGTATTACGACGCTGGTCGAGTCCGTCGATGGGCTCCTCGGGCCGCAGCACGAAGACGTCAGCATCACCACGGGCGATGTGTTGCTTGGCCGACCCGGTCAGCCGACCTATCAACTCGCAGTGGTCGCCGACGATCGCGCCATGGGGATTACCGACGTCGTGCGCGGGGTCGACCTCATCGGCTCGACGGCACGCCAGATCCTCTTGCACAAAGCACTTGGGCACCTGGCCCAGGTCGCCGCCACGCGCCCTTCGCGCAACGTGCGCCCGCCGCCGCCGTTGGCGCTGCCGCGTTTTCACCATCATCCGCTGATCGTCGACGATGACGGCCGCAAGCTCTCGAAACGCGACGCGTCGTTGTCGCTGTCGACGTTCGCGCTGTTGAGCAGTGCGGCTGCGTTGCGCGCGCAGCTCGGCCGCGCGATCGGCCTCTTCGGTGAGACCGTGCGCCGTGCCACCCGCGACGACTGGATCGATGCCATCGGCGCGCGCGTCGCCAGCACGACCACGGCGTCCGCGCTGCCCGCCCTGCACGATGCGCCCTGGCCCGTCGACCCCGCGACCTGATACGCTGCCGGCGTGCCCGCACGTCCCGAGCCGAGATCCGACAGGAGCGCCGAACGGCGCCTGATGACCGCGATGGCGCTCGCGATCATCGTGATGATGGCGACGCTCGGGGTTGTCTACCTGGCGCTCTGGGCCGGCGCGGCTGATGATCTCACGCGCCTCCTGCCGGCCTCGACGCGCGCCTACGCAGCCGCACCGTCGCCCTGGGCAGCGATGACGCGCACGCTCGCGATGCCGATCTGGCAGGACCGCGCCGAGCTGCAGGCGCAGGTGCTGCGCGATGGCTACCTTGCGGGTGAGCGCACAGGCGAGATCGCCGGCGTCCCGCTCGAGAGCGTGCGCGAGATCATGCGCGGCATGGACAGCGTCGAGATGGCCCTCGTGCCAACGGCGGAGGGCGACTCGCTGCTCGTGTTCGTCGAGCTGCGCGATACGACCCAGCGTAAGCGTGCCTTCGCGCGACTGGCGCCATTGCTCGAGACGATCGATCGACGGGTCGGCTTCCGGGTCGACAAGATCCGCCGCCGCCCATGGCAAGGCCTCGTCGGCGCCGACATCGAGCCGCCACGCGTCGTCGACATGGAGCCATGGATCATCTTGTCCTGGGGTTCGCCGATCGGCCTCGAGGAGCTGCTCGACGCCCGGGTGGAGGGGCGCGGCGACGCGCTTTATCGACGCGACGGCTTCGCATTGAAGTCGTCCAATGGCGGCAACCTGCGCCTGGCGATCGACGCGAGCTCTGCTTGGCGCCTGTTCGCGACCGCCGCTGAGCCGCCGCCTGGCGGGCTCGTCGAGTACCTCGATCTGCTCACGGTAGAGGCGCGCGCGGAGGACGCGAGCGACATCTTGACCCTGCGTGCCGAGATCACCGACCGCGACCTCGCACGCACGTTGACGACGGGCTTACGCAAGGCCGAGCATAAGCTCGCAGCGATCGCACCGGCCGAGGCGCTCTTCGTCATCTCAGCGACCGGCGACGATCTCTCGGCGCTCGTCGAGGTCATGCGCGGGCTTGTCTTCAGGCTCCAACGCGACTTCGCTCCCTCGGCCGGGACGGGCGCGCTGACGACCAACCTCATCGCCGCGGCCGCCGATCTGCCACCGGGCGGAGGCGAGATCGCACTCGTCGGCATGCCGTTCGAGACGCCCGAAGCGTTCATGTCGCCGCTCGTACTGGTGCGCGCGACCACCCCCGACGCGCTTGCCGAGCGTCTCGCGACGAGCATGCCCAGTCGCTTCGGCGACGGCTTCGCGCACGGCGAAGTGATGCATCAGGGCACGCTCCTTCACCTCGAGATCCCGCACCCGATCGAACCCGCGCCCACGGCCGCGCCCACGCCCGAGGCCGACGCCGATCCCGACATCCGGCTTGCTTGGCGCGTACGCAACGGCATCCTCGAGATCGCTCCGACCGTGGCCATCCTCGACCGGTTCGCGGCCTCGCCACGCGCGCTCGGCGAGACGCCGCGCCTGGCCGCGGCTCGTCGTGGCCTACCGCGGGAGGCGGCCGTGATGTGGATCGCCGACCGGCGCGTCCTGACCCGCCCAGGCGCTCCGCTACTGGCACTCCTCGGCGAGCGCTTGCGTCCCGACTTCAACTTCGGAATGACGCTCGACGCGATCGGCGACCACCTCGCGCTGCGCTCGAACCTCGGCTTGTGGACGCTCGCGACCGCCGTCGCTTCGGGCAGTCGAAAGGAGATCGACACGTTCGCGCTGCCGGGCCTCGAGCCCCGTTGCCGTGAGGCCTACGATGCGTTCTGCACGCTCTATCCCAACGCGGTACCGTGTCGTCCGTTCGCGCTCGGCCGCCTCACCCGTATCGAGGCGGTATGCGGCGCCCTGTTCGACCGGCGCTGACCCGACCAGCCACCCGTCTAAACAGTGTCGGATGGCGGAGGAGACAAATCGTGAGGCAAGGAACGACTGAAGGAAGCGCGGAGCCGTACTCGTCCTACGGCGCACAAGCGACCGCAAGAGCCACGCTGCATCACGGCTTGGATCCGAAGCCAGGCGATACTGTTCAACGTTCGTCGGCGCCGGGGCCGTTGACGTAGCGCAGGTACTCCTGGAAGCGTCCCGCGCGGCCGTGCTCGTCGACCCGCACGAAGCTCAGCGAGAGCCACGATACGCCGCTGCGGGTGCGGTCCTCGCGCGTGAGGATGCGCGCCTGGATTGCCAGCTCGAAGGCCGGCCCCACACCGACCGGCTTGAGCGTCACCTCTTGCCCTTTCTCGGGCGCCGCATCGTTCGTCCACAGGGTCGCGCTCTGCCGGCCGAGCGACTCGATGCGCGCCACCACGCTGCCGCCTTGCCATGACAGCAGGATCTTCGGCCGGCGCGAGTCGTGGATGAGCGTCGCTTCGCCGATCGTCGGCGTCGGCTCCGATACCTGGTCGACCGCGAGATCGTCGACGCGCCCGCGCGAGAACAGCGCGGTGAAGATCCCGGTGACACTCCGCTTTCGGGTGCGCGAGCGCAGCGCCGGGTCGTCCCGCGGCGGCATCGGTGGCGGCACCTCCGGCGGGTCGCTCGACCCGAGGTCCGGAGGCAATGGCGGCGGTGCGAGATCGGACACCGGCCCGCGGTTGCGTTCGTCCAGCCGATCCAGCCGATCGAGCTCGCGGTCGAGGTCGACCACAATCGGCTCGTCGAGCTCCGCGAAGCCGGCTTCCTCCTCTTTATAGAACTCAGGATCGAGCTCGGTGACCGGGAAGCGATACACCGCATGGGCCCCGTTCGAACGCTCGTCGAACTCGATCTCGGCGACGGGCCGCGTCGGGTCGAGCGCCTTCATGAAGTCCTCGATGTGCCCCGGATCGGCCCGCGTCGCGAGCTCGATGAAGCGGAGCCCAAAGCCGGTCTCCGGCCGCTCGAGGGTCGCCTCGTCCTGCGTCCACATCACCTCGCCGCGGAGTGCCAGGTCTACCCCGTCAGCATTGAATCGCTCGACCAGCGTGAGCAACGTGCCCGGGCGCGGCACGTGCGACGCCTTCATGTAGGCCCCCGACAAGCTCACGAAGGTCGTCACGGCGTAGTGCTGATCGCCCGCGTGCTCGAAGCGGAAACGGAGGCTCTTCGCGCGACGCGGAAAGCGGCGTTTCTCCATGCGACGATCGGGCGATGCCATAGTACCTGCGCGAGCGCGCGCTCCCCGAGGGTGACCCGGCAGGGCCGAGGACAGCCCACGTTGCGCGGGCGTTCGCGGAATACTTACCTGCCGTTGGGCTGGCCGTCCACGAATGCCCGGTCCGCCCCGGTCGTGCCCGATGACGCAAGGGCGTTGTCAGGCGACCTCAGCGGGCCTAAACGTGTGTGGTGAATGTTTCAATCTCCCGCTCATTCCGTCTCGAGGCCGCGCGCTTCCTGCCGCGCCTGCCGGCGTCCCACCCTTGCTCGCGCTTGCACGGGCACTCGTTCCTGGTCGAAGTCGCGCTCGCAGGCGCCGTCGACCCGCAGCTGGGTTGGCTCGTCGACTACGACGTCATCGCCGCCGCCTGGGCACCGATCGCGCAGGCACTCGACCATCGCCTCCTGAACGAGGTCGAAGGGCTCGACAACCCAACGAGCGAGAACCTCGCCCATTGGATCTTCACCCGCCTCGCCCCGCACATCCAGGCTCTGACGGCAGTGACCGTGATGGAGACCCCTGAGACGCGCGCAACCTATCGACCGGAGAACAACCCGTGAGCGAGCCGAAGAGCACCTCCAGAACAACCCGCACCGAGACCTACGCGGTGCGCGTCTACAAGCAGTACTTCAACTTTGGTTCCGCGCACTTCCTGATCTTCGGCGATGGCTCGCGCGAGGAATTGCATGGGCACAACTATAAGGTCGAGGTCGAGGTCGAAGGTGAGCCCATTGCCGGCGATCTGGTGTTGGACTTCATCGTCTTCAAGCCGATCGTGAAGTCGATCTGCGACGGGCTCGACCACCGCACCCTGCTGCCGCGATCCAACCCGAACCTCGAGCTCGTCGAGCATGCCGACCGGGTCGAAGCCCGCCATCGCGACGGGTCATACTTCTGCTTCCCGCGCCGTGATGTGCTCGTGCTCGACCTGCCAAACACCTCGACCGAGATGCTCGCGACGTTTATCGCGAACAAGATCCTGGATGAGCTTCCGAGCCGCATCCCCGACGCGCGCCTGCGCTCGCTGGCAGTCTCGGTAGAAGAGAGCCCAGGTCAGGCTGGCATCTTCAAGGTCCGGTTTGGGAGCGACGCCGCCGCGGACTGACCCGGCACGGGGCGGGCCTTCGCAAGGATGGCGAAGCCTGACCTGCGGGCCTTCGCAAGGATGGCGAAGCCTGGACTGCGGGCCTTCGCAAGGATGGCGAAGCCTGGACTGCGGGCCTTCGCAAGGATGGCGAAGCC
>Ga0209591_10000525_pt1 | contig 49518 bp, 44 predicted proteins | sample MAT01_FD_187207 | JGI IMG/M metagenome (GOLD analysis project Ga0209591, IMG submission 187207) | Freshwater microbial communities from Lake Fryxell liftoff mats and glacier meltwater in Antarctica - MAT-01 (SPAdes) (version 2) | ecosystem: Environmental > Aquatic > Freshwater > Ice > Liftoff...
ACCAGCATGGACATCAAGTTATCAACTGTGAGAGATTAAAGTGCGAACTCTACCCTATGGGTTATCTCACAGAAGCCAGTCATCCTTGAGTATTTCTACTCATTTCGACTGAACGAATCGCACTTAGTGCTGAGAGGGAAACGGCTCGTGCGGTTTTAACCGCAGTCAGTATTAATTGCCCTGGATGAGTTATAATACTGTCATGACTCAACCCATCTCTGTTAAATGCAAGCTGATAGTACTCCCTAACTTTTGTGGCGAGATTGACCGCACGATGGAAGGGTTTGCCGATGCTTGCAATCAGATATTGGAAGTAGCTAAACGTGAAAATTGCTGGAATACTACCAAGCTTCACCACTTGGTTTATAAGCCAGTGCGTGAAGCGACGGGATTGAAAGCTAACCATGTTTGTCAAGCTATCCGTCGAGTTATTGGTAACGCTAAAGCTGTTAAGCAAATCCACAAGTTTAGACCCACCTCTATCAGCTTGGATGTTCGCACCTTTGTTTATAAGGAAAAAAGCCAATCTGTAGGGGTGACTTTGATATGTGGGCGGGTTGAGTTTAAATTGTCTATTGGTGGATATCAAATTGCACTGTTGAGGGGACAAAGCCCAACGAGTGCAACATTGAATAGAACAAAGATAGGACAATATTTTATCAACTTCGTTGTGGATATCCCGACTCAACCCAGTGGTAAAACTCCAAGAGTGATTGGCGTTGACCTGGGGAGACGCGATATCGCCACCACATCCACAGGTAAGTCGTGGAACGGTAAACAGATTCAATCCGTTCGTGACCGATACAGTCAGGTTAGAGCTAACGTTCAATCCAAACGCACTCGGTCGTCTAGGCGACTTTTGAGAAGGCTTTCTGGGAGAGAACGGAAGTTTCAAGAATGGTTGAATCACAATATCAGTAAGCAACTTGTTCAAGATGCGAAGCGAATAAACGCGGCGTTGGCTTTTGAAGATTTGACTAATATTCGACAGTCCTTGAATCAACTGCCACGAGGAAAAACCGAACGTCGTAGAACCAATAATTGGGCGTTCTATCAACTGCGTTTGTTTGTTTGGTATAAGGCAAATATCGCTGGGGTAACAGTGGTATTTGTCCCACCTGCCTATACTAGTCAAACTTGTTCCCGATGCCATCACGTCCACCCAATCAAGGGCAAAGCTCGCCACGGGGATACTCCCCGGTGGCAGACTTTGGGCAAATCGTATCGCAACGGAAAAGTTTTCAAGTGTGGACATTGTGGGTTTGAACATGATGCTGATATAAACGCGGCTAATAATATTGCTGCTTTGGGGTTGTCTGTAAGCCAGCCCGAAAGTCCGGGGATTGCTTGTCAATTAGAGGGGCAATTGTCTCTCTTCCCGACAGGCGAAATCTGGGCTAAAGCTCAGTGTCTTTAGACCTGAGTTGCTTACAGCTTCTTCTTTCCTGTCGAGTGGCTAAACGAGCACTAATTAATCGCACCTCACCCTCTCGTTCCGTGTGGGACACAACCAAAAGCCTTTGCAACCTCGACTGACCTGTCGTAATAAGACGGAATTCACCTATTGAGTGGTCAGGGTCAGGAATTGTAACAGCTAGTGGATCTCCGAAAATTGTGACAGCTTCTTCAAAAGACACACCATGTTTCTTGGCATTGCTACTTGCTTTGTCTGAATCCCACTGAAACTTCATAAAGCTATTCTACTCTCAAGCAGCAAAACAAGGCGGGCAAGCCGCATTACTGTCAATGCCCAATGCTCTATTTTGCAGTATTCGGCTTGAGAGCTAACAACATCTCCAATTCACTGGTGGATTTATCGCGGCTAGTAGCGGTAACACCAAAACCACGAATGGAACCCAGGATAGTGATGGTATCGGGGTTAGATGAGATCAAACTATTGAGCATGGGTACAGTTTTAGTTTTGTCCATATCTAGGTAGAAATAACCACCGTTGGGCTTTTGCAAAGAACCAGTAACGGCTTTGAAAGCGTCGCTATTATCGAGAGATGTATTTTTGCGATCGCCCATCGCATCAGCAATTGGGCCACCAACAGCTATAAATACAGTATCTTGATCTAGCCAACCATGCGCTAATAAAGCTCCTTGGCGGGGAATTTGCCATTCAGTTACGTCTTTACTACCGATATTTCTGTTGGTGATGTTAATTTGTTGAGTTTTGGCGAGGCTATCCAATTTTGTCAAGGTGGCTTCGGCAGTTTTGCGATCGCTAGTATCAAATACTAAAGCACCTCCAAAACCAGCACTTGCTAACACTCCTTGATTTGATGGAATCGCACCAAAGGCAAATTCTCCATTCATCCAGCCAAAAATGTCTTTATCTAGGTCAATATTGACAAATTTCAGTTGTTTGCGCACTTGTTCCAGAGCTTGCTTCATTTCTGGATAATCTTTTGACTGTTCTACTACCGTTGTCCAACCACGGCTGATGCCATTTCCGCTAATCAGAGCAAAGGTATCAATAGGAAATTGCCCAACTATATTCCCAGGACTTGATTGATACTGAAATTTATTTAGTTGCGGATCTAAATTAGCGATCGCTTTTACCCGTACTCCTGCATCATCCACACCAACACCCGCCACCACAGATTTTATCTGCTTCAGTTGAGTCAAGGCTTGTGGAGGTAACTGCTTTGCCTGTGGACTTCCGGCGATTAATTGCTGTACCATCCCTGCATAGTCTGGTATATAAATTTGGGCGAGGCTGTTTTTGACATCCACTCCTTTGCTGAGAATAGTACCAGCACCTTCTTTACTGGCAAAAGAAGACTGTCCCTTAAACGTATCAATTGCTTTTTCTACAGCTTGCTTTTCGGGGGCTAACACCAAGTGACTATTATTTAAAACTACGCTATACGTCGGCTTACCTTTTTCTGTAGTTTCGATAATTTTTTCACCTTGATAGTCAGATTCCTGGAATTTCACCCCTTTTTGTGACTTCAATTTGTTAGCAAAATTCAAGGCACTGAGTTTGTCCTTGATTCCCACCACTATCAGGATATTTGATTGCTGTTGTAAATTTGCTGGTACATTAGGTGTCTCAGACGGCACAGTTAACTGCGCCGGTTTAACAGGATTTGGTGGCAGTATAGCAATCATTACACCACCAGCCCAAGGCTTTATGTCTTTTTCATAAGAAATGTTACTTTCACTGAACATTTGCTTATTAAAATCTTCCAGACCTTTTGCCACTAACTTTTGGGCTTCTGGAGTGCCAAACTGCTGTAACTTTGCCCAAGCTTCAGAGTCGGTAGTAATATAAGTTGCCATCAATGCTGCTGAAGGTACGACTTTAGCACTGCCTAAAGCATCTGAGCTACTTACTGATGGGCTTTTAAAATACGTATATGCCGCTATACTTCCGGCTACAACTACAGCAGCACCAACAGCAGGAATGAGAAATTTTGATTTACTTTCAGGCATTTTGTTATCCTCTTTTGTTCAAATTGTCACCGAGATTTATACAAGTGTCATTGTAGAGTTTTCGGATTTATTAATAATTTCCGATAATCTATCGGTATTTACTGATAAAATTAGTAGTCCCATAAGTTAGCGGTCTAAAATTACTCTAAAGAATACTTCAAAGTGATGAGGAGCGAATCCGTAAATGATATGCTGTTCATTTTAAAGAAAATATCCTGCTCAACAGCAGCAAGTTATCCTAAGTTATAAGAATAATTAGGATTATTTGTACTTAATAAGAATCTATCGAGGTGCAAGAGACTCTTGACCCGATGACAAAAAAGTGCAAAATATCAGGAAAAATGAAGAGTGCTAAGTTCCGAGTCCTGAGTTGAAAGACCGTCCACAAGGAGCTAAAACCAAAGTACATAAATCCTGGGTACTTCTTAATTCACTCAGCACTCAGAACTACATCCACCAGCCAAGTCAGACTTTTCAGGATTACAAGGTCAGTAAGGATCAATGTCGAAGTCTTATTTTGATACAGATAATAACGGACACAAACCTTTTGAGTTACCGGGAGCAAGACCACACTACAACCCCGATCGCCCCGGACAGGTAGAGCATATTTTTCTCGATCTAAGCTTAGATATCCCTAAGCAAAGCTATCAGGGTAGTTGTAGCATTAGCCTTTTACCAATTCGTAATGGCATTGATCGATTGACTTTGGATGCTGTCAACCTGAATATCGAGTCTGTGCAGGTGGACGAAGTGCCACAAAATTTTGACTACGACGGGGAACAGCTTTCTATCCAACTTTCGGAGGCGACCCAAATTGGTAAATGCTTGCTAATTGCGATCGCCTACTCGGTAACAAAACCACAACGCGGCATTTATTTTATTCAACCAGACAAGAACTACCCAAACAAGCCCACTCAAGTTTGGACTCAGGGCGAAGACGAAGACTCTCGCTTTTGGTTCCCCTGCTTTGACTATCCCGGACAACTGTCTACTTCGGAAATTCGCGTTCGTGTTCCCAACCCTCTGGTGGCTATTTCTAATGGCGAACTGATTGACACCACAGAAGATGGTGATTACAAAATCTACCATTGGTCACAGCAACAAGTTCATCCTACCTACTTAATGACTTTGGCAGTAGGTGACTTTGCGGAAATTCGGGATGAGTGGAACGGCAAACCAGTCACCTACTACGTAGAAAAGGGACGGGAAGAAGATGCTAAACGCAGCATGGGGAAAACTCCCCGGATGATCGAATTTTTGAGCCAAAAGTATGGCTATCCATATCCTTTCCCAAAATACGCTCAAGTTTGCGTCGATGACTTCATCTTTGGCGGCATGGAAAACACCTCTACAACCCTGTTAACAGATAGATGCTTGCTGGATGAACGCGCCGCTTTAGATAACCGTAATACTGAAAGTTTAGTCGTCCACGAACTCGCGCACCAGTGGTTTGGTGATTTAGTGGTAATTAAGCATTGGTCTCATGCTTGGATAAAGGAAGGAATGGCTTCCTATTCTGAGGTGATGTGGACAGAACAGGAATATAGTCTCCAAGAAGCAGCTTACTATCGTTTATTGGAAGCTCGTCGTTACATTAGTGAAGATAGCAGCCGTTACCGCCGACCGATGGTAACGCACGTTTACCGGGAAGCTATTGAACTTTACGATCGCCACATCTACGAAAAAGGGTCTTGTGTTTATCACATGATTCGATCCCAATTGGGAGATGAATTGTTTTGGCAGTCCATCCAAACATTTGTCCAAGATAATGCCCACAAAACCGTAGAAACAATAGACTTACTCAGGGCGATTGAAAAGGCAACCGGACGTAATTTTTTGTTCCTCTTTGACCAATACGTTTATCGTGGTGGTCATCCAGATTTTAAAGTAGCTTACTCTTGGGATGGCGATGCTAATTTGGCAAAAATTACAGTAACTCAAACCCAAGCTGCTGAAGATAAAAATGGCAGCAAGGATTTGTTTGATCTAAAAATACCTATTGGTTTTGGCTATACGCAACAGGAAGCGAAGAGTGAGGAGTTAGGAGTGAGGAGTGAGGAGTTAGGAGTTAAAAATAATTCTAAAATCATAACTCCTAATTCACTACTGAAAACTTTTGTAGTGCGGGTAAATGAACGTGAACAAAGCTTCTACTTTCCCCTAGAAAATAAGCCCCAATTTATCAGCTTTGATGTTGGAAATAATTACCTAAAAACAGTAACTTTAGAGTATGCAATACCGGAGTTAAAGGCACAGTTAGAATTTGATCCCGATCCGATCTCGCGCATTTATGCAGCCGAAGCTTTGGCGAAAAAAGGTGGGTTAGAAGCAACAAAAGCACTATCTACGGCGCTAAAAAATGACCCATTGCGGGGTGTACGTGTGGAAGTGGCGAAACAACTAGCCCAAATTAATTTAGACCAAGCCTTTGATGGCTTAGTTCCTGGGTTAAAAGATAAAAATGCTTACGTGCGACGAGCTGTAGTAGAAGCACTTGCTCAAATCAAAACTGCTGAAAGCTATAAAGTTGTGAAAGGGCTGTTGCAAAAAGGCGATCCCAGCTACTACGTGGAAGCAGCAGCTTCTCGTGTGATCGGAGCGATCGCCTCATCAAACTTGGAAGAAAAACCCAAAGAAGACAAAGTATTAAAGCTGCTGAAAGGCGTTTTAGAAGAAAAGGCGGGTTGGAATGAAGTCGTGCGGAGTGGTGCGATCGCTGGTTTAGCCGAATTCAAAACCTCGGAAGCAGCTTTAAATCTGCTGATCGAATACACCAAACTCGGTGTACCACAACCCCTACGTTTAGCCACAATTCGCGCTTTAGGAAAGATTTCTGTAGGTCAAAGTCCAGTTAATTTGGAACGGATTCTAGAAAAATTAACAGAACTAGCCAAAGAAACCTTCTTTTTAACGCAAGTGTCAGTAGCAGCAGCATTAGGACAAATGGAAACACCCAAAGCAGTGGGGATTTTGCGATCGCTAGTCGAACAAACAGCCGATGGGCGTGTACGTCGCTATGCTGAAGAAGAAATTTCTAAGGTGCAAAAAAACATTGGTTCAGAAAAAAACCTGCGTCAATTGCGTGAAGATTTCGACCAACTCAAACAACAAAACCAGGAATTGAGAAGCCGTTTAGAAAACTTGGAGGCCAAATCTAAATAGCAGGTAATTGGTAATTGGTAATTGTGGTAAAAGCACTACCAATTACCCAGCAATTCCAAATTCAAAATTTGATGCTTCTGAAACCCTTACACCAAGAGGAGTTAACAATTATTAACAATTTGAGTAATGGCTGAAATGGCGTAAAATCGTTCTGAATTTATTTTTGCTGACCAATTACCAAGGTTTTAGTTAACGCTGTAATTTTTATCGTGGAGACATAGAATATTTTATTTTCCACTTAAATACAAGGTATAAATAAACATAATACTAAGAACCCGGACTGCTGTGAGAAGTCCGAGATATTGTAAGCATTTTTATGTTTAATTGAAGTTGTGTATATAGATAAATATTTATATCTACATAAAGTATAGTTAAGAAAATATAAAATCATCTGAAACTTGGAAAAGTAGTTGTAGTTTTATAAAGTATAATTAAGAATAAAGATAAATAAATCTAGGCACTACTATAGGCTCAAATCGCCTCGAGCAGCATCCCAAAAGGGTAAAGTTCTAGTTGTTTTAGATAAAAGACTACCGTTATCCTGTAACTGCAACTAATTTGTGGGTCAGGAGACAAGAAATCATTGTAAATTTCCCAGTTGAAGAGGCAATAAAGGTGTGGGTCAGTATCAACCTGCCGAGCTAAAACTCTATAATCCAGATGCGATCGCTCGCTACTATAGTTACCGTCCCTGGCTAGGCTGGGGGCGACTGCTGAGAATTATCTGGTCTTTTGCAGGATTTATATTTAGTCTGAAGTGGGACGAATGGCAAGATAAAGTTGAGCAGAACAAGGGTAAACGAGCTATCCAGTTGCGAGAACTGCTCACCCGCCTCGGCCCGACTTTTATTAAAGTTGGTCAATCGCTTTCCACTCGACCTGATCTAATACGCAAAGATTTCTTACAAGAACTGGTGAAGTTACAAGACCAGTTACCACCTTTCGATAATGCGATCGCTTACCAGATTATTGAAACTGAACTAGACCGTCCTATTCACGAAAGTTTTAGTGAGTTGTCACCCAACCCAGTAGCTGCTGCTAGCTTGGGTCAAGTATATCGTGGCCGTCTGATCAGCGGCGAAGAAGTTGCAGTAAAAGTCCAACGCCCCAACTTGCGCCCGATTCTCACACGCGACCTCTACCTATTCCGGTGGGCGGCGAGTTGGGTAGCTCCTTGGTTGCCTCTCAATCTTGGACACGACCTAACTTTAATCGTAGACGAGTTTGGCACGAAGTTATTTGAAGAAATCGACTATATTAATGAAGGCCGCAACGCCGAAAAATTTGCCAGCAACTTCCGCAACGACCCGCAAGTTAAAGTTCCAGGCATTTACTGGCGTTATACTAATACCCACGTTTTAACCCTGGAATGGATTAATGGCTTCAAGCTGACAGACACTAAACGCATCCGCGAAGCAGGTTTAGACCCAGAGACAATCATCCAAATTGGCGTTACCTCAGGATTGCAACAGCTTTTGGAACACGGCTTTTTCCATGCTGACCCCCATCCAGGCAATTTGTTTGCTGTACCTGATGGTCGTATGGCTTATATTGACTTCGGCATGATGGATCAGTTGGAGGAAACCACTAAAGAAACACTGGTGGATGCCCTAGTACATTTGGTGAATAAAGACTACACCGACTTAGCCGAAGACTTTGTAAAATTAGGGTTTTTGGCTCCAGACACGAATATTTGCCCGATTGTGCCAGCATTAGAAGCGGTGCTAGGAAACGCCATTGGTAAAAACGTCAAGGATTTTAACTTCAAAACTATTACCGATGAGTTCTCGGAACTGATGTACGAATATCCTTTCCGAGTCCCGGCAAAGTTTGCTTTGATTATTCGTTCCCTTGTTACGCAAGAAGGTATTGCTCTTAGCCTCAACCCAAATTTCAAAATTGTTGAAGTGGGTTATCCCTATATAGCACGGCAGTTGCTGACAGGAGAATCGCCCCAATTACGGCGACGATTATTGAATGTGTTATTTAAAGATGGTAAATTTCAGTGGCAGCGATTAGAGAATTTGATTGCGATCGCTCGTACTGATAGCAACTTTGATGTATTGCCCACAGCGCAGATGGGATTCCAATTTTTAATGTCGGAAGAAGGCAAGTTTCTCCGGCGACAACTAGTGCTTGCGATCACTGAAGATGACCGCCTCCACACCGAAGATATCCAACGTCTATGGAACCTGGTTAAAGATGACCTAAAACCGGATCGTTTATTAAATATAGCGATCGGCATTTTAACAGAGTTATCCAGAGAAGGCGCAGCTGCTATCCTCCCAAAAGCGACATCCCTTGCGCCTTTTGTTGAAAACCAGTCAGCAAACAAAAAGTAAAAAATCTTTAATATAAATTAGGAGTTTTAATGTACTATTTTCCTGTGCAACCGCCTTATTTTCTGTTACTTGTTGGCTTTTTGACAGCATTAACATCCGGTTTGGCATTATCTGGTACTTTGAAAGCAATTATGCAGCAATGGCCAAGCGAGCGCACAGAAAATACTAAACCGCGTTCCTCACTGAAACAATTACTTATACCCTTTATTGGCATAACTGCTGGTACTTGTCTATTTCTATCTTCCGGCTTAGAGATATTTGGCTTTCCTTCCTCATTGGCTTTAGGAGTGGGTCTACCAATTAGTCTGTTTACTTGTTTATTAGTTTGGTTGCAGTTGGGAAGTATGATGACCTTTATAGAACGCGAAGGTATGCAATCTCTAGATTTAGATTCTATGCCATAGATTTAAAACAATATGGTTGAATTCTGATTAACTGAACTGTATTGGTATCTAGGACACTTTACTAATATACAAATCAATCTAAAAGCTCACCATCAATGGTGAGCTTTTATACTTCTGGTATGAGGATTTGTTAAGGCTTTGTAGAGATACAATTAATCACGTCTTCACATCTGTTAGGGCTTGAATGGGATTTAGTAATCGGATAATAATACGTATTATTACAGTAGTCAGTACCCACATTACATATGTAAATATAGTGTTTGATTGAAATCGGAGCAAGCTGTATAACACTGCTGTCTTTAAACGTATTTTTGATATTAGTTTCAGCCAAATTTTATTTAAAAAATAAAACCTGATGAACCAAGAAAAACCAGATGTTTGTTTTTGTAGTTTAGCTTTGGGTAAAAGATATCGCTCTCATGCTTTCCTATTAGCTCAAGATATTGAAAAACATTCTCCGGGAGTGTACTTAATTGTCTTAACAGACAAGCCACAAGAATTTAAAAAACATCCTAATGTTTTAGCATTTAAACATGAACAACAGAGCATTGGTTGTTACCACGATAAAAGGTTTGTAATTGCCAAAGCAATATCACTGTTTAATACTTGTATATTTGTCGATGCAGATATCAGAATATTAGATAAGTTACAACCAGACATAAAATGCCTTCCTGGTATAACAGCAAGAAGTTGTACCAGTATTGTCAAACACAATCAAGAATATATTAATTCCGTAAATGATGCTTATAAAGCAAACAGAATTAGAGATTTGGACATTCTGAGCAAGCTAGCACAAAAGCTAGAACTGGATTTAGAAGATACTAATATCCAGTTTGTGATGGAAATGTTATTTGTAGTTACAAGGCAAGATGGGGATGAAATCGAATTTCTCAAGCACTGGGAAACCATTGCACTTTACTGTGAGTTAAATGGTTTCTATGGTGCTGAGGGTTATGCAATCGGATTAGCTGCTGCTAAGGCTAAATTACCAGTTCGATGGGATGCTATGGACGGTATTGTTTATTTCAAGGATTGGGTAGAATCCCAGAAAATCAAAAAGGGACAAGCAAAGACAGATGAAACGCTGATATATTTTCAACAGCACGAAGCGATTGAGTACCGCCAAAATTCAATTTTCCAAAAGCTGGTACGTAAACTAGATAAATTTATCGGCTATTACTATCGTTCATTGTGCTTAAGACTTGCGACATTGAGTAATTTTGATTTTTATTACCGATAACATATTGCAAAAACAATCTGTTCGAGCTTACTAAAAACTTCAATATGACAAACTTTGTAGAAAGTTTTAAAAATTCAACCCGAAAAACGAGAAAAGACTTAAATCGCAAACTCATGTATTTGCGTATCAAAGATAAGAATTTTACAATCATTTCTAATGACTGTTGGGGTGGGGAAGTCTACAAAGATTTAGGATTAGAGTACACAACTCCTTTTGTTGGGATACGCCTGTTTGCTCCCTGTTATATCAAACTTCTCAAAAATATCAAGGAGTATATTGAATCTCCTCTTACCTGGACTGATGTTTCTCGTTATAATTCAGTTAATCAAGAACGAGAAAAACGATTTTTTCCGATTGGTTTATTAAGAGACGATGTAGAAATTCATTTTTTTCATGAAGCGAGTGAGGCGCAAGCACAGGAAAAATGGAATAGACGGGCAAAAAGAATAAATTGGGATAATCTTTTTATTAAATTTGCAGGTGATAAAGATTTGTGCAATGAGCAACTTATAGAAGAATTCGACAAATTAGACTTTCCTCATAAAATCTGTCTCACTGCTAAAGAATATTCTCAACTCAAATCTACCATATTCGTTAAAAATTATGTGATAAATGGAGCAACTATGTATGACATTTCCAGAAAGGATTTTGATGTTGCTGGTTGGCTCAACAAAGAAGGTGGACAATTTTCAACTGTGCAAAGGCTAATAAATAAGCTGATTTAACTGCACAGCTTTGCTATATTATTAATACCCATTAATTCTATCCTTAAAATTACGATATTTTAGCTTAATGTTGTTAACTTTTTGCTGAATGAAACTACTAGTAGACTTTTGTAGAAGCATTAACTTGCTTGGGTGCGTAAAGCGTTGAGGACGTTTTTCAGGTGATTTTAAATAGCGATAATACAAGAAAACATCGCGGTAAGGAATATTAACATCTTCACCCCCACAAAGCCTCGTAAAATCAGAAGAAGATACACTCATATAGTGTAAATATGTCAGCTTCCGCCCTTGGTCATAGAGGATATTATCTACCACATCAAATTTAGAACCCCAGTGATTACCAGTTGCTTGTTCGCAGTCATGGCAAGCAAAGTTATAATATGAGATACCACTTCTCAACACCATGTAGTTAAATAAAGATTGGTCAGGTGCCAAAAAAGCCATAACATCAGCTTCACCTGATATTAATTTGTCAAGTAAATCGGATCTTATAGCTGTAGAAAAAATATTTTTCTTAGTAGCAAACCAACCAGCACAAAATACTCGCGTCTGCAAGTTTTCTGAGTTAAAAATTTGCTGTATATGCTCTACAGAGCCATCGAAAATAAATTTTAATTCAGACTTATATTGAAAATCATTGACTACCCAATCAAATGTATCTAATTTTTCATATACATAATCTATTGGCCTCATTAATAACGTATCTGCATCAAAATAAATAAATCTATCAAAAGGCCCATCTACAGCGCAAAATTTGCGGTGCATAGGTAATTCATAGAGTTCTGGAAAGCCCCATTCTCGCCAAGTTTTTTGCGCTCTGGGATAATTTTTCCATATCTGGGTGGCAAAGTTATCCCAGTAAGCTATAGAATCAGAGTCTTCAAATAAGGTAACATTATCTCTAGATGCAATCTCTACCTTTACTTTGTCTAGCCGTTCATTATATGGAAGTATACAAATAGGAATTTTCCTACCAGCATTAGCTTCTATACTGTTGAGCAATGCAACTAGTTGGTCATACACAACATCATTAGCTAAGATGTAAATACCATCAATCATTGGGATACTCCTAATATTAAGTACGGGCAGCAACAAAAGGAAATAAACGGCGAGTTAGTTTGGAAAAGAAGGCAAATTTACCTTCATGGAGGTAGCGGTAGTGTTCCCACAATTGCCAGTAGGGACTACCAGCTTTCATCCGCGTGCCAGCCCAGTGGAGATATTTTAGTCGTTGTCCTCGGTCATAGAGGGCGTATTCTTGCTGTTGAAAACTTTGCGAACCTGCCCAACTACCAGGGCCTCCACCAGGAATTTTGACGAGATTACCACGTTTGGAAATTAGTTTGAGTACAAGATAATTTAGAATTGGTTGGTCTGTAACTCCTTCAGAAAAATCGAAATATTCGCGGTGTATTGCACATTCGCGCAAAGCTTCATCCATCTGTTGTTCGGTAATAATTCCTTTTCTCGAAGCCCAAAAGCCGCTGTTGAAAACATCTTGGAGTTGAGCATCGGAAAAAATTTGCTGCTCTTTCACAAATGGGGAAAAGATATTTCGCAGCTTGTCATTGGCATGATGGTAATCACAACAGAAGAAATCGACTTCTGAAAGCTTGTCTAAATTGTCGGCGATTTTTTCAAAAACGACAATATCCGTATCAATATAAATAAATTCATCTAAAGGGCCAAACCACGTCACCAGTTTACGCATTTTGTTGGGTAAGGCAAGGAAATCTCGATCAAAAATTTCTCCGATGCGTTTGGTAAATGTATCAATAAGATCCAAATCTGGGAAAATTTGGACGTTGTGTAAGGTAGCAAGCTGTTGTGCTACTTTGTGGTAATTGTCATTAAAAGGTATGAGATAAACGCTTACTTCTGGGTCAAAGTAACGAATGCTATTGAGTAAAGCGATCGCATTATCGATAACACGATCATTGGCAACAATATAAATTCCTCTGCTCATAAATTATCCTTGGTTAATTAACTTAAGTTTTTGCAAAGCTCTTGTAAGTAAATTTGGTGTTGGAGCGTCATTATAACTCTTAGGAGGATTTTTAAAGACTGGACGCTTCTCTGGTTCGTGCAAATAACGATAGTAGAGAAATAAATCTCGATAGGGAAATTCAATATTTTCTCCAGCACAGACTGCTTGATTGATATTAGGAGGAATACCAATGTAATGGAGATAAGTTAGTCGATTACCTTTGTCATAGAGAAGATGTTCTCGTTCCTCGAAGTGCTTAGAGGTGGCAGAGCATCCTGTTTTTTCATTATCTGGTAGTTGCCGAGCAAAGTTATAAATAGAAAGATTAGACCTCATTACCATGTAGTTTATCAGTGGTTGTTCGCCAGCCCCGCTATACAAAATTTCCGCTTCCCCATTTTGTAAATTTGATATCAGCCAATCTCTTTGTTCAGAGTTAAAAATTCCCCGTTTTGCACCATAGAAGCCTGAGCAAAAGATTTCAGAATCAAGGCGTTTTTGCTCGAAAATTTCTAGTAATTTTGGAGAATTAACATTATATATTTTACTAACGTCTTTAAATTGGAAATCGTAGACAACAAAATCATAACTATCTAGCTTTTCAAACACTGTCGCTAGTGAGTCCATCACCAAGGTATCTGCATCTAAATAGATAAACTTATCGAAAGGCCCATCAAAAGCGCAAAAACGACGGTGAGCGCCATAAAGACGGGATTTACTGCGATTCAATCGTTCTGGTGCTGCTGTCAGCATAAATTGATCCCAGAGGTTGATTGATTCTTGATTATCGTAGAGAAATACATTAGGACGTTTAGCTATTTCATCAGCAATTCGCTGTGTCTGATCATCGAAAGGATAGATACAAACAGGAGTTTCTGCGCCCAATATTACGTCAATACTGTTGAGCAAAGCCACCAGTTGATCGAAAACATAATCATTGCCAAGGGTACAAATACCATTCATAATTTATGAGTGTTGATCAACAAAGTTTGACAGCCAGTTAAGTAGATTTAATTTGTGTAAAATGATTTGACGTGCCTCTGCGATCGCATCTTTGGCAGCATACCAAGCATCAGGTGTAGCTGTCACTTCTTGGATGTAGGCAATGCCTTTTTCATCTAAACTTGGCAACCGCAAAAAACTACCCGGTGGCAATAATTTATCAGCAGCCGGGCCACCATAGTAAATTGGTAAACACCAAGCAAGCAAACTATCCCAAAGTTTCTCGCTCACATACCAATTATTATCAGCATAATTTTCAATTGCCAGATTGTAATAGTATGGTGCCATGCCATACCATTTATTACCTAGTTCTCCCGACTTGTTAGCCCATTCTGGTAAGTTGCGCCCATATAAATCAAACTTAATACCACTAGATTGTAGAGACTGTAAAAAGTCTAAACGCTGGCGATGGTTGGCTGTTCGGCTAATTCCTGAAGTAATCCAACTACAGGGGGCAACCTTTTGAGGCGGTGGCATTTCATTTAAATCTTGAAATGAATTTGAGTGATACCAAATAGCAGGCATATAGTCGGGAGTGGGAGCAAAGTCATCTGGCCCAGAAACGTAGCCACAATACTTCTGGGCTTGTTGGTAATTATGATTAGTTGTTTCGACAACTTCATCTAAAGGCGGTTCTCTTAGTAAATAAATAATCCGTTCTTTGTTGACACCACGCAGTAGAGAATCAACATTTACTACTGATTTTTGCTGCCGTTTGTGAAAACTATCTAACCAAGATTTTTGTGGTGATGCTTGGGGAAAATCAAATTGATACATCAGCAGAAAATCTGGTTTATCTGCTAGTGCCTGTATTTGGATACTGCCCCAAACTCCAAATTGATTTGGGGTTTGTTGCCATAGCCAATCGGCTCTGGTTTCTAAACCTCGATAGCTGCTAATCATACCTACTGTTTTGATAGTCATTTTAGTTATTAGTTTTTATGAGTTATTTTCGCTAATCTCACCGATTTTTCCTTACGCAATAAGTTGGGGAAGTAGAGATTCATCAACATAACTAAGGATTTTTGCGGCTCGATTTTCCCAAGAAAACTGCTTGACAAATTCAATACTATCTGGATAACCTTCTATTTTTCTGGGATGAGTTTCTAAAACCCGCTTTAGACATTCGGCAAATTTGCTGGGGTTATCTGGCTCACACCAAGCTGCGATCGCTTGAGTATCTTGAAATTCAACTAATGAAGGAATTTCTGTCGAGACAATGGGAGTCCCAGAGGCGAAGTAGTCAAATAGCTTTAAGGGAGATGTAAAAGTTGCTGCTTTTCCCGAACAATGAGGGTGAGCTAAAATATCGGCTGCTTGTAGCAAAGATGCTAACTCATTATGCAAGACATAACCCAAAAACTTAATATTATGAACCTGTTTTTCTTTTACCAACTGCTGATAATATTCAACTTCTGTTGGCTTACCACCTGCACAGGCAAATTGCACATTGGGCATTTCTTTCGCTACATCAATTAGTAAATCAATACCTTTAAATTGCTGTAGCGCCCCCGCATAAACTACCAAATGTTGATTTTCGTCTTGCAATAGTTTTTTACGCCATTCTGCTGCTTTTTCTGGTTGTCTCTGCATAAATAAGCTATTAAACCCATTGTGTAACTTAATTACTTTTTCGGGTGGCATACCATTCTTAATCATGCTTTCACGAATGGTTTCTACAACAGTGACAGCAATTTGCAGCAGCGGATTTGTGACAATTTCTGGCTCAAATGGCTTGTCTTCGTGGTGGTGGTGTTCGTAAATTGCGGGAATGCCATTTTTAATCGCAGCTTTTACAAAATTCCAGTTGCGACTGTGGACAAGTTTAGTAGTTGGCAGAATGTGAAATGGTAAATAATATTTGCTAGCAATGGTGTTAGAGTCAGTAAATTTGCTCCGAAAATGATCAATTGGCCAAGGCATCGGTAAAGGAGCAACTTTTAACTTGTCATGGAGGTTGTAATATTTAATAAGTTCTATTGGTGTTTTTCTCGGTTGAAAAGGACGAGCTAAATTAGCTAGATTAATCGCTTTTGCTTTTTTGTCAGGGTATACCAAAACTGTTGAATATCCCAAGTTGGCGGCGGCGTTAGCTGCATTTGTAGACTGCACTAGATGAGCCTCTGGCTGCGGCAATTCTTCACCGATGTAAAAAATATAGTGTGTTTTTAAAGCAGGATTTTTCATAATTTTAGATATTAATACTATTTTCAAATTTTTCTAAATGATCAAGTAGATATATAGCAGATTCATAACTTTCAGTAATTAATCCATTTTGTTGTTCTGGGGTGGATAGCAAATTATCGGCTAGAGAGCGGAGAGAGCTAAGTATGAGGTTGAGAGAAGTCCGAAACTCAACGGAGATATGATTAAAGGTTTGATAATGGTTACTGATAATATTCTGATTTTGGTCAGAAATTGAGAGGATTTGTCCTTTGATTTGTAAGTTAATAACATCCTCAAAAACATCAATGGTGTTGAGAATTCTCCAAGCTGATTTGTAAGAGTCTTCAATTAATTCGTGCCGTTCTTGGGAATCATCTACCAGATCATCAAGTAATAAGCGTAGTAACCCAATCATCGAGTTCAACTGTGTCCGAATTTCGTGAGATATCCGCAGCAAGCTTTGATTGTGTTTGGTAGCAGTTTCAGGACGTTCAGCAAATTGCATTGAGTACAGGCGTGAGTAGTAACCACCTTTTTGTAAAAGTTCTTCATGGTTTCCCACCTCTACTACCTGTCCTTGATCTAATACGGCTATTTGATTGGCTTTTTGGACTGTGGAAAGGCGGTGAGCAATTACTAGGGTGGTACGATCGCGACTCAAATTATCAAGTGCAGTTTGGACTAACCGTTCAGAAACGGTATCTAAAGCGCTGGTGGCTTCATCTAAAATTAGAATTTCGGGATTTTGGAGGAGTGCACGAGCGATCGCTAATCTTTGTCTTTGTCCACCAGATAACATCACGCCGCGATCGCCAATCAGAGTATCAAATCCCTCAGACAATTTGCAAATAAACTCGTAAGCATTTGCCCGCTTGGCTGCTGTCAGAATTTCATCATCAGTAGCCTCTGGTCGCCCATAGGCGATGTTATTGCGTACCGAATCATTAAAAAGAAAGGTGTCTTGACTAACAATTCCCATTCGCTTACGCAGGGATATAACATCAAACTCCCGCAAATCGGTGCCGTCAATGGTAATACTGCCAGCTATGGGGTCATAGAATCTGGGTAAAAGGTCTGCCAAAGTAGATTTACCAGCACCAGAACCGCCTACTAATGCTAAGGTCGTGCCACGGGGTAAATATAAATTCACATCTTTGAGTACCAATTTGTCATGACTAGGGTAGGCAAAGCAAAGAGAATTAAAAGACACGCCCTCTTCTAATTTTGTGTAGGGAAGCTTACCTTCGTTCATGAACGGCTTATCGTCCAGGCTTAAAAAATCATTTGTCACATCCACACTGGCGGCGATACTCGCAAAGTTACTGCGAATAGTATTTAGCTGAGAAATCAACGGCAGCAATCGTAGCAGCACTAATAAATATGTCAGGAGTACAGTGGAAAGAGAAGAAACCTGTGCAGCAAAGAAGGTTTTGCTCAAAAGTACAATTAGCAGTAAAGCTGTGATACCCATTACCTCACTCAGAGGTGCGATCACTTCCGAATTAACCTGAGATTGGAAATCGGCTTTTTCGCGATCGCGAATTAATTTTTTAATCCGTTGATATTCTTTTTCTTCACTTCCCGTCGCCTTTACCAGCCGAATTCCATTCAAAGTTTCCAGTATTGAGATTGAATATGCTCTAGACATCTCACTGAGCTGTTGACCAAAATTCTTAGACCGAGAAATGGCAAACTGATTTACTAACGTCACCAACGACAACAAAAATGTAGCAACAATTGTTAACTGCCAAGAAATTGACAGCAACAAACCGATAAAAACTAAAATTGTGATTATTAGGATAACTATCTTGACTGTAGTACCTATAGCACCTGCGGCTCGGCCAATTTCTCCACCAAGACGGTTGATTAAATCACCAACCTTCGTCTTTGTATAATAATCTATATCAATTTCTAGTAATAGCCTTAATCCGGCTTCTCGCATATCCGCTGTCAGCTTTCGGCTTAAAGAACTCGATGCTAAGGAGCTGGCATAAGTAGCTAAGTTTTTTAAAATAATCGTGAATATAATTGCCCCAGCCATTACTCCTATACGGTAAGTCTCTGGAGTATTTTCAAACGGCAAAAGCATCGTTTTAAGGATGGAAGGAGCGGTACTTAAATCTACTTCTTGCCCCACAATTTTTAAAACTACTGGCACAATTAGAGCTGTGCTGATCCCATTAAATAAAGCTCCAGAAAATCCTAACAGTATGGTCAGCAGAATTAAACCTGGATAGGGTTTAGCGAATCTTAGTAGTAGTTTTTTGGTAGACATTGGGTATTTTTATGCCAATTTCACTTAATTATTAATATTATTCACAACTGAGCAATTACTGACTTGAGTGTAGAAGCCATAGCCTCTATACTATAGTGTTCCACACATCTTTCTCTTGCTTTGATACCTTGCTGGTTTGCTGACTCTAAATCTTGAAATATCAATTGAATTTGTTCAGCAATTTGTTCAGGACAAGCAGGTTCAACTAAATAACCAGTATCACCTAAAATTTGGGGAATATCTCCAACGCGCGTTGATAATATAGGTTTAGCCATTGCCATACCATCTGTCAACTTTAGGGGAAATTGAGCGCGAGTTTCTGGGGTATCTCGCTGGGGAACAACCACAATGTGAGCTGCTGCTACCAAATCAGGCATAACATCGGCTGGGTACTTTGGTAATTTGATAATCCAACGTCCCCATTGTTGTTGAAGTTGCTGATCATAATCATCATAAGGACTACCACCTACAATCACTAATCTTAAGTCTGGCTGATTAATTTTATCGAGCGCTATGAGAACATCTTCTAAACCTTTATAAGGTCTTGGCGCACCAGGAAACATTAAAATCCGATATTCAGCTAAACCATAACGATTTCTGCTAGACTCAGCATCATATTGAGCGGGATCAAATAAGGAAGTATCTTTGCCATTAGGAACAAATGTACCGCCAAAACGTTGCTGCAAAAATTTAGTATGCACCGTCACAGCATCAGCGCTACTTACCAAACCTTCCATCCATTTCACATATAAAGGATGATGAGGATTTTTGAGTGCGCCGTCTGGTTTCAACAAGTCTCTAGCTAATTGTTTGGGTGTAGGACGATAATGCCAGTTATCACCACCATGCCAGCTAAGTTCCCAATCATCTATATCTAAAATTAACGGTTTTCTAGTGAATATTTTGTTTAATAGGGCAACTCCAAAACTTGCTAGTTGTGGTTTGATAGCATAAATTATATCTCCATTTATTTTTGGTAAAATTTTATTAATTTCTCCAAAAAACTCTGGAAAGTTTTTACCTGGTAAATTATAAACCTTTAATTTGGATGGTAAATTGCGATATAAGTTATCTCCAAATAAAAAACCCATAATTTCAACTTCATATTCTAAATTCTTTAGGGCTGTTGCTATTAAGTATGCACGCAAAATAGCTGCACTTGATAAATCTGAAACCAACAGTGATATCTTAGAAAAATTTTTCACTATTTTTATACTGATTTTTATTTAGTGCGCCAAGGATTTGTAACTTGATTCGGTAAAAATACTTTAGCGAATCTGTCAAAAATCCTTGTATATAAGGAACGACTAATATTTTTAGCATATTGAGGTCGATAAGGATAGGTACAGTGAAGAACTTTAATTTGATCCTGAATATTATAAGCATCCTGCCATTTACTGAGATAATTATAGGTAGGTGGTAGGATTTTCAGATGAGGGCGTACAGATGCGATCGCAGATGCAAAAGCTCCTTGGTCTTTTAAAAGTAATTTATCTTGGTTGTTTTTGACAATCTCAAAATAACGTTGAAATTCGTCAAAAAATACCTTGTTAATTTCTGTTTTCCGAAAAGCTATCAAACCGCTATTATATTGCACACTATCTGCTTGCAATGGTAATCCTATAGATTGCAGAATTGGCAAAACATTTGGCAAAAGGTCTTCTTGCTTACCACGCAACAAATTTGTGGCTTTCAGAATAGAAGGTTGCACATCTTCAGTTAATAGCAAATCATATTCATCCAAATATTCAAATACGTCGTTAATGTCGGAAAGTAAGCAAATATCTGAATCTAGGTAAATTGTTTTATCAAACTCAGAAGCCGCATATAAAGCGAGTTTTGCTTGTCGTGATGCTAAAACAGTATTTTCATTTGCAGGGGCTGGTTTTAAAATTACATTTTTGAAAGCCTTTAATAAAGGATAAAGAACTGTTGGAACTTGGTCAATTAAAATAATGATCGGTTCCTGATGAAACTTTCTAATTGCCGCTAAGAAATGAATACAATCTTGAAAAGGGTAAAGTCCAGTTAAAATTGTAATAAATCCTCTAGTTTCTGTTTTCATATAAATAATTTAATTATTACTTTTAATCCTAGTTCGCCAATCTAATTTAATGCGTCCATTCCCAGAAACTTTTATTCCAGTCTTCGTTAGGGTAAAAAACTCCTTGCCATTGGTAAAAGTGAACAAAATCTGCGATTTCTAACGTTTTATTCACATCTCTAATCATATAGAGAGGTCGCTCACCATAAAATGATGCCCACATAGTATAACTACTAGGAGGGCCAATAATATAATCACATTCAGCGAAAGAATACATATCCTCAATTATATGATTATTGCCATAAACATAAGACAAATGTTTGAAAGAATCCTCATTGTGCTGCTGATTTGAGCAAATCAAAAATGTCACTTTTTTATTAGGAAATAGCGCTTGTGCTGATTCCATAACTTTTAAATAGTCTTCAACTAAATAAAAAAATCTGCCATTTTGATGTTGCTGATAATCTCCATGACGGATGTGGACTCCAATGATCACATCCGTCTGGCTACGAATATCAGATATGAGTTTTACTACATTTAACTGATACTTCTTTAAAGGTTGAAAATAAGCACGAATTTTTTCACCATGTTTTTTTAGATTTGATATATCATCGACAAACCATCCATCGCGCAACAGCCATCCTTGAAAAAAGTTGATAGACCCTGATTTCAACTCTTTGGTGATGCTTAAATTACTCCAACTAAAGGGCTGATCACGCTTAATATTAATTGTGTTAAAGCGTCCGCTTTCAGCTAAATAACGATTGATATTATAGTAGTATTGACGTAGCAATTGATTTCCGGCAATTGAAAAAGGTGGAGAAGGGTAGCGACATAAAAAGTCTTTAGCTGTTGAGCTAAAAAAATCAGCATACTCTTCAAATGCTGGGTTTAGAACTGTAAAATTATTTTCACTGGCAAATGCCATAAAATTAGCAGATAACAATAATCTGTTGCCTAGTTGTCCAGATTTTGCAGATATTACTAACATATATAAAACCTATAAAAATGAACAGCGATAATATTTTCTCAACCTTGAATATATAAAAGAATCTACAGAAAATTTAAATGATGTTAAACCTAGCAAATGAAAAGAAATATCCACTATAATTAAAGAATATTTTTTAGTATCCATAGAACAGGAAATAACAAAATAAATCTAACTTTATATTTGCGGTTATTTCCAGAGAAAATTCACTGATAAATTCAGATTAATTTTGCTTTTTTCCAGTATAATTGCCGTATAACTACGGTTGTATATTATCATATGCCAGTAGTGCATTAAATCTGTACTGAACAAAGTATAAATACTTAATATAGTTTATGCCAGTGATCTGGTTACTTACTGAGGCTTAGGATTGCTACTCAATACCAAACATCTATGTTGTCAGGGAGGCAGAGATAATGCAGGTAATCCGTATAGAAGCACTCTCAGACAACTACATATTCTTGTTACACGTAGACGGGGAGCGGCTTGTCGGCAGACATCGCAAACAAAATATCGCTGCTGTTGTTGATCCAGCCGAGGCTCAACCAGTATTAAAGAAACTGGCAGAGCTAAAAGCTGAGTTGGTAGCCATTTTGAACACGCACCATCATAACGATCATGTGGGTGGAAATCAGCAATTAATACAACACTTTCCGCAAGTAACAGTCTACGGTGGTGTCGAAGATCGCGGGCGAATTCCGGGACAGCAGGTGTTTTTGCAACAAAGCGATCGCGTCCAGTTTGCAGACCGCATAGCTGAAGTTATCTTCATTCCTGGACATACCCGCGCTCACATCGCTTACTACTTTCCCCCTGAGAAAGCTGGAGAGACAGGCGATTTATTTTGCGGCGATACCCTATTTTCTGGCGGTTGCGGTCGCTTATTTGAAGGAACACCGACCCAAATGGTAGACTCTTTAAGCAAACTGCGCTCTCTACCCGATGATACACGCATTTGGTGTGCCCACGAATACACCTTAAAAAATCTGCAATTTGCCTTAACTGTGGATGGCGACAACGCCGACTTACAAAAGCGCTTTAATGAAGTGAAAGCTTACCGTAGTCGAGGAGAAGCTACCATACCCTCACTGCTGGGAGTGGAGAAGCGCACCAATCCCTTTTTACGTTGGGATCAGCAATCGTTACAATCGGCTGTCAAGAGTAGCGATGCAGTGCAAACCTTCGCGCGGATACGGGAGATGAGAAATAACTTTTAGGCATTGGGATTGGAGAATACCCAATCCTCATCAATTTTTTAGCGCTAATAGTTGCGATCGCCCCCTTCCTTTCGCTAGGATCTGTAAGCTTTAGGGTATAGGCAAAGAAGCTTGGAATACAGCACTGACATTGTGAGCGATCTTGCCCAAACCCAAATTAATCAGATTTTACAGGAAAAACGATGGCGAAACGCGTGCAGTTAGTTTTAAATCAGGATATTAGCAAGCTGGGAAAATCTGGCGATTTAGTGGAAGTAGCTCCTGGCTACGCTCGTAATTATCTAATTCCCCAGAAATTGGCAACCCATGCCACTGCTGGTATTCTCAGACAAGTAGAACGCCGTCGTGAGCAAGAGCGTCAACGGCAATTAGAACTCAAACAACAAGCTATTGAGCAACAAGAATCTTTAGAAAAAATAGGCAACTTGACAATTGCCAAGCAACTTGGTGAAAACGAAGCAATTTTTGGTACTATCACCACTCAAGATGTTGTAGATGCAATTAAAGCAGCAACAGGTCAAGAAATCGATCGGCGTGGCGTTACCATCCCTGATATTAACCACCTTGGTACTTATCAAGCCGAAATCAAGCTGCATTCGGAAGTAGCAGCAAAAATCAATATTGAAGTTGTCGCTAGCTAAGGCTTCTTGGTTTTTTATCGTTTTTTACCACAGATGCACACAGATAAATGAGTCTGTGTTTTTCTGTGGTTTTCAATCTCTTCTTTTTGAGGGTTAGGGAAAATGTTGTGATTGAAGAAGAATTCAGAAGTCAGAATGGGCTAATCGCCCCGCTATCGCTAACAGGAGTCAGAATCAATACTTCTCTACGAGAGGCTGCGCCAACGACAGACTCAGTACAAGTCAGTGGGGGATTTAGACCCGCCACTGATTGAAGACCACAAAACAAGAAAATTTGGTGGGGGTGCAAAAACGCCGCTTATTCAGCGTTCGACTGAGCGCTCACGCCGAAGTCCGCCACTCGTACAGAATTCTTATCTGTTTTCTGACTCCTGACTCCTGAATTCTGTTTGATAAAATAGTTTCTACACCTTTCTTTCCTAGATTTTGGACTATGAGAGTAATAGCGAAACCCCAATCGAAATCCGTCTTGAAAAGTTCTGAGCGAAGGAAGCCGACACTCAGACTTGCCGCACAATCTTAAAACTACAATTGTTTATGGCTGAAGAACTAAGTTTTCAAGGCGATGGTAGTGGTCGCCTACCACCCCAAAATATTGAGGCGGAAGAGGCGATATTAGGGGGTATTTTACTCGATCCAGAAGCGATCAGTCGAGTTAGCGATCGCCTCCTTCCCGAAGCTTTTTACATCAGCGCTCACAAAGATATTTATCAAGCAACCATGAGGCTCCATACTCAAGGTAAAGCTACAGATTTACTCTCAGTCACAAGTTGGCTAACTGACAATGATATGCTTGCCCGCATTGGTGGGAGAAATAAGTTAGCAACTCTGGTAGACCGCACAGTGTCAGCCGTGAACATCGACGCCTTAGCAGGGTTAGTGATGGACAAATACCTGCGACGGCGCTTAATAAAAGCTGGTAATGAAATTGTGCATCTCGGTTACGAGACAGAAACCGAGTTACCACAGGTATTAGATCAGGCAGAACAGAAAGTCTTTGCCGTTACTCAAGAACGTCCCCAGTCGGGTCTAGTTCATATTTCTGATACTCTAATTAATAATTTCCAGGATATTGAGGATCGAAATCAAGGCATCGCCTTACCTGGTATTCCCTGCGGATTTTACGATTTAGATGCTATGACCAGTGGCTTTCAGCGTTCTGATTTGATTATTGTCGCTGGTCGCCCATCAATGGGGAAAACGGCCTTTTGCTTAAACTTAGCTCATAATATCGCCGCTTCTTATAAATTACCAGTTGCTATTTTCAGCTTGGAAATGTCCAAAGAGCAACTAACGCAACGGCTATTAGCTAGTGAGGCGCAAATTGAAAGTGGTTATCTGCGGACTGGCCGTCTTATTCAAACCCAGTGGGAACCTTTAAGCCGTGCTATTGGTGTCCTCTCTGAGATGCCAATTTATATTGAAGATACGCCGAATATTACAGTTACACAAATGCGGAGTCAGGCAAGACGACTGCAAGCAGAACAAGGAACATTGGGTTTAATTGTCATAGATTACTTGCAATTAATGGAAGGAGCAGGTGATAATCGCGTACAAGAATTATCAAAAATTACACGTCAACTTAAAGGTCTAGCTCGTGAATTATCTGTACCAGTTATTGCCTTATCTCAGTTAAGTCGAGGGGTGGAATCACGCACTAACAAACGCCCGATGTTGTCAGATTTGAGAGAATCGGGTTGTTTAGCAGGCGATAGTTTGGTGACGTTAGCTCCGGGCGGACTGCAAGTACCAATTAGGGAATTAGTAGGTAAATCTGGTTTTGCAGTTTGGGCGTTGAATGAAGCTACAATGCAGCTAGAAAAGGCAATTGTTAGCAATGCTTTTTCCACAGGTACGAAGCCTCTGTTTACTTTAACAACTCGATTGGGTCGAAAAATCCGTGCCACAGGTAATCACAAGTTTTTAACAATTAATGGCTGGAAAAGACTTGATGAATTAACTCCTAAAGAACATCTATGTTTACCAAGACATCTCCCCAGTTTTGGTAAACAAACCATGACTTATGCCGAAGTTGCATTATTAGGGCATTTAATTGGTGATGGGTGTACATTGCCGCGTCATACCATACAGTACACTACCAGGGAGATAGATTTAGCTCAGAATGTTGCTTTCTTGGCAACAGAAGTTTTTGGAGATTCAATTGTTCCTAGAATTTCACCTGAACGTCGCTGGTATCAAGTTTACTTGTCCGCAGCACAACGTCTAACTCATAGTGTGAGAAATCCAATAGCTAAATGGCTAGACTCTCTCGGTGTTTTTGGTTTAAGGTCTTATGAAAAATTTGTACCTCAAGAATTGTTCTCACAACCGCAAGAGTTAATAGCCTGTTTTCTAAGACACCTTTGGAGTACAGATGGTTGTATCAACTTGGTTGCAGGAAAAAAGCCAAGACCTATTGCATATTATGCAAGCAGTAGCGAGAGACTAGCTTTTGATGTACAGACGCTTTTGTTAAGGCTTGGTATTAACGCAACACTCAAGATAGCTCCTCAATTGGGCAAAGGTAGAAACCAGTATCATGTAAAAATCACTGGTAAGCCTGACCTTGAGTTATTTATTCAAAACGTTCGAGCAGTAGGAGAATATAAGCTAGGTTCATTGCAACAAATTACTGAACACCTTGAAAGTTGCATTCATAACACTAACAGAGATATAATTCCCAAAGATGTTTGGAAAACACAAGTTGTACCTGCAATGCAATCTGTTGGCTTGACCACACGGCTATTACATTCCTCTATTGGAGTTTCGTATTGTGGCTCTACTCTTTACAAGGTAAATTTAAGTCGAGAAAGGGCTTTAAAAGTCGGTAACGTTGTTCAATTATCTAAACTGGTTACTCTTGCCAAAAGTGATGTTTATTGGGACGAGATACTTTCAACTGAATATAGCGGCGAGGAAGAAGTCTTTGACCTCACTGTTCCTGGTTTGAATAACTTTGTTGCCAATAATATTATTGTTCACAATTCCATTGAACAAGATGCGGATTTAGTAATTATGTTATACCGCGAGGAATATTACTCTCCAGATACTCCCGATCGCGGGATTGCAGAGGTTATTATATCTAAACACCGCAACGGACCGACAGGTACTGTGAAACTTTTGTTCAATCCACAGTTTACAAAGTTTCAAAATCTCAAAATTTAGCTAGATAAAATAATTATTGAAATAGTAATTTTTTGATAGAGCATTACAAGGTTATAAATTAAAGATCAGGAATTGGGGATTGGGAAGAATTCACTCCCCAGTTTCCAATCCCTAATCCCTACTTAACTCCTAGCAATTCCACGTCAAAATGCAGGATGGCGTTAGGTGGAATCACGCCACCGGCACCACGAGCGCCATAGCCTAACTCCGGGGGGATGATTAACTGACGCTGACCGCCTACTTTCATCGTGCTAAGTCCTTCGTCCCAACCTTTGATTACCTGCCCAAGTCCGATTTTAAAGTCGAAGGGTTGACCGCGATCGCGGGAACTATCAAACTTAGTACCATCTTCTAAAGTGCCGGTGTAATGAACCTCAACTGTTTGTCCAGTTTGAGGAGTCGCCCCAGTTCCTTCTTTTACCTCGACGTACTTCAATCCAGAGGGGGTAGTTACAACATTAGCATCAGACATAGTATCGCTCGCAATTAGAGTATTATTTTCAGTTACAGTTGTAGGCGCTGGAGGCGTTTGGGTTAACTGTGAAGCAATGGCAGTATTCTGTTTACCGCCTACTTGCCCCACAACCAACAGTACAACACATACCAGCATGAACACTACGCTGAGAAAAATTGCTTTCAAAATCAGTTCTCCCTAATTTAAGTAGTCTGGCAAAAAGATTACTAACAGAACATAATTAGTTTAAATCAGAAAGGACATTCTAACGCCAAAGCTTATTTTCCAAATCGCGCAGTTGACGTTCTAAACGGTCAATTCTACCCCGCAATTCGTCTACCTCCGACTGGCGAGCGACCCCCAAATCCTGCATCATATTTCGCATTTGCCGTTGCATTTGGGCATCCAAGTTTCCTTGCTCCGACTTTAGCTGCTGGGCAATATCATCTATAACCGCCTTGGCTTGCTCCGGATTGAGTTTACCGTCTTTAACTAAATCATCGCTGACTTGTCTCAGTTTTTCTCCTACTAAGGACGTTGTGCCAAGACCTACCATCATTAGCTGTTGCAACCAGTTGTTGCTGTCCATACTCCCTTCCTCTTACTTATTTCAAACGAGCCAATCTTTGTTCCTGAGTTACGCAATCAAACTATACTAAAAGCGTAGTTATTCTAGCCTACATCTCTATTTTGGCAAATTAAGAAACACTGGGTTCAAAGGGCGTGGTTATAGAACTCTTCAAATTTAAGGTTGCCCCGGATTTAGGTGAAGATTTTATCCAGAAGGACGCACAAATTTGGACAACAGCGCCGGTTGAATCTCCTAGATTTATCGGCAAAGAGGTTTGGATCAGCCCTAATGACTACACAGAAGTTATCTTGATCATTCGTTGGGTAACGCTGGAGCAGTGGAAAGCCATACCCCAAGTAGATTTGCAGATTATTGAAGACAAATTCATCAAAGCATTGAGAGAATCTTATCCAATAGTGGATTCAGCAAAGTATCAAGTACGGAAATTTCCCTATTTGTAGGTGAAAGATTACTCTCAACTCGTAGGGGTGCATAGCTGTACCTTGGTGTCTCCATCTTTTAGCCCATAATCCGCAGATATTATAGCGGTTCTCGTTTACGTGAGGTACACCCGTAGGGGCACGGCACGCCGTGCCCCTACACCTTGGGATATAACGTTGTACCGCATCTGAATGAGAACCGCTATAAAGCAAATTTAATAACTATGAATTTGGAAAACCTAAAGGCTGAAATGATTATATATCAATCATTTCAGCTTTTTTCAAGATAAGCAGTTGGCTGGGTACGGTGTAGATAAGTCAACTGCAACTTTTATCAGTGTCGCTGTTGATGCCACTGCCACGCATCACTAACAATATCTTCAATGGATGGATACTGAGGTTGCCAGCCTAAGATTGTTCTGGCTTTCTCGCTGGTGCCAATGAGAATTGGGGGATCGCCAGGACGGCGATCGCGTTCCTCTACTGGTATCGAAATTCCTGTCACCTCTTCGGCAGCTGCAATTACTTCTCTAACAGAGAAGCCGCTGCCATTGCCTAAGTTAAAAACTTCGCTATCACTACCTTTTAACAAATATTCCAATCCCAAAATATGGGCATCTGCTAAGTCGTTAACGTGAATATAATCACGAATACAAGTACCATCGGGTGTAGGGTAATCGGTACCGAAAATTGAGATAAATTCTCGTTTGCCTAAAGCTGTCATCAGCACTAAGGGAATCAAATGAGTTTCTGGGTTGTGATCCTCCCCCAGTAAACCACTAGGATTAGCACCAGCAGCATTAAAATAGCGGAAACGCACTGATTTGAAACCGTAAGCAACATCAAAATCAGAGAGAATCCGCTCTACCATCAGCTTTGTTGCGCCATAGGGATTAATCGGATTTTGGGGATGTGTTTCTGGAATGGGTACAAATTCCGGCACTCCGTAGGTGGCACAAGTAGAAGAAAAGACAAATTTATTAACAGATGCCGTCAGCATCGCTTCTAATAGAGTCAAAGTACCAACGACGTTATTGCGGTAATATTTAGCAGGGTCAGTTACCGATTCTCCCACGTAGGCATAGGCAGAAAAGTGCATCACGGCAGCAATATCGCGGGTTTTAAATAGGTGATCGAGTAGGTTGCGATCGCCTGTATCTCCTACTATAAGTTCTACCTGTAAAACCCTTTCTACTAGGTCACGATGCCCATAAACCAGATTATCAAGTATAACAACGTTATAACCCGCTTGCTTGAGAGCAAGCACCGTATGAGAACCAATATATCCAGCTCCCCCCGTTACCAAGATGGTAGGCTTTCCAGACGACATATTTTTTCCTTTTAACTTGACAACTACTCAATTAATTTAGTTTACTGGTGCCACATTACTCATCTGAAAAATTATAAATAATGGACGCAGTGTTAAAAAATTGCACTAAAATCACTACGACGGTAGTCTTTGGGTGTGAGGTATTTAAAGTCAAACGGTGCAACTACAATTTGACCATAAAATAAATCCCTTTCCCGAAACCTCTAGACTAGCCCTAAGGGGTGACGTTCCTACGTTGCTACCACTAACAAGATAGCCAGTTGTTTTATGCAGGGAAACCCGTCTACCACACTGGCTCAACGCACCAGAAAATTTGAGAGTTAATCTATGTTTCTATTGCTAAGTCGGGTACTGCTGTGGCTGCTAATTGGGACTATCGTATATTCTCTGTTCCAACGATTTTATCCTTCTGGAAGTTTTGTTGGGCGATTAATCTTAGTGGTTATGTTGATAATCGTAGCCCTATCATTTCTTAACCCCAGTGAACCAGGTGTAGCGTCGTTGTGGAGGATGATGTCTTTTCCACTCAAACCTCTAGGAGCCTCTGTTTTAATGATGATTTTTGCGGCTCAGAGAATCAAAGGAGGTGGGATAGACAAACCAGGAGGATACTTGGTGGGTTGGGCGCTGACGATTTTGCTGTTATCAAGTACACCAGCAGTCGCTTATTTCCTTTATAGAGCTCCTCTAGCAATGGTAGGTGAAACCTATGTAGCAACTGCTGCACCAACATCTGGGATACTGACAGCTAACATCTCAGATGTGAAGAGCGATCGCATTCTTTCTTATAATTTGAGAGTGCCTCCCTACCTATTACAAGGAAATCCTCAAGATATTCGCATACGCGGTTTACGACTTGAAGACTTTGTACCTAATGCGGAAACGCTGCAATTAACAACGAGAACTTGGGAAAGTTATCTCGGTGAACTTTACAGGTTCTTGCGTGTTCAGCGCTAGGAAGAGGGGTAAGGGGTAAAGGGTAAAGGGTTGAATTAGCTCGCCCACCATACCTGCATAGCTTTTTACCGTTCGTCTGAACGTCTTTGCACTGAGCGAGCGAAGCCGAAGTGAGCTTGTCGAAGTGTCACGCCGGAGCCTTCCCCATTCCCTTTCTTTACAAGCTGAATTTACAAGTTATATTCCATATACATAGCTGCCTTCTTGAACTAGCAGTTAATCTAGGATGATAAAGTTGCAAAATTGCTTTAATGGCAAAATCTCGACGAATTGCTAAACTCATTGCTTACCTACGACCCCATTGGCGGGAGGCTTCCTTAGGCATTCTCGCTTTGTTCTCTGTCAATGCTCTGGGCGTTTATATCCCTTGGTTGATTCGTGCTGGTATTGAGAAACTCTCGACAACCTTCAGCTGGAACCAAATACTACATAATGTAGTAATTATCATCTTGCTGAGTTCAGCAATGTGGCTAATGCGGATGGCATCACGCATTTGGCTATTTGGGGTGGGGCGTCAGGTGGAATTTGACCTGAAACAACGAATTTTTGAACACTTACTCAAGCTGGAGCCGGCTTATTTTGCCAGTAATACTGCTGGCGATTTGATTAGTCGGGCTACCAGTGATGTGGAAAATATCAAGCGGTTATTGGGTTTTGCGGTTTTGAGTTTGGCAAATACGGTGTTTGCCTACGCCCTGACACTGCCAGTAATGCTAGCGATTAGTGTGGATCTCACACTCGCATCCCTGGCAGTATACCCTTTTATGCTTTTGTTGGTGAGTTTATTTAGCGATCGCTTACGCAAACAACAAACAGCAGTCCAAGAGCAACTCTCTGACATTAGCGAACTCATTCAAGAGGATATTAGTGGCATTGCCTTAATTAAAATCTATGCCCAAGAAGCAAACGAGCGTCGAGCTTTCGCTAAAAAAAATCAGCAGCTATTGACTGCTAACCTGGAACTGGCAAAAATCCGAAATGCGCTGTTTGCGCTCATTGGTGGGCTAGCTAATGTCAGTTTACTGGTAATCTTCTGGCTAGGGACGGTGCGGATGTCTTCTGGTACTCTTAAAGTTGGCGACTTTTTAGTACTGTTAATTTATGTAGAGCGTCTAGTTTTCCCCACAGCCCTTTTAGGATTCACAATTACTGCCTATCAACGAGGTGAAGTTAGTATTGACCGCCTTGAATCTATTCTCTCTGTCACACCAAAAATTAAAGACACAGCCGATGCTATGCATTTACCAATGGCGGAAATTAAAGGAGAATTGATAGCTAAAAATCTCACCTACACTTACCCTGGTGCCACTACTTCAGCTTTAGCAAATATTAACTTTATTATTGCTCCCGGAGAGACTGTGGCAATTGTTGGGGCAATTGGTTCTGGTAAATCTACTTTGGCGAATGCTTTGCCGCGCTTATTAGATATTGAATCAGGACAATTGTTTTTAGATGGGCTGGATATTACCAAGCTGGCGTTGGCAGATTTACGAGGTGCGATCGCTTATGTTCCTCAAGATAGCTTTCTATTTGGCACTACAATCAAAAATAATATCCGCTATGGTGATCCAGTTAGCGAACAAGAGCAAGTAGAATCTGTCGCTAAACTTGCTCAAATCGAGTCAGAAATTCGCAATTTTCCCCAGCAATACGAAACTCTTGTGGGTGAACGCGGTATCACTCTTTCTGGTGGTCAGCGGCAACGTACTGCCTTGGCTAGGGCGATGCTGGTCAACGCTCCAGTGTTAATTTTGGATGATGCCCTCTCCAGTGTAGATAATCAAACAGCTACACAAATCCTTAAAAATCTCTCCGGTGGTACTGAACGTAAAACAGTAATTTTTGTGACGCACCAATTATCGGCGGCGGCGGCTGCTGACCGGATTTTTGTGATGGAAAAGGGAAGAATTATTCAGATGGGAAATCACTTAGAACTTGTGCAACAAACGGGACTCTACAGAACTTTGTGGAGCCAGCATCAAGTCGAAGAATTGCTGCATTAGTGTATTTGACTAGAGATTTTTCTAAAAGCTTTCAGTTTATACGGACATAACATTAGTTCCGATAATTCCTCTGGCACTGGCTTTGCCGAGTCCGGCACAACTAGAGATGGCTAATTCTCAATTGAAACTTACTCTGAAGAAACTTGAAAATACACAATTTCAGCTAATTCAAACTGAAAAAATGTCTTCTCTAGGGCAATTAGTCGCAGGTGTTGCCCATGAAATTAATAACCCTATTGGCTTCATCTATGGTAATACGATTATTGCCAATGAATATACCGCAAACTTGCTCAAGTTGATTTATTTATATCAAATATTATATCCACATCCAGTATCAATAATTAAAGTTTTCGCTGATAAAATTGATTTCGATTTCATTCGAGAAGACTTACCAAATTATAGAGAAGCACGGAGGTCAAATAAAGTGTATTTCTGCACCGCTTTAGGGTACAGAGTTAATTATCCAGATTCCAATTCAGATAAAGTCCGCTTGATAGTTAAAAATTAAGCTGCTAAACATTCGTCACATATTTAAGATAAAATTATTTTTTGTTAACTAGTAATTATCCTTAAAATTTACTTACACATAGAATATAGAAGTCAATTTCACACTAGCTTTTGAGTGCAAGGATGAATGATACATTTAAAATAATATTTTGGCTGGGATTAGTCCTGTTTTTAATGATTGTCTTGTTTAGGATGATAGTACCACAGGTTGAGGCTAATCTCCTCCAAGTAATTGAGCAACAGACAATCAGAGTTTTATTTATTGGTAACAGCTATATCTATGTTAATGACCTTCCTTGGTTGACACAACAGTTGGCTGCCTCGGCAAGAGAAACTAGAACGCTGGAAACTGAAATGGTTGTGGTTGGTGGAGCCTCGCTCAAAAGCCATTGGAAACGTGGTGAAGCACTCAAGCTCTTAAAAGCTAAACGATGGGACTACGTAGTACTGCAAGAGCAGAGTACCTTACCGATTACCAATCCAAAGGAAATGTATAAGTACGCGAGTCTGTTTGATGCCGAGATTAAGCGAGTTAATTCCCAAACAGTGTTCTACTTGACTTGGGCAAGGCAAAATCAACCAGAAACGCAACAGATATTGACTGATTCATACATGAGAATTGCTAGAGAACTGAAAGCCAAAGTTGCTCCTGTAGGAATTGCTTGGCAAAAAATTCAGGAAGCAAATCTGAAATTGAACCTTTATAGTTCAGATCAAAGCCACCCTAGTCCTATTGGATCATATGTAGCAGCGTGTGTATTCTATTCGACATTTTATAACGGCAGTCCGGTAGGGTTGAGTCGTCGTATATATAGTAGTCAGTTTGGTACTCCACAAGAGGGCACCAGAATTGAGTTGGAAAGTTTAAGTGAAACAGATGCTGAAATAATTCAAAAATTGGTTGAGTACATCGTCAGAAAGATATAAAGCAGGAGGAGCAGCCAATTACGAGTGGATTTTTGCCCCAATTATGACTTTACCTTACTCAGTACTCTTCATATAACTTTATGAAGTTAATATGATCTAGCGTAATTACCACGTTAGTTTTTTTTGGTATATGGGCAGTATAAATTACCGAAAAAACTAATTTGGCATATAGTGATGTTCAAAACTAAACTATCAGAATCCCGTGCTTGGGAGAAATTTTATACCTCGAAGTTAATGCGTCGCCATATTGGAGCGATCGCGGTTCTAATCTTAATTAGCTTACTGAGTTCATTAAGTGGAACACCAGTTGATCATACCATCTCTAATTGCTGGGAAGGCTTTCTCTGGGGACTGGCAGATCCAGTAATTAGCTTAGATTGCTTAGTTGGTATTGTTGCTATTGGCTTACTCTCATCTGTGTTTGTTCGTGGCGCTGCGATCGCTGGATGTTTCATTTTAGCGTCAGTTTTAGGCATTGTAATTCATACATTCCAACTAAATTTACCAGGCACAGAAATAGCGATCGCCATTTCTACAATCGTTTTTGGTACTATACTGATGATGCCAAATCAACCAAATTTTATGGCACTTCTTTCGGTGGGGGTTACTGCTGGTTTATTTCAGGGTTACGCTGATGCGTCATCTATTATTGGGGCAGGAATGATTCCACTGGTTGCCTATATATTAGGCATTACTTTAACTTTGTTTGCGGTTGTTATGAGTGCCAGAGAAATTGGTGGTGCAATCGGTATGAGAGAAATAAACCAAATTTTACCCTGGAGAATTCGTATTGCTGGCTTTTCTTTCTGTGCGATCGGCATTGTGTTTTTGAGCAATTCGATAATCTAAATAAAACATTTCAGTTTAGTAGAATATAGGCATTTGTAGGGAGTACACAGATGTACATCCCTACCCTGTGTTCCTTCTAATTGATATAACTATTGAGTGGAATTTGCGAACACAAAAGCGTCCTCCTTGGAGTGATGGCATTCTTGAGTAAAGAAAATTAGGACTGGATGATCAATTTGAACAAAAAGATCCCCGACTTCTTAAAGAAGTCGGGGATCTGAGCCTGTCGGTGTTTGCAAATCAAATAGGTTGCTATATGTCAATACGGTTCAGTTAAGCCCGAAATCTTTGGTAGAGACGCGTTAGCGCAGCGGGATGAAGTACAATTTCGCGTCTCTACAGGTTTAAAATCACTACCAAAAAACCTTAACTGAACTGTATTGTGCTATATGTGGTCAATAATACTGATTAAACATTGCAATAAATTAAGTATTTAAACACAACATTGGGTAGAGGCATTAAAGAACAAAATCATACATAGTGTCGGAATAACAGTATTATCTAATGTTTCTAGTGAGATTAATTATTTCAATTGCTAATAGGAATTTTACTAAGATGCTCTCTCAAAAAAATTAGGGTGGTAAGAAATGATTTCAGCAGGAATCGAAGTAAAAATAAATCGCTTGGAATCTATTGTTGAGCAAATTGGAGAAGCAGTACTCTCTACAAGTGAGACAATTGAACGTCTCGCCCAAAGATTGGAGACTATCAGCATCCAAGTCGAAGCACAGGGACAGCAGGTGCAACAGCAAGGCTATCAAATTGTCGCATTGTGTGATGTTGTGCAGACTCTTGCCGAATCTCAGTATGATTCACTACAAAAACTCAACCAACTGACACAAACTCTAGATCGGTTGATGTCTGTAATTCAAGGATTAGATGAGTAAAATAATTACTAATGTTAAATTCTTAACTGAGTTACGGCGATATTACCAGAAAAACATACATCCACATCACTACCAGGAGTGCGATCGCGTTTGCTATATTCTCCTACATAATAAAAATCATCGCCGTCAATTCGATAGTTCACTGGCAAAGGTTTAGTACAGGGTTGGCAAAATACCACATTAGGATCTGGTTCTCCTGGTTGTAGATGTGGCAAATTTACATTCCAAAAGGTTCCCGGTTCTAGGGGACGCTTAAGTAAGTCCGCTAAAACTTCGGTTGTGAATTTGGCGGCTAGATCCCAATCAAAATTCTGCTTGGCTTTGCGATATTGAGAAATGGCAACTCCAGGAATACCGTGCATTGCAGCTTCCCGCACGGCGGCAACTGTGCCAGAAATATACGAATCTACTCCCAAGTTGCCCCCAGCGTTGATACCTGAAAGCACAAATTTGACATCTGCGGTAATTTGTGTTAGTGCAATTCTCACACAATCAGCAGGAGTGCCGGCGATCGCATATTCAGTTTCAGAACGTCGCTGGAGGTTGATGGCACGAGTGGTAGTAACTTGATGTCCACAGCCAGACTGATGATCAACAGGAGCAGCGATAATCGCATTTTTGTCGTTTACAGCTTTGAGCAGGGCTTGGATACCGGGGGCATCAATGCCATCGTCGTTAGTTAAAATTATGGTCATCTATATATATTGATACAGATTTAGCTAAAATCTCAGAAAAATGCAGAGATCATTGATCAATAGACATCTCCGATAATGAATGTAGAGACGCGAAATTTCGCGTCTCTACAAGGGTTCTGCATAACGCATATTTAATTTCTGGAGATGTCTAATAGGTACAGCAGAAAAAGCTACTTGCAGATATAAAAAATATGCTTGATTCTGCCAAAAATATTGATCATACGATATGATTTCTAGATGGTTTGCAAATTTCGCCCTAATTATTTGGGTTAATTCCCCAAATGGGCGGTATTTCTTGTGACTAGTAAAAGTGTTAGCGTTAGGTTAATACTTGCAGCCGTCCTCAGAACAAGTTGGTATAATCAAAAAATTCTATAAAATATATATCTGCTGGCAGTAGCAGAAACTTGATACTAGAGAAAACTGGGAACGAGATGATTTTTACAGTGGTTCTGTAGTATTTTTGATGCAAGTCTGTCTTAGGGTTTATACGATGAAACAGCTCCTCAAACAAGTATTTAGCAGTCAAAAACACCTTATCCGGCTAATACTACCTTTGGTAACAGTTATTTTAGCAGCTTCACTGTTTGCCGCACCTGCTTTTGCTACAGGTGTGTATAAAATACCCAACCTTATAGCAGGGAATAACACTTGGGTTGTCGATCAAGGTGAAGTCATCAGCCGTCTGAATGAAGGTAAGATTAGCAGCGCTTTCGAGGATTTGGCAAAGCAAACAGATAAGGAAGTCAGAATTGTTACTGTTCGCCGCCTCGACTACGGTGAAACACCGCAAAGTTTCACCAAAGCGCTGTTTGAAAAATGGTTTCCCACAAAAGCAGCCCAAGCTAATCAAACCTTACTGGTGCTGGATACAATTACCAATGGTACGGCTATTATTAGTGGGGATCAAGTCAAGTCTTTGCTTACAGACTCTATTGCCGAGAGTGTAGCTACTGAAACAGTAAGTGTGCCGTTACGCAATGGTAACAAATACAATCAAGCATTTCTAGATGCAAGCGATCGCCTTATCGCTGTCCTCTCTGGCAAAGCCGATCCAGGCCCACCCAAAATCATTGACAATGTACAGGTAGAAGGCACTTTCAAGAAAGCAGAAGAAACCGATCAAGGTAACGCTATTGCTTGGGTAGTAGGATTGTTGATTGCCGCCACCGTTATTCCAATGGCGACTTACTATATCTATCAAATAAATCAGCCATCATCTAATGGGTGATGGGAGAGTTAGGAGTTAGGAGTTAGGAGTTAGGAATTTCAACTCCTAACTCCTAACTTATAACTCCTAACTTTTCACTCCTAACTTTAATCTTGAACATACTCTTGCTCTGTAACTAAAGCTACCTCAGCCCGAACAAATTCTCGACCTAAATAAGCTGCATGATCTAATTGAGTTACAGGAGGGGGCTGAGTTTCTTCAAAAATCTTTACGCAAAGTTCTTTCGCCGTCCTCGCACTAAAAACTGTCGTGTGAGTTCGTTCTACCTTTCCTCGTGCTGGAATTACCTTTCCCGTTTCGGGATCGACTGCTAAACCGCGATCGTCAATCACATTTGTAAAATGCTTGGCATAAATTAACCCTGCGTCTCGATCCAAGTAAATAATGAAATATCCACCGGGATCAAGGTCAATATGACGTTGGGAAAGTTTATCATCAATTGCGGCTAAATCTTCAACTATTAAATCCATAAGCATTATAAAAAGAAATTTTCTTTCTTGAGGGTTTTTACACTCTACATTAAGTGTAATTCCTATCTTCCTTAGTCTTCTTGATATCTTTCAGATATTTTTGATTTCTTTTACTTAAAATTAAATCAGAGAATTTGCTATAAATTATCCTTTTATCATCAAATGAGCCGCAACCATATTACTGCATGAATTTACTGAAGCTATAGTGATAAAAAAAACTATATACTCGCCTTTGAATGAAATTAAAAAGCCCTGCTAAAGGCTTACTTACTTCAGTTTCTAATCATGAATTACATCCGAAAAATAGCGCTATTCATCGGGGTAGGAGCTACAGTTGCTATGACTCCGTTTGCTGTTCAAGCTCAAACCTGTGCTAATTCCAGCCAAACACCATTAACTAAAAGCAGACTCGATCAAATCGCCACTAACCAAGGTATATCACTATTTGAAGTTGGAGTAAAATTTGAACGGTTTGCGCTGAATACACTTAAACCAGGTGATCCCATTGCTCCAAACGGAAGAAAGTTTAAATCCCAGTCAAGAGAGAACAAAGTAAAGATACCTAATGTACAACCAGATGGGGTAGTTCCGCTTTCAATTATTACGACATTTCCTCCATTTTTTAGGCAATTCGCAGATGCCATTTTTTATGAGGCAAAAGCAGTGAAGGGCACGTTATTACCTCCAAGCCATCAAGATTATCAAATTCTTGGTTTCCTAGATGTTCTTAGTGGCAATCCTGCACGTGCTGCTGGTGAAAATCCAGCAATTGTTTTCATGACTACATCTGATGTACGCAAGATTAGTAAAAAAACAGTTGCTGAAGCTAGCAGTAGGAGGATTGGAATCTGGCATTCTATAGGATGTGAAATTACGCCACCGTTTGGTAATATTCAGATGGGTCAAGCTATATTAATAAATCCAGGCGTGTATTTCGGGTCTGGAAGGTTTCCAAGAGGTTATGGTGGTCCTGGAACCCCTGGAAGAATTTAGAAAAATCTTAAGCGATGTTGATACATTTTGTTAGAGAGGAAGGTATTTCTCTAGAACAGCATAGAGGAGTAGAAACAATTGATGCGAATATTCTATTTCTCCTTGTTAGATCATCTGTAGAACAAGTCGCTCAAGTGTTTAGCGCCTTAAAGCAGATGAATGTCTGGGTACGCAATGCCTATGACCGCGAAATTGACATTCAGAATGAAAGCATCTTTATTTTTCAATTGCGGGGACATCCCTGGAGCTTAATTTATAAACCTCACATTTTTTCGAGACGAATCTATTTGACAGAAGAAGATGCTTGCAGTGTTTCAGAATTACTAAATACTTCGGCTATTTATTACGCGGGTAGCGATACTTGTGGCACACTTGAATACCATCTTTATAGTAATGGTGTTTCACAAGAAAAACTGTCATTTGAAGAGGGAATAAGAAAGGAATTTCAGTCTCAACTTCGCCAAGTTGAAGCCAGGAATATTAAAAGTGCATACGCATTTACAATGAACTTTATCCGCGAGCAGGATGCTTATATCCCCTGTCTAATTGAGGTGGAAGGTTTAAGTGCAGGTCAACGCACAACTTTACGCATTGAGGATTTGATGCCTAATGAAGTAGAACGGATGGATTACTTAGCACAACAATAAACTATTAAGATGAGGAGTAATATTCGATGAAATCAACAAAAAAGAGACTGTTGCCTATATTTGGTTTATGTTCTGTGGTTATTTTCTGCCCTGGAATTCTTGACTCTGTAGCGAAAGCTCAAGAACAGTCAGCTTGTCCATCAGGGCAGATCAGGGATTCAAATGGTTTGTGTAATTCAAGCAGTCAAGGAGAAGAGTCAGAATCTATGGCGAGCGCTAAAGAATTTTTCCAACGTGGGAGTGAGTTTGATATACAAGGTCAGCATCAAGGGGCAATTGCTCAGTACACGCAAGCGATTGAGCTTGATCCTAACTACGTTGAAGCTTACTTTTATCGGGGTAATGCTCTAGCTTTAGAAGGACAACCGCAAAAAGGAATTGAGGATTTACAGAAAGCTGCGGCTATCTTAGAATCTGAAGGACAATCAGAATGGGCAGCGACAATGCGCCAACAAGAAGAAATTATTCGGGAAGGCATTCAAGACGGTGACTTTTGATGAATGGTAGCACAAATACCGTCTCGATCGCCAACAATTTAATTTTACAATTTTCAAAATAAGCAAAGTAAACATCTGTTTGCCGAGTAAAGTTTAATTATTCGGCAAACTCTGTTACGAAAGTAGTTCCTTTTCCTCAACCATTTTTTTCACTAAATGGCAACTCTGCATTAATCGCCTCAATTTCCTGCTGTTCGAGTTGATTCACTTCCTTAATATAGGGACGGATAATTTGTCCTAAACGATTATTGTAAAAGCGGTGCAGACTGTGATTGGGCATAGCGGGGAAACCACGGCGTTTTTTGTGTCGCCCGCCCGCACCAGGGTCAAAAATTTGGATGCCGTTAGCGATCGCCCACTCAATCGGTGCATAATAGCAAGCATCAAAATGTAAGCAATCTATATCTTGAAAACTCCCCCAATAGCGTCCATAGAGTTTGTCACCTTTATATAAACAAAAGGACATTCCTAAAGGATGAGAATTATCTGACTCGCTATATGCAGCAACAAACAAAACTCGATGGCGATAATCAGTGTATAGCTGCTCAAAAAACCGTTGTGTGAGATACTTGCTACCCCACCAGCCAAACTTATCACAGGTGTCTGCATAGAACTGGTGCATCAAGGGAAACAAAGATTGAGGAATTTCATCACCACTCAGAGGTTGCAATCGTAAACCTGCTTTCTCCACAGCTTTGCGTTCCCGCTTGATATTGCGGCGCTGATTGGAGTTAAACACTTTCAAGTAGTCATCAAAAGTTTTAAAGCCGGCATTTTCCCAAACATAGCTGTGGTGTAGCCAAGTTGTAAAGCCATGCCGTTCCAGCATCGGACGCCATTGAGGATCGACATAAAGAAAATGACACCCAGAAATTCCATTTTTGGAGCAGAAAGCATCAATTTCATGCAGCATCATCGCTGTAATTTCATCTTCATCCTCTCCTGGGGCAATTAAAAACCGATAACCTTCAACCGGTGTAAATGGGGACATTCCCAGCAATTTTGGGTAATATTGGATGCCGATGCGATCGGCTAACTCTGCCCATTGGTGATCAAAAACAAATTCACCAGAGCTATGTCCTTTGAGATAAAGTGGCGCAGCAGCAATCAGCGTTCTATCTCGCCATAGCGTCAAGTGATTTGGCAACCAACCAGTTTTAGCCGTAGCACTCTGGGAAGTTTCGATGTTGTTCAGCCACTCCCATTCTAAAAACGGCGTTTTGAGTGGCATTGCCAAAGCATTCCAGGCATTTTGGGGTACTTCAGCGATTTTGTTAGTCCAAACGACAGAATAGCGAGGCTTAGGTTGTTCCACTTTTTAGGGGAGTAGGGAGTAGGGAGTAGGGAGTAGGGAGTAGCGAGTAGGGAGTGGGGGAAGCAGGGGAAAGAACTAATGACAAATGACAAATGACAAATGACCAATGACAAATGACAAATGACCAATGACTTAACTTAGCGTAATCTAATCTGCTGATCGTTGCAGGCGATAGTGCAGAAACACTTCTTGCTCAACTGTATGAACTTCTAGAAGTTGCAACTTGGGAGCTAAATCGGCTAAAAATCCTTTCCCTTCAACAGGTGTGGGTGCGGTATTACCACCTAAAATCAGCGGACAGACAGTCAGCCATAATTCATCAATTAAATCTAATTCCAGCAAGGAAGCGACTAATTCACCTCCACCCAAGACCGCCAAGCGTGTTATATGTATATTGGCTAGATGCTTCAGAGCTGCGGGGATGTCAATTTCTCCCGTTGGTGTTTCAAAAACTAGAATCTGCTCAAATTTTGAAGGACACTCCTGTACGGGAGTTCCTACCGTTGAGGAAAGTTTCTGTAAGCGTCCTTTCCAGGAAAGTGTACCCGCAGTTGTCGTAAGTAGCCAGCGTCTAACTGGTTGCTTAAAAAAGTTAATTTCCGGATTGAGGTTTGCAGAATGTGTAATTACTATATGAATCGGCTGGGGAGGCTTACCTCCTTGGACTCGATGTTGTACTAAAGTTGGATCTGATACGGTAAGTGTTGTTCCGTAAGCGCCCAGAGTACCAGCACCGAATAAAACGGCATCAGAGACAGCAATTTGTTTTTCTAAGTGTTCTTTATCAACCCTTGAACCAAACCGAGCAGGCGATCGCTTAAAATCTGCTATCTTGCCATCTACACTCATTGCTAAAACAACTGTAGTATGAGGACGATGTTGCAACATTAAATTGATTTGATCGGTTTAATATTTTCTTGGTTCGTGTATAGATTCTCAAAAAAATCCATGCTTTTAAGCTACTGCTTACCAATTTTATCACTGTATTTATATGCAACACAAATCGTTTCCACATCTAGCATATATGAGTTTTGGTATAGGACGTTTCTTTTTGAATTATCGCAATTTGTTATTTTTAAACATTGAAAATAAAGTTCTGATAACTTCATAAAATATCTCATCTAGCTAGTCTAATTGCATATCTTTGCTGTTGTGGTTTGCAGATGTCAAGTGAGACACTCGATGACTAATTCCCGTCAATCATCCTTTCGTCGAATTTTAGTAACGAGAATATTGTTGCTGTTCGTTCCAGTTTTACTTGTAGGCGAGATTGTGGCCTTGAATAAGGCACGTTCTAGCATATTGAGAACTGCCCGTCAAAATTTAACAGAAAGCGCTATTAACAAAGGTGAGAGAATTGGAGATGCGATCGCTATCTTAAAAGCTAATTTGCTGAGTGTAAGTAAAACAACGATGATTCCGTCGGGTTCGCCTACACAAGAGCAAGAAATTCTCACCCAGTTAAAGCAACAACTTCCAGCCAATATTGAGTGCATCCAATTAACGAATCTCCTAAACCAGAAGATAATTGCTAGTAGTTGTGGGGATCAAGCAATTGGAGAATTAAGATTACCTTTGACTAGTGAAGGAATTGATGTCAAAACACTCATCCCGTCCAAGGCAGGAATAACTGGAAAAAGAAACACCCAAAATCAATTGCGATTAGTGTTATCTGCACCAGTTTTCGATAGCCGAAGAAATTTAGTTTACAGCTTAAGTATTCAGTCTGCATTGTCCCAAAAAACCAGCAATCCGCCGGGATCGCTTACAGGCGCTATGGTAGTGATTACTGAAGATGGCACAATTTTGGCGCACCCATTCATAAACTGGGTGGGAACTAATATCAGTCAGCACCGAAATGCTTCCCAACTCAAGAGCATAATTAAAAATGCAATTTCGGGACGAAACGATTCGATAAATTTGTCTTTTACGCAGGGAAAAGAACTAATAGCTGGCTATACGGCTATTGCAAATCCGCTGACTCAACAGCAGCAAAAATGGATAGTTTTAGCTGTTACTAGTGTCGATAATGCGCTTTTTGGTTTAGAGGAAATCAAACTAATCCTCATCGTTTTGACAGTTGGTTTGATTGGTGCAAGTTTGTTGGCATCTCTATATCTAGCTCCTTACTTGGCACGTCCTGTAGAAGAATTGCGAGACTACGCTCTAAATATTCACTCTCACCACGCTGCACAACCAGTTCCGCACAATTTCCAAATCCGAGAATTCAACCAACTAGCTCAAGCACTAGACCAAATGGTAGAACGGCTGAAAGCTGGAGCAGAAGAATTGGAAATAGCTTGGAAGGAAGCCAAAAGCGCTAACCAGATTAAAAGCCAGTTTTTGGCTACAACTTCCCATGAGTTGAGAAACCCATTAAATATTATTATTAACTGTATTCGCCTGGTTGAAGATGGTTTATGCGATAACCGGGAAGAAGAAATGGAGTTTCTCAAACTTGCCGATGAAACAACGATTCACTTACTAAGTATTATTAATGATTTACTCGACATTTCTAAAATCGAAGCAGGTAAGCTTTCAGTAGTCACCATACCTATTGACCTCCGACAGATATTATTAGAGGTGATTAATTTACAATCAGTTAATGTTCAGCAAAAGGGGTTGCAATTGAAATGTGAGTTAGATACTGAACCAATACCAATTAATGCAGACGCGGTAAAATTGAAGCAGGTGCTGATTAATGTTATTGGCAACGCTACTAAGTTCACTGATCTAGGAAGCATTACCATTGCTACAGAAATTCAACTCAGTGATGGTAAATCTCAGGTGGTGGTAGCAGTCAAAGATACAGGTATAGGCATTGATCCGGCTCAACAGCACAAACTATTTCGCCCTTTTGTGATGGTGAATGGCACAACCACACGCCAGTTTGAAGGTACTGGACTGGGACTTGCGATTTCACGGAACTTAATCGAACTTATGGGAGGCAGCATTACTCTTGAGAGTGTGGGACTTCATCAAGGTACAACAGTGAAAATTATCATACCTTTGATTGATATCTCGCTGTTACCTGTTCTTAAGAAAGAAGGAAATGTTGGGGATGTGGGATTTTCCTCTGGGAATGAGGGAGCAAAGGCAAGCCGCTACCTTAGTCTACAGGAGTCTGGCGGAAGTTCCTCTTTGGGGATCAACAAATCTACTAAAGCAGGGGTAGACAACGAGAAGTTCTCGAAGTCCCTGCTGCTACTGGGGAAAGAGACTTGCGAGATTCGTCTTTCGCCGCTGCAAACTATCCTGGTAAGTCTTCCAAAAGGAGGAGTTTGTGCAAATGGGACTTTTAAGTAGTGGCTACACGTCAAGAAAAACAGGCTTGCCGCCTTGCTGAAGAGATAATGTTAAAGCAGCAAGAATTTCTACTAACTGTGTGCCTACCCAGCCAGACGAAACTTCTGAGAGAGTATTGTTGAGAATAGAGGCAACAAAGCAGGAGCAAACCCGTTGTAATGGTTCCCCTGGCTCTAATTCCAGCACCTCTTGCTTTTGATTTACCGGAATAAATTGATTACCCTGCTGTTCAAACTCTCCATGTAGCAAGGTTAGAGGTGATGACAATGACATCTCATCAAAAATTAAGCTGCCAAGGCTACCCACAATCCCTAGCCGTCGCTGTTTATCAGGATTCAGCCAGCACAAGTGAATGTAAGCTTGAAAGCCATCTGCATATGTTAGTGTCAACCATACTAGGTCAGCTAATCCCCGTGTCTTTGCGTCTTCTCCTTGTAGCCACACCGTACCCGTTGCTTGTACTTTCACAGGGATTTGACCCAGCCAAGCGTTAAAGATGGCAATATCGTGAATGGCTAAGTCCCACAGCGCATCAACATCTTGCCGGACTGGCCCCAAATGGGTACGCGTCGCGTAGCCATAGCGTAAATCACCTAATTTACCCGCTTGTACTACAGCTTTCCCTCGCTCAACTGCTGGGTGAAATAAATAAGTATGGTCAACCATTAGTATCAAATGATGCTGATCTGCCAACTGGCAAAGTTCCCGACATTCTACTGGGTTAAGAGTTAAGGGTTTTTCTGCAAAAACATGGTATCCCTCTTGGAGAGCGTCTTTAATTAAAGCATAGTGGGTACTAGCTGGAGTTGCGATCGCTACCCCTGTCAACCCTGGCACTTTCTTTAATTCTTGCCACTGGGTTGTTAATACTACATTTTCATCTATGTTAAACTGCTGCTTTACCGCCGCTAATCGTTCTGGATGGGGGTCTACTACAGCAACTACTTTTACTTGGGGATGTGCTAAGAAATTCCGCAGCAAATGCCCTCCCCAACGCCCAACTCCGATGACAGCAATTTTAATTTGGTTTGTCATTAGTTATTTGTATACAAAAGACAAGGCAATACTTCTCGGATAAGGGTTGAGTCGTCCTAGATTCAGATCCCCCCGCCTACGGCGACCCCCTTAAAAAAGGGGTAAAAGAGGGTTAGAAGCCCCCCCTTTTTAATGGGGGTTGGGGGGATCTTCAACGACTAATTGCGCTAACCGAGAAGTATTGAAAGGACAAGGGACAAATGACAACCAACTGAATTATCAGCTGATTAAGATTATTTTAAGCTCAGGGTTTTTCCTGATTATTGATTGCTAAAAAAGCTACCTTGGCGGCGGCTTGTTCAGCAGTTTTGATCGAGCGTCCTTTACCTTGACCGAGCTTGTTGTCGTGCAGCCACACCTCAGCAACGAAACGTTCTTGATTGTGGTGCGGTTGATTCGCTTCCACAACCCGATACTCTGGTAAAACTTTAAATTGTGCCTGAGTCCATTCTTGCAGAGCAGCTTTGTAATTAAGTCTAGCTGGATCAAGGCGAATTTCTGTGGTTAGTTGTTGAAAGTGGGGATCTAACCAAGATCGGATCAGTTCCAGATTTTGAGTGCTTAAGTAAAGCGCACCGAGAACTGCTTCAAAAGCATCTGCCAGTCGTGACTCTTGACCAACTTTATCGGCGGTAGCACTGCCAGCGACTAGTAAGTATAACTCTAAACCATAAAATCTTGCTAATTGGGCGAGGATGCGATCGCTCACCAACACCGAACGAATTGCTGCGAAATCCCCTACTGGACAATCGGGATAAGTTTCCCACAACAAAACAGCTGACACCAGGCGCACCACTGCATCGCCAACAAACTCCAACTGTTCATAATTTGCCGACTCAGAGACAGTGGAATGAGTTAGCGCTAAATCCAGCAATTCCCACTTTATCGGCGCTTCTAGCGACAAACCAAATTTTTGGATTAAACTTTCAAGTTGCCGTTGACGGCGTGGATAAGCAAGGGGCATTACATGGGAAGGGGAAGGGGGCAGGGGAAGCAGGAGAAACTAATAACAGACGCGATTGAATCGCGTCTCTACTCCTAACTCCTGTACAGACGCGATTAGCTGCGTCTCTTAGCACTCAGCACTAAAAAAGGGGGGAGAGAGCAGGACATAAGCCGGGTTCTGTTCTCTTGCGAGGGCAGTTATCTATCTGGGATGCCTGTTACCAGACACCTCTAGCGGCTCTCGTTGAGCGGAACTGGTAAAAGACCAACCGTAGTTCCTATCGCCTTGCTCCCAACCGGGGTTTACCGAGCCAGCGCCTCTCAACGCTGCTGGTGCGCTCTTACCGCACCTTTGCACCCTTACCTTTTTCAGTTATCAGTTATCAGTTATCAAGTATTAACTGTTTACTGATAACTGTTCACTGTTCACTGAAAAGGCGGTATCTTTCTGTGGCACTATCCTCACGATCGCTCGCACTGGACGTTATCCAGCAAGTTTGGTCTTTCGGGAGTCCGGACTTTCCTCAAACCAGTAACTATGACTGATCTGCAACCGCCTGCGCCTACTCTCTCCTTAGATCCAGTGTAATCTTCGATGGCGTAGTGTGTCTGTGTCTGGTTACTATTACTTCTTTTTATTCCAAGGTAGAGCGTAAGTCCAAGGTAGCTTCCTGACTGTGAACGGACAATTGATAATACTAATGGGAGGAAAATCACGACCTGGAGCTAGACCTAAACGCACCTCAGATATCCGTAGCACCAGTTGCAAGGAAAAGTCCAACTCCTTTCTTCTGTTAATAAAGTCGTTGTACAAACCTTTTTGTCCTTTTTGCAGCCCGTTAATATCAATTAGTGGCTTCTTTGCTAAATAGGTTCCAGCTACTTGATCGCGCTCAAAAACGTCTTCTGCTGTCACCGTCTCAGAAAGTGTTTTCTTGGGGGCAATCAGACTAGGACTTTGGGGTACAGCTAAGTCGCGGGTTAAGTCTGGTGATTTCCGAATCACTCGGCGCGATTGCTTGCTATGTTCAACTACCAAAGAACTGTTGTCCCAGTCAACGTATACGGCAATATTATCAGATTTATTTTCAATGCTAATAGATAAATCTTTCAAATCGTCAATTGCGTATGAAGATTTGAGCTTAAAGGAAATTCCAATTTTATCGTCGAGATTTTGCTCTTTGAGTTGCTCATCAACGATTCCTTTTTTAAACTCAAACTTAATTTGGTCATCAATGGATTCAACCATGCGGTTGAAAATGTAAGAAACACCAATAATATAAATTGTCAAAACTACTAAATTCTGGTCGCTACTCCTCATAACTCAGAATCTTAACTCCCGGTGCTAATGAATGTATGTTCGACTCATCTTTAATTACGCTTAATTGTTACAGAATTTTGCAACCAGCCTCGTCGCCAAAAAAAGAATAGTAACCCAAATGCGATCGCAGCCATTACTGCCAAGCAAATCGGGTAGCCCCAATACCAATTCAACTCAGGCATATTATATGGCGATTTTTCAGTATTGAAATTCATCCCATATATTCCAACCACAAAAGTCAGTGGAATAAAAATTGTTGAAACTATCGTTAGTACCTTCATAATTTCATTCATTTTGTTGCTGACTGCCGAAAGGTACACATCCATTAATCCAGATGCTAGTTCTCGATAAGTTTCTACCATATCCATTACTTGTACCGTATGGTCATAACAATCTCGCAAGTAGATTCGCACTTCTTCACTAATCAAATCACTGCCATCTCGAATCAAGGAATTAATTGCATCCCTCTGAGGCCAGATAGCACGACGCAGTTGCAGTAATTCTCGCCTAATTTGATAAATATTTTGTAGTGTTTGTGGGGTTGGTTTAACTATTACCTCCTCCTCTAACTCTTCGATTCGCTCCCCATAAAGCTCTAGCACCGGGAAAAAGCCATCAATAATCGCATCTAACACAGCGTAAGCTAAATAATCGGCTCCCTGTTTGCGGATGATACCTTTGTTTTTTTCAATCCGCGATCGCACGGCTTCAAAGCAATCATGTTCTGGTTCTTCTTGTACTGTGAGCAAGTAATATTTTCCCAATATTAAACTCACTTGCTCGCTGTAAAAACCACACGTTCTTTCCTTTGGTACTACCATCCGGGCAATGAACAGCAATTGGTCTTCATAATCTTCTGTTTTGGGACGTTCCGGTACATTAACTACATCTTCTAAAACGAGAGGATGTAAGTTAAAAACTTTGCCTAATCGTTGTAAGATATCTTGACTGCCTAAACCTTGTACGTCTACCCAAGAAATAGATTCACTATCAAGATAGGGGATACATTCCTCTGGAGTTGCTATTTGTTCGCGGATAAAATTAGTTTGATTATAGTCAATCAAGAAAATTATTGGTGGTGGAGCATCTGCATCAATAATAATGGTTCCTGGTATAGTTCCTGGTTGGTGATAGAACTCATCTTCATCTCGCTTAGTTACTATTTTGGGAAGGTGGCGCAGTTTTCGTGCCATTAAATATTACCTAATAGTTATTAGTCATTGGTCATTGGTCATTGGTCATTGGTCATTGGTCATTGGTCATTGGTCATTGGTCATTGGTCATTGGTCATTGGTCATTGGTCATTGGTCATTGGTCATTGGTCATTGGTCATTGGTCA
>Ga0209591_10000526_pt1 | contig 49485 bp, 46 predicted proteins | sample MAT01_FD_187207 | JGI IMG/M metagenome (GOLD analysis project Ga0209591, IMG submission 187207) | Freshwater microbial communities from Lake Fryxell liftoff mats and glacier meltwater in Antarctica - MAT-01 (SPAdes) (version 2) | ecosystem: Environmental > Aquatic > Freshwater > Ice > Liftoff...
CCTAGCTTTTCGATCCCCCCTAACCCACGCCAGTCACTCATGGGGGAAACCCCCAAGACCGCGCTGGCTCCCCTTAAAAAAGGGGGAACTAGAATCTTGTGCCCCCTTTTTAAGGGGGTTGGGGGATCTAAAACGACGATAAATTCTAGTGTTTGAGCTTAAGTTGACACCAATGGGCATTGCCGTACCCCTACATCGTCATTGCCCCTTGAGAAAAATCACACATCGCGCTAGTCTTCATTGACGTAACTGCACACTGTAACATTAGGCGATGACAAATCAACTCTCCTCAAAAATTCCCTCTTGCACTTGGAACCGTCCCATCGGTTTAGGCTGGGACAAACCTTATACCGTCCGCTACCAAAGTAATATTGATGATGGCCCTTGGCATGGTATGCCTTTGGGTGGCTTTGGTGCCGGTTGCATCGGTCGTTCTTCACGGGGAGATTTTAACCTGTGGCACATCGATGGCGGTGAGCATACCTTCAATAACGTCCCTGCTTGTCAATTCAGTGTGTTTGAATCCAATGCTACATCTTCCCAAGCCTACGCTTTATCTACCCAAGCACCCGATGATGGCACTCTCGAAGCTTGGCAATGGTATCCAACACTTGCCAGCACAGAGGGAACGGGCAATTATCACGCCCTATATCCGCGTAGCTGGTTTGTATATGAAAATATCTTTCAAACACAGTTGACCTGTGAGCAGTTTTCCCCAATTTGGGCAGGTAATTACCAGGAAACTAGCTACCCTGTGGCAATATTCCTCTGGAATGCTCATAACTCCACAGATGCACCTATTACTCTCAGCATCATGCTAACTTGGCAAAATATGGTGGGCTGGTTTACAAACGCCCTCAAATCTCCCGAAGTGCAAGTGCGTGATGATGGTAGTCCGGTTTACGAATATCAACCGCGCTGGGGCGAAAGTCAAGGAAATTATAACCAAGTAGTTGAAAATACACAACAGTTTGGCTGTGTTTTAAGTCGAGTTGGTAGTGATGAACCTTTGCAAGAAGGTGACGGAACTTGGTGTATTGCCACTCTGAAGCATCCCCAAGTGGAAGTATTTCACCATACTCGCTGGAATCCTGAAGGAACGGGTGACGAAATATGGGAAAGTTTTGCTAAAGATGGCTCTTTGCCTAATTATATAGATACAAATCCGGTAGCAGAAGGTGAACAATTAGGGACTGCGATGGCACTCCGTTTCACTCTCCAACCAGGCGAAACTCTCGAAATACCCTTTGTCCTGGCTTGGGATCTCCCCATCACAGAATTTGCTGCTGGAGTTAACTATTACCGCAGATATACAGACTTTTTTGGTAAAAGTGGTAATAATGCTTGGGCGATCGCATCCACTGCGCTACAAGAATACCAAAGTTGGCGATCGCAAATTCAAAGTTGGCAACAACCCATTCTCGACCGGGAAGATTTGCCCAACTGGTTTAAGATGGCTCTATTTAATGAGCTTTACGACCTCACTAGCGGCGGTACTCTCTGGAATGCTGCATCGGAACTTGACCCTATCGGTCAGTTTGCGGTGCTGGAGTGCTTAGATTATCGTTGGTATGAAAGTTTAGATGTGCGGCTGTATGGCTCTTTTGCCCTGCTGATGCTGTTTCCAGAACTGGAAAAGTCGGTGATGCGGGCATTTGCGCGGGCGATTCCTGAAGGTGATGATACTCCCCGAATCATTGGTTATTACATGACAATTAAGGCAGAAAGTCCCATCGCCGTTCGGAAAGTTGCAGGTGCAACACCCCACGATTTAGGCGCACCGAATGAACACGTCTGGGAGAAAACCAACTACACCAGCTATCAAGATTGTAATTTGTGGAAAGATTTAGGTAGTGATTTTGTCTTGCAAGTATACCGCGATTTTCTGCTCACGGGTGCTGACGATGTAGAATTCTTGGCAGATTGTTGGAATGCGATCGTTCAAACCCTCGACTACCTAAAAACTTTTGATCTCGATGGCGATGGAATTCCCGAAAATTCTGGTGCGCCTGATCAAACCTTTGATGATTGGCGGTTGCAGGGTGTTAGCGCCTATTGTGGTGGATTGTGGTTAGCGGCTTTAGAGGCTGCGATCGCAATCAGCGATATTTTATTAACTCATAAACTTGGCGACCTTGGCGGCTTGGCGGTTCAAAAATCCATCCATGAAACTTGGTTACAACAATCTCTTCCTATCTACCAAGAAAAACTTTGGAATGGGCAATATTATCGACTTGATAGTGAAAGTGGTTCCGATGTGGTAATGGCAGATCAATTGTGCGGACAATTCTACGCTCGTTTACTAGACTTACCTGATATTGTACCGAGCGATCGGGCTCTTTCTGCCCTGAAAACTGTTTATGATGCGTGCTTCCTAAAATTCTGCAAAGGTGAGTTTGGTGCAGCTAATGGTGTTCGTCCTGACGGTTCACCAGAAAATCCCAAAGCTACTCATCCCCTGGAAGTCTGGACAGGGATAAACTTTGGGCTGGCGGCTTTTCTTGTGCAGATGGGAATGAAGGATGAGGCATTTAAGTTGACACAAGCTGTGGTGCAGCAAATTTACAATAATGGTCTGCAATTTCGCACACCTGAAGCTATAACCGCATCTGGTACTTTCCGCGCTAGCACTTACCTGCGAGCAATGGCGATTTGGGGAATTTACTTAGTTATTGATTAACTGTGAAGCAATATTAGCATGAAAATCCTCAGTGGTTGGTAGTAAGTGCAACTGACCACTGTTGATAAATATCTGACATTGCCGATAATCCTAGCTTTAGGATTGAGGCTTTTCAGAGATTTACCAATTATCTCTTTGAGTATAAAAGCTAAGTTTTTGCGACAATCATTTTTTGGTTAACCAAACTAAAATTTGCAATTTTATATACATATCAATCTACATAGATGTTTTAGTATATGTGTTCCTAAATTTATTCTTTCCTTACATGAAAAAGCAGGGTCTACGTTTGTGATTTTATTTTCCGAGTGTTTCCGGAAGCGAAAGAAAATTTCAGTAATGGTAAGAGTTGAAGGATTGATAATTAAAGACTAGTGGTTCAAAAAATGCAAATATTACGACTATATCCTTGTTCTAGATCAAGGTATCCTCGTTGAGCAAAGCCCTGATTACCAACTTATAGCAATTGGTGGTTCTTCTTACTACTTAGCATAGCAACAACTGCATCTGTAATTTCACTTGACTCAATTTTTTTGATGTTAATACATTATATAAATTGCTGCTAGATAAACTTAGCAATATTTTCTGCTAATTATCTTTATTACTATTACTTAATTTTCTAAGACTGTATAGACTTAGCCTGCTACATCTTTTTTATAAAAGCATCCTGTCAGGGGTGTTTTACTTTGCTCATATAGTCAGAACCGTCTATATATGTTTCATTTCCAATAAAAAGTGGTTGTTATAACTAACTCTGTGATTTATGGCTAATTATTACGAAAAATTCATCATCAACTTACGATGATTTTATTTAAATTTGCTACAGCTATATCCATTAAAAATAGAGAAATATCAGACGAATAAATAACATTATTCAATTAGTATTTTTAAAAATATTTTCAATAGTTATGGCTGGTAAGTTTTTTATAATGCCATATATGCTACTATTCTTAAAGGTTGTTTTACATCATAGTTAATGGTAATATTTTCTAGTGATTTGACAATAATAAAGCTTTTAAATCGATATTGGGTGAGGGGTATTACCCCTCATGAATTAGCAAAAAGGGGACAAAATTCAAAGTTGCACAATACACAAGTAAATCTCGAAAACTATTCAGTAAATTTAGCTTGTAAATCTGCTAAATTAGCAGATGACATTAACGAAAAAAAATAGTATAAATGCGAATAGCGTTGTTAAGCTCAAAGATAAATATTTTTTTATCGTCTAAAAAAAATATGCTAATTTACCGGAAATTGCTTAATTTATCAGTAATAAGAAATACAAGCATTTGAGCAGAGAGAATTTATGAAATTAAGAGTTGATAAAGTTTAATAGGACAAAACTGTATCTACCAAAAGCCACACCGATACTTTTGTCTGAACAGTCATCTGACAAGACAAAAGGTAAAAAGTTACCTTTCATTCACTAACAAGCAAAAGATACGGTTTCCTTCCCATTATTGATATTTTCTCGGAAGCGATTAAACATCTGCAAAAAGGCTAGTGCAGATTGTAAACCTCAATTGAAACACCAATAATCGTAGAGACTAAACTAGTTTACTTCATCCCAGATAACTAAAAACTATGATGAATCAAGACATTGCTGGCATTAGCAGTAACTTAGATAATACAGTGAAGGCTCAACAACTTGACAAAGTAGTTGAAGCAATTCTTGCTGGAAAATATTCCTGGGCGTGTGTTTTAATGCTGCGATTTGCTGGCTATAATCCTCTCCATTACATTCCATATCGCACCTACAATCGGTTGCTAAAAGAAAACTCTAAAGCCAGTAGGACAAATCAACAGCAAAATGAAAATATAAAAATGCTGAAACATACTAATGATTCAATATCTGATAGTAATGGATCATCAAGCTGCTTAAGCAAAATCAAAGATATAGCTTATCTAGAAGTAGTTGGAAAGCAAAAAACAGAAATTCGTGGTAGTAGTTTAGATCAGAGATTGGCACAGTAAATTAACAAACATCAATGAAATTGCAATTAAAACCTCAAGATATTTTCTTGAAATGCTGTGGATTCAATTAAAAAGTATTTTGAATCAATAGATTCTGCTCTAAAGTTGATTGAGTCCCTGAGAGTCTGTCATGCTAATTTAAAATTTATAGCATGGCAGGTTTTCTATAGCAGTCATAAATTTGATATTTTTTTTAAAATCTGCCAAAATGGTAAATATATACTAATGAGATTGGTAAACTAATAAAAACTACAACTCCAACCAAAATAGAGGTGATTGGCAAGCAAGTTAATTTTAAAAATAAAATCAATGCTTAGTTCTGATTATGAAATAAATCAAAAAGTTACGGTTACGTTATCGTGGCTGATAGACTAGTACGCTTCTCTTTCGACTATTGTAATCCTAGTCCTCCCGACCTGGATTATCTCTGCTTTCTAAACTTTCAATTTATATAGTAATTACTGGAAGTTAAAAACTTGAATAGCTTCCAGTTTTTTTATCTATAAATAAAAGTAGGGTAGGCAATTTGCCCACCCTACTTTTTGTAGAGTATGGTTAATTCAAAAATGAATTAAACTTTGGCTAATTCTGGCGTAGGACGTTTGCTATTGCGAATTGATGTAATAGCCTCGGCATAATCCTTGGTGTTAAATACAGCTGAACCAGCGACAATTGCATTGGCTCCTGCTTCCAAAACTTGCCAGGTATTATTTGCCTTCAGTCCCCCATCTACTTCAATCCAGGGGTCAAGACCACGTTCGTCACACATTTGGCGCAGCTTACGGATTTTGGGTAATACACCGGGGATAAAGCTTTGACCACCAAAACCAGGGTTGACGCTCATAATTAGTACTAAATCGCACAAATCTAGAACGTGTTCAATTAGCTCTAGAGGACTACCAGGATTAAGTACAACTCCAGCTTTTTTACCAAGCTCTTTAATTTGCCCCAAGGTGCGGTGCAGGTGTGGGGAAGCATTATGTTCGCAGTGTACGGAGATAATATCGGCACCTGCCTTAGCAAATCCCTCTACATACTTTTCTGGCTCCACAATCATCAGGTGGACATCCAGTGGCTTGGTTGTAACCGGACGAATCGCCTCCACAATCAGAGGGCCTATCGTAATATTAGGTACAAAACGACCGTCCATGACATCAACATGAATCCAATCCGCTCCAGCCGCGTCTACGGCGCGAATTTCGTCACCCAGACGACTAAAATCTGCTGATAGGATAGATGGAGAAATTACAATGGGCTTTTGAGATGAGTTTTGGGTCATGGCTAGTGGGTTTTCAAGCGTCCTCGTCTGTAAGCATTGTAACCAAATATTGAGCAAGACTCTGAACAATTCAAAATTGAATGACTCCTAACTAATGACAAAAAAACTAACCTGGATAATTTGGGGATTGAGTGCTTCCTGTCTGAGTGTGCCGGTAATTGCTTCAGCTTTAGAATCTGTTCTGGGAACTAACGGCATTGACGTTCTGAAGTTACACCAACCTCCTTATAATTTAATCGGTCGCAAGGTTGCTATTGGTCAGGTGGAAATTGGCCGACCGGGAATGTTTGGGTGGGATAAGGCAGTGTCTAAAAACCGTGCCATACCTGTAGCAGGAGTATTCTTACGCAATGGGCTAGCTAAATCAAATATCGGTGTTGACCCCCATGCCTACAATGTCGCTGGCGTTATGGTGAGTCAAGACAAAGCTTTGCCAGGAGTTGCTCCGGGGGCGCGACTGTATTCATCTGCGGTGGGTTCCACTAAAAATATGGGTCAGCCAGAAGAGTGCTTATCAGCCCAGCACATAGCGCTACAAAATGGTGGTGATGTCCGTGCCATTAACTTTAGCTTTGGTGAAGCTTTGAGCCGTGATCCTAGACCAGAGGCTACTTTAGACGGCAATGCTTTACTAACTTTATGTGTTGACTGGTCTAGTCGCGTTCATGATGTTTTGTATGCGATCGCAGGGAACCAGGGTAAGGGCGGTATTCCCATTCCCACAGATAATTTTAACGGAATGAACGTGGCTTTTTCATCCCGCAGAGGAGGAGTTTTTAATAAAGTAGACGTGGCTAATCTGGCAGGTGCTAACAAAGGAGTAAGCAAACGGTTAGCTGGAAGGGAATTTAATCTTGGTGGGCGTCCCGCTATCAGTTTAGTTGCTCCTGGTAATAACATTCCTTTGCTGAATCCAGATGGCAAATTGAAAAAGGTGACGGGGACAAGTTTTGCAACGCCGCAAGTTACGGCTACTGTTGCTTTGTTACAGGAACTTGCTGACCGACAGATGCGGACAAAACAATCTCACTGGAGCGTCGATTCTCGGCATCATCAAGTGATGAAAGCTGTATTGCTAAATTCAGCAGACAAAATCCTAGATAGTGGCGATGGCTTGCGGTTGGGAATGACCCGAACATTAATTGATAAACAAAATCAAAACTGGCTAGATTCTGATGCTTACAAAGATCCAAATATTCCCTTGGATGCCCAAATGGGAGCGGGTCATTTGAACGCATTTCGCGCTTATGAACAATTTAGTGCTGGTCAATGGCAACCATCAGCTGCGGTGTCAGCCATTGGTTGGGATTATCGCACAATCAATGTTGGAAGGTCTGTTGATTATGTGTTAATAAAACCGTTAAAGCAGGGGAGTTTTGTTGCTATTACCCTGAGTTGGGATCGATTGGTAGAGCTAAATGATACCAATAAAAACCAGCAGTTTGATGTGGGCGAGAATTTTCGCGATCGCGGCTTGAATAATCTCGATCTCTACCTGGTAAAAGCTGATGCTCAAAATTCAGATGCTGGTGCTGTTTGCTCCTCAATCAGCCAAGTCGATAGTGTAGAACATATTTTCTGCCCCGTTGCTGCTACTGGCAATTACAAAATCCGCGTCCAGTTTCGTCAAAAATTAAATGAAGCGACTCAACCCTACGGTTTAGCTTGGTGGAGTGTGCCTATCAATTGAAGTAGGGGCGCACAACTGTCATCTGTGTAAAATTACAGCGTTAGCGTTTTTTATCTGTTTCAACCATTTCCCTACCCTGATTAACTTCAACTATCGATAATAATTATCGATGTTACTTTTCAGACCATTACCAACTATGCCTAATATATTCAACCGAGAAATTTTCAGGTTATCTAAAGCTACTTTTAGCATTGAGGAATTTGTTTTGTGAATCCTGACTACTATCAAAAGCCCATCAGTGTGGGGTGCTATCAAGCTAGCATCGGCTAATGCCACTAAAGGAGGTACGTCATAAATGACTAGGTCAAAACTGTTATGGAAATCTGTCATTAGTTGCTTCATTTTTTGAGATGAGAGCAACTTTGTGGGATCGGGTGGTATTGGACCTGCAGTGATTATAGATAATTGGCTCATGGAAGGTAGTTGTCGCGTTACTTCTCCCACTGGCAAGTTTGTAGAAATTAAATTACTTAATCCCCATAGATTATTTAAATTTGATAATTCGTGAATTGTGGGTTTACGAAGATCAGCATCTACAAGTAAGACTCGTTGCCCCATTGCTGTAGCTATTTGAGCTAAATGGAAGGCAACTGTAGATTTACCATCACCAGGCGTAGCTGAACTAATAACTATAGAGCGAATCGGGTGATCGGAACTGAGTAGTTGAATATTGGTATAAAGTACCCGTAGAGCTTCTGAAAAGTTGGTAGAAGAGTCACCATGTTCTTGCTCTGGTAAAACAGTCAAACCAGCAATTCCCTGAGAAAAAGAATTTGGTATATTTAATAAAGCAATCTTTTGATTAGAAGTACGGTTTTGCTTAGTTTGAACTTGTTTTTCAAAAGGAATATTTCCTAACAATGGCTGTTTGAGCTTTTTTTTCAGGTCGTCAAGACTATGGTAAGTATTGTCTAACTTTTCTACAAGTAAGACAATACCAATTCCTGAGAGGATGCTGGCAAATAATCCCAGGATAAAATTGCGTAGGGTAGTAGAGGAATAAATAGGAAGCTCTGGGGTAGTTGGTGCTTGAAGTAATTGCCAGCCAAGCTCTGTTTGGGATATTTGAATTTGGAGATTTTCACGGGTTGATAGAAACCGATTTAAACTCTCAGTAGCAATTTGTAATTTGCGCTGTAATTCAGCATACTGTCGTGTTAAAACTGGCAGTTGATTGCGTCGTTGTGCAAGTTTCCGTTCTATTTTGGCAAGTTCTTGGCTTTGTACTTCTAAGGTCTGAAGCTGTGTTGCTATTTCGGCAAACTTTACTCCCAATAAGCGCTCTGACTCTTGACGTAGCAAAGGTAAAAGACTAGCTCGTTTCTCTTTCAATGTTTTGATACTTGGATTCTCTTCTTGCAGACGAGTTAATTCTGTAGCAATAAGAACATCAAATTGGCGTATTTGAGTAATCAACTGTTGATATAAAGGAGCATTATTCAGCGTTGTCGTTGTTCCATTTTTTCCTTGTAGGATAGCAAAATTAGCACGAGTTTGGGCTAACTGTAGATCAACTGTTTGTTTTTGTTGAGAAAATTCAACACCTTGTGAAGCAATTTGTGTTGCTTGGGTTTCGGGATCGTAAAAATTATACTTTTGTCGAAAAAGTTGCAATTCTTTTTGGATCTGATCGACCCGATTTTGAATAAATGGCAGTTGTTTTTCAACAAACTGAACCCCTTGACGTAACTTGGTTTGCCTCCTAACTTGACTGTAGTCTAAGTAATTCTCAGCAATTCGCTCTAATACAACTTGAGTCTGCTTTGGATCGGTACTTTGATAGCGGACTTGGATAATTTTGGTTTCTTCTAACCGAATAATCTTCAAAGATTCGACAAGAGAATAATAGCTGATTTCTGGATAAGAGGCTTGCAACTGTTTAATAGTCCTTCTCATCACTTCAGGACTTTTAAGAACCTGAATTTGGCTTTCATAATCTAGACTAGAATTTTGTGAGTTAGATTCTTTGATAACATCCACAGATTTGGTGTCATCATTTACAGGTTCCACTAGCAGTTGAAAACTGCCTTGATATTCTGGGGGCTTCCGGTTTACCACCAAGTTAATCACTACAAGTGTCATCACAGCAATCGTTACACTTGTCATGAGTAGCGATCGCCGCCGTAAAGTACTTAGAAATTCTTGAAAGCTCCAGTCGTCTTCTTGTTCCTCAGCCCACGGAACAAGTTGATTTTGAGGAAATGGAGGCATAGAATTCTTACTGTGATTAGAACTGGAGGATTGGGAAGAAGAATTCTCCATCATATGTTTGATATTCGGTAATATACGGGACAGGATTAAGTAAAAAGGGTTTTAAAAGCTTCAGTGATGTAGCTTTGATATAAGCACCCATCTAGTCTAAACAGGACATTCATTTGCTATACTTATGATTAAACCTCCGTATTTGTTTTTTAATACAGGTTGCTAGTTAGTGTCCATAGATTGTATTTAATCATAATTAGAAAATTTTTATATATTATTGCGTACCAAATTTTATAATTTTATACTTAAAAAAAGCATATTTTAATACCTAAATAATGTTTAATTATTCTCTTATCAAAACGATTTAGATTTGGAGCCAGTTAAAACACAGCCAATGGTCAACTGGTCAAATTTAGATAAATTGATATAAATCATACAAATAAATCTAGGCTTATCCTCAGTATTGTTTAAAAATTTAAGTTGGAAAACTATATAGGTATATTGGCACAATAAAACTAAATAAAAAATTTTGATAAACTACGTTACAATCTTCCACCCTTCGGCTTGGTGCAATTGCTGATGGTGAGCCACTCCGTTGAACGGATTAAGAGACTTGTACTCCTGAAAAGTAAGCTACGCGCTGGCAGAATGAAGCGAGTGTAAACCCTCAGACGTGATGCTAAAGCTGCGCTACCGCCTTTGGCATCTTAAAGCCAGTGGGACTGCTAGTGTTACCCATTTACAGCGCTGGCGGCACTGTTCAAACTCCAGTATAGCTACTTATTGCCTTATGCCAACGACAAATATTAATGCCACTGATTTAATTGTTGAACAACTTGCTAGCCGATGAAATATTGATTGTATAAAGCTTTAGCTTAGATATATTTTAAGAATATAAATTTTTAATGAAGTAGTTGATTTAACATTGAAACATGATACTGTTTGAAGCGAAATACTACATCAAATCTAAGGCAATTCCTTGAAAAACAATTTGTTTTAAATTCTATCACTAGAGAATTTTCATTTTAGCAATAATTGACTGTATGTATAACTAAAATTTAGTTTTGTCGGGGATTGACTCTAATATCAACATTTATCAATTTTGGCAAATTTAATGATCAAAATTAATGGCTTGATTTATTTCAGTGACGCATTTAAATAAAACTTTTTTCTTTCAGACTAGGATATAGCCTATGAGACTTAATGAATGGATTAATCAAAAATTTTTGCAATCTATTTCTACTCAGTTAGATGCGAAAAATCAACATTCTGTGAAAGCTCAAAAATCAATTAGATTGTCTGTAGTCACCCAATTTTTCCCCCCAGATTATGCTGCTACAGGGCAGTTGATTGAAGAACTAGTGAAACAATTAGGGAAGCAAGGGGTGGATGTTGAAGTCTTTACAAGTCAGCCAGGATATGCGTTTAGCTCTCATACAGCCCCAGTAGTTGAATGGGCTGACCAAATCCGAATTCGGCGATCGCGCACTGCCCAACTCTGGCCGGGAAGAATTCGTGGTAAAGCTGTTAATGGCGTCCTATATACGTTACGTGCTGCGTTCTATCTTCTTAAAGCTTGGCGTCGTAACAATGTACTATTAATAACTACAGCTCCCCCATTTTTGCCAGTTATCGGATATCTGGCTAATATCTTATTCAAATTGCCCTATGTGTGTATACTCTATGATCTATACCCTGATATTGCGATCGCACTAGGGGTAATTTCAAAGCGTAGCTGGCTAGTGCGCTTGTGGCAAGCAATCAACAAACAGGTTTGGTTAAACGCCAAGGCGATTGTAGTACTTAGCCCGGCGATGAAACAAAAGGTAGTAGCACATTGTCCGAAAGTAGCTGAGAAAATTTCTGTAATTCACAGTTGGGCTAATCCAGATGCGATCGTGCCGATTGCCAAGCGAGAAAACTGGTTTGCTTGGAAGTACAATTTGGTTAACAAATTTACCGTACTCTATTCTGGCAATATGGGGCGTTGCCATGACATCGACACCATGTTGGAAGCTGCAAAGCAATTACAAGATGAGCCAATTCAGTTTGTCTGCATTGGTGGTGGTGCCAAACGCGATGAATTAATCATGGAAGTGGAGCGGTTAGGACTGAACAATTTTACGTTTCTACCTTATCAAGATAAGCAAGTTTTACCCTATTCATTAACAGCTTGCGATCTATCATTAGTGAGTGTAGATGCAACTACAGAGGGTTTAGTTGTTCCTAGCAAACTATATTCAGCTTTAGCTTCTGGGCGACCAATAGCAGTAATTTGCTCCGAGACTTCATATCTCAGAGAACTAATGGCTGAAGCCGACTGTGGTGGGACATTTGACAATGGAGATAGTCAAGGTTTAGCGCAATTTATTCGCTTTTTGAATCGAGATCCACAAATAGGACAGCAGATGGGCAAAGCAGGTCGTCAGTATTTGCGATCGCACTTCACACCTAAAGTTATCTCTGAACAATACTTGCAGGTTTTACACCAGGCACTCTTCTCTGATGAGGTAATAACCATGTCGCAAAGCGATGTAAAATAAGTATGTATGTCGGGATTAATTAAATATTTTTGCTCTATTTTTTAGGAGATGGGCTTCGATGGTCTTATTGATCTCAGTCCCTCCAACATAGCCTTCCTTGATCATAGTTTTTGTCTATACAGGAGGTTAAATTGCAGAAAAGGTGTGACCGAAATCGGAAACGTTCCAAACGACGGGCTATTTATTGCCCCATTCATAACTGCCATATCGATAGCGTCAGTCAGAAATATAGAATGTTTGCTGACCAAGCAGGTCAATTACAGCAACGAGGGATGAGTCGGCGGAATGCGTTGATGTTAGTAGCAAACCAAACCACAGTGCCTATAGAAGGGGAATGGTTAGAGGCTTTTTGGTGCGACGAGTGTCAGCAAACAACTTGGTATCACATTCATAAGTGTAGCGATCGTAACTATGAAATTTCAGTAGCACCACAAGAACTATGGCAGCAAGTAAGCGGAGTGATTGATGCTCTGGGGAACCCTTCCGTTGGGGAGTTTACTCGTAAGAGCGCCAGACAAGTTGGTTATCAAGGTCTTAAAGGTTTCCAGTTTGTGATTTAAGTATTAATTAGTGCCATTTTATTAAATATATTAATCTTCAATCAATAACTATGAGTAGTCCAAAAATTGTCTCCAAACAGGAGTTAGTGATTGAAGCCGGGCGCACCGAACAGCAGTATTGGAAAGATATATGGCGTTATAGAGAATTATTTTATTTTCTTGCTTGGCGTGATATTTTGGTGCGGTATAAGCAAACTGCGATCGGTATTGGTTGGGCACTGATTCGTCCGTTTCTAACTATGGTGGTTTTTACAGTCGTGTTTGGACAATTGGCGAAGTTGCCTTCACAGGGTGTGCCTTATCCAATTTTGGTATTTTCAGCAATGTTACCCTGGCAATTCTTTGCGAATTCCCTCTCAGAGTGCAGCAATAGTTTGATTGGTAATGCCAATTTAATCTCAAAGGTGTACTTTCCTCGCTTAATTGTACCGACAAGCGCAGTAGTAGTTAGCTTTGTAGACTTCCTGATATCAGGGATAATTTTGCTGGCATTAATGGCTTGGTATAACTTTGTCCCCAGTTGGCGGATTCTGACACTACCAGTATTTATTGGTATTGCTTTTGCGGCTTCAATGGGGGCGGGATTATGGTTTGCTTCTCTAAATGTCAAGTATCGTGACTTCCGTTATATTGTGCCGTTTATTGTGCAGTTCGGTCTGTATATCTCGCCTGTGGGATTTAGCAGTAGCGTTGTTCCAGAAAAATGGCGATTGCTATACTCTTTAAATCCAATAGTAGGAGTGATAGATGGATTCCGTTGGGCGATTTTAGGGGGTGAGTCAAAATTATATTTACCGGGGTTTTTACTCTCTTTAGGATTAGTACTTTTATTACTATTCAGCGGAGTTTGGTATTTTCGGAAGACAGAACGTACATTTGCAGATGTGATATGAAGGGATTCAGTTAAAATAGCGATCGCTGCGAATCATTTCTGCATTAAATTAAATCAGCACAACACTATTGTGACAAAATAAAGAGCCAATGTCTGACACTGTTATTAGAGTTGAGAACCTGGGCAAAAAATATATTATTGGGCATCAGCAGCAAGAACGCTACACGGCACTGCGCGATGTAATTGCCAATGGAGCTAAAGGTTTACTTAAACCCTTCCAAAATAGAAAATCTAACACCCAAAATTCCCAGGAGGATTTTTGGGCATTAAAAGATGTGTCATTCGAGATTAAACAGGGTGACAGAGTTGGAATTATTGGGCGAAATGGTGCGGGTAAATCTACGCTTTTGAAAATTCTCAGCCGGATTACTGAACCCACCAAAGGAAGCATCAAAATTAAGGGGAGGGTTGCTAGCTTGTTGGAGGTGGGTACGGGATTTCATCCAGAGTTGACAGGTAGAGAAAATATCTACCTTAATGGTGCAATTCTAGGGATGGGTAAGGTAGAGATTCAACGCAAGTTTGATGAAATTGTTGATTTTGCAGAAGTAGAAAAATTTTTAGATACGCCTGTGAAACGATATTCATCAGGAATGTATGTGCGTTTAGCATTTGCTGTAGCTGCTTATTTGGAGCCAGAAATTTTGATTATAGATGAAGTATTAGCCGTTGGAGATACACAGTTTCAAAAGAAGTGTTTGGGGAAGATGAGAACAGTGGCACAGGAGGGTAGAACAGTACTCTTTGTCAGTCACAATATGGCAGCAATTAATGCCTTATGTTCCACAGGAATTGTATTAGATAGAGGGAACGTACTTTGTCATTGTAGTGCAAGCCAGTGTATATCACAATACGAAGTACAAAATTCTCAAGGTCAAAGTGAAGCTTGGATGCGCTCTTCAAATTACAAATCGAGTACTTTAGTAATAACTCAAATCAATTCAAAATTAAAGGGTGAACAACCAAACTTGATTCTAGAGTTAGATATAACTCTTGAGAGCAGATCGCATCATAAGCCTGCTTTTCTAGCGATTGATGTTGTAAGTGCCAACGGAACTAGTTTAATGCAAGCTATTCCTGAACTTGAGGTCTTTTTAAAAGATACGAAAGTAGAACATTTGATTAATGTTTCTATTCAATTACCGCCTCTTATTCCAAATCAGTATCTAGTAAGTATTTGGGTTGGAAGTCACTACACAGAAACACTCGATGAAGTAAAAGAAGCTATCATGTTTGAGGTTCACGAGTCACCCACACCAGGTAGGAGCTTTCCTCATACAACAGAGCATGGATATATTGTACCCATGTCTAGTGTCAATGTATTGAACAAGGCTTTCTGAAGAGTCAAAAATTGTAAGCTTTCGTAGTACAAAGAGAAGATTAAAATCTAAAACTCCTTGCCGAATTCTGTATCTCAACTCATATAGACAACAAATTTTAAGCTCTATATTCAAACAGATGCCAAGTCCCAAAACTACATTGAAATCAGCCCTAAAGCTCTTAGGATTTGAACTTGTAAAGATTAAACAGGAAGAAATCCAACTTGCCCAGAGTTATGAGAAGTACAGTAACTACACAATGATACCAAAGTCAACCTTTATAGACAACTTGAAATTATGTAGGAACTTTAAGAGCATCCAGGGAAATATTATAGAATGCGGTGTTTGGCGTGGTGGAATGATTGCTGCAATGGCAGAGTTACTAGGTAACGATAGAAAATACTACCTTTTTGACAGTTTTGAAGGTCTTCCAGAAGTACAAGAAATTGATGGGGAAGCTGCAAAAAAGTGGCAAGGAAATAAGGAAGATCCGATGTATTTTGACAATTGTAAGGCTGAAATTGGTTATGCAGAGAAAGCGATGAAACTTGCTGGTGTAGTAAATTATCAACTTGTTCAGGGATGGTTTTCAGAAACGTTGCCGAAATTTAATGTCAATGAGGAAATTGCGATACTTCGATTAGATGGTGATTGGTATGACTCAATAATACAGTGTCTAAACTACTTATACCCTGCTGTGGCAAAAGGTGGCTTGATTATATTGGATGATTACTATGTCTGGGATGGTTGCTCTAGAGCAGTACATGACTATCTAGGCTCTCATAATCTTTCTGATAAAATCTATCAACTCGATTACAACAATTGTTACATTGTGAAAAATTGATCATTTTAATAATTAACAAGAATTTTGTCTGAATGCATAATCCGTCGTTTATATACTCTTCATGCTATGCATAAAATACAATCATTAAATCAGAAAATTGAAAAAGATTATTACGACCGGGATTTTTATAATCTACTTCATGATTACGCCCAGCAATCCGCAGAAGTAATAGTTCCTCTGATTTTAGAGATAATTCGCTGTGAGCGGGTAATCGATGTTGGGTGTGGAGATGGAACATGGTTAAAAGTTTTTCAAGAAAATGGTGTGAAAGAAATATTAGGAGTTGATGGTAGTTATGTAGATGAACAAATTTTGGTGATTCCAAAAGAAAATTTTATACCTCACGATTTAAAACAACCTTTAAAAATAGCCAATAAACTTGACTTGGCTATGTCATTGGAAGTTGCTGAACATTTGCCGACAGATTGTGCAGAATTATTCGTTGATTCCTTAGCAAATCTTAGTTCTGTTATTTTATTTTCGGCAGCAATACCTAATCAAGGTGGAGAAAACCATATTAATGAGCAATGGCAAGATTATTGGGCAGAAAAGTTTCAAGAAAGAGGTTATATAGCTTTTGATTATATTCGACCAAAGATATGGAATACCTCTCAAGTAGCTTATTGGTATCGCCAAAATATATTGCTGTTTGTTGAGTCAAGTTACTTAAAAGAAAATCCCTTTTTACAGAATAAGCTACAAAGTTATGAGGTGAAAGACATCTCGTCACTTTCTGTTATTCATCCAGCATTATATCTCATAAAAATAGGCGCAATTAGTTGGGAAGATGTCCATAATCTGGACTTATCTTTACCCACAAAAAAAGAAATAAATAATTCCAATCAAATAAAAAATCACCCAGGAATTTTATCTAGATTGAAGAGGATAATTAACACTTTTAAAAGAGAAAATGAGCTTTGATTAAAACTGCTATGAACCAGCAACATTTTTACCGTACTACTATACCACCAGTACCAGAGGGAGTAGAACGTCCCCTCTGGTCAGTGATGATTCCGACTTACAACTGTGCCAATTATCTGCGTGAAACATTGGCTAGCGTACTAGCGCAAGATCCGGGAGCAGATGTCATGCAAATAGAGGTGATTGACGATTGCTCTACTAAAGATGATCCACAAGCGGTTGTTGAAGAATTAGGTCGTGGTCGTGTTGGGTTTTATCGGCAGCCCCAAAATTTAGGTCACACGAAAAATTTTACAACTTGTTTAGAGCGATCGCGCGGCAAATTAATTCATTTACTACACGGTGATGATTGCGTCAGAAATGGCTTTTATCGCAAAATACAACAAGCTTTCGAGGAAAATCTGAATATTGGTGCTGCTTTTTGCCGCCATATATTTATGGATGAGAATAGTCACTGGCAATTTATTTCTCCATTGGAGCAACCTAAAAGTGAGATTTTGAGCAATTGGTTAGAGCAAATTGCTGTACAGCAGAGGATTCAAACCCCATCGATTGTCGTGCGACGTAATATTTATGAGCAACTTGGCGGATTTGATCGTCGCATGTCTTGCTGGGGTGAAGACTGGGAAATGTGGGTTCGTATTGCTGTTAATTATCCGGTTTGGTATGAAGTTGAACCACTTGCCCTATATCGTAAAGGCTCAACTTCATTAACTGGACGTTCTATACGTACTGGTCAAAATATTCAAGACTTCCGGAGAGCAATTAGTATAGTCAAGGAATACTTACCAACAGAGAGCGCCAATAAACTTGCAAAAACTGCACTAATAAACTATGCATTTTATGCACTCAATTCTGCAAGAGAATTCGTGAGTGCAGGTGATACCTATGCTGCCAGCAACCAAATCAGAGAAGCCTTACTCTGTGATTCATCATTGAAAGTTGTTCGCTTATCATTAAGGCTATGTATAAAAATCTTTTACCTCACAATGAGGTCACTCTTACAAGGCAAAGAACTATTAAAGTTATAAACCAAATATATTTCAAAAATTAGAGTTATTGCTCTGAATCAAATATATGAAAAAGGCAAAGCTACTAATTAAATATAAAAATCCTAAAATTGCCAGGAAAATACCTAATGCGACAAATGCTTACAATATATTATTAGGCAACTAGGATATGAGATTAATCACTTTAGTATAAACTCCTCTCAGGGAGTAGGGGCGACATCTCTACTTTGAGTAATATGCTCATAACGGATCGATGTTTGCTTTGTAGTGCAAGATGGCTTACTTCATAAAGAAAACCTTTGGGCTTAATAGATAATAATTAACTACTCCTTATGCAAATAGCTATCAGTGTGGTCATCTGTACTCATAATCCTCGACACAATTATATTGATAAAGTCTTGAGGTCCTTACAGGCTCAGACATTGCCACTAGAAAAGTGGGAACTACTATTAGTTGACAACGCTAGTGAGCAACTTCTTTCTTCAAAAATTGATTTAGGCTGGCATCCTCAATCTCGCTGTGTCAGAGAAGAAGAACTAGGTTTAACTCCTGCGCGGTTACGAGGAATTAAAGAAGCAGTAGGACAAACTTTAGTCTTCGTTGATGATGATAACATCCTAGATTCAGATTACCTTGAGATAGCTTTACAAATTAGCAAAGATTATCCATTTATTGGAGCTTGGGGTGGACAAATTCGACCAGATTTTGAAATTGAACCACCCGAATGGACAAAACCATACTGGGGATTGTTGGCAATACGAGAGTTTAATCAAGACAAATGGTCAAACTTGCTACATCAGCATGACACAACACCCTGTGGTGCTGGGCTTTGCATTCGCAAATTTGTAGCTGAAAAGTATGCTGAATCAGTGTGTACTCAAAGTGAGCGAATCAAGTTAGATCGTAAGGGCAAGCAATTAACTTCTTGTGGCGACTCTGACTTGGCTTTCACAGCTTGTGATATGGGTCTAGGCACGGGGCAATTTACAGCACTCAAAATGACCCATCTAATTCCAGCTTTCCGCGTGCAACTAGATTATCTTGAGAGATTAGCAGAGGGAATGACCTACTCTCAGATAATTTTAGATGTGTTTAGAGGCAAACTACCCACAAAAATATCTTGGCGAGGAAAACTTTTTCAATATTATGTTCGGTGGCGCTTAACTCCTAATCAGCGTCGTCTTTACGATGCTTCCCTGAGAGGATTAAATATGGCTTTGAGGGAACTAACTTTTTGATCGCTCTCAATGAATATTCTTTGGAACTGCAAGCAAAACGATATATTGAACTATATCAAAAAGTGTTGCGCTCATCATGTTACAAGTTTAGGGCGATGTCTACGAGGGGCTACGACTACGCTCCTCAAATGTAGCTACAGGGTTTGTGCATCATTAAGTGGATATTTGCGATCACAAAATATAGTCGAGCGATCGCACTTCTTGAAATGGAGCGCTCGCTCTTATAAAATACAAGTAGTAAGCTGCTCGTCGGGAGGTATTAGCAGAAACAGGAATAACTTTAGCCAATTTTGGTGAAAAACAAAGCTATGTACCAAACAGACCCACCCTTACCCAAGAGCAAAGTTCTGCCGACAATGTATGATCTGCCCAGTGAACATCCAAAGGATATGGACTTAACTGAACAGATGCATCCCCGTCCACCAAAGGAAACCATGCCGACAATGTATGATCTTCCTAGTGAAGACCCAGAGGAGCCTGGTTTGCCGGACGAATTCCACGACTTTCAACCCCAATTATTACGCGAAACCTGTAAACCCCCAAATTACCCAACTGGGGAAATGTTTATTGGCACAGATTTAAATTTGTACTACGATGCCCGCAATCGATTGTGGCACAAAAGACCAGACTGGTTTTTGGTATTAGGTGCATCTCGTGCCCAACAACAACAAGATATGCGCCTGAGCTATGTTGTTTGGCAAGAGGGAATCGCCCCATTTTTAGTAGTTGAATTACTCTCACCCGGTACAGAAGCCGAAGATTTAGGACAAACATTCAGAGATGCTAACAAGCCGCCAACAAAATGGCTGGCCTATGAACAGAGTTTGCGAATTCCTTACTATATAGTCTTTGACCGTTATCAAAATCAATTGCGAGTGTTTCAATTAACCGCAACACGATATCAAGCAGTAGAAGTTCCAGAACAAAAGTTTTGGTTCAGAGAACTGGAATTAGGGTTAGGGGTATGGAGCGGGAGTTATCAACAAACAGAAGGTTTATGGCTGCGTTGGTATAATGCTACAGGTAATTGGATTGCCACACCAGAGGAACGAGCCGAACGATTAGCAGAAAAATTGCGATCGCTTGGTGTTGATCCAGATGATTTGTAACTTTATTAATTGGCAGGCGATCGCTAGATAAAACACTAAAATGAAGATTGCAATGCTTGAGATGGAGCGACCGCTCTTATAAAATATAAGTAGTAGGCTTGGCAAAAATATCATGTCTCAATCATCTCTCTACGAGCAAGATTTTTTGGCTTGGTTAACCCAGCAGCAATCAGCTTTAGCTAATCGAGATGTGGCAGCTTTAGATTGGGAGAATCTGGCAGAAGAGTTGGATGGTATGGGCATTCGCGAAAAAAATGAGTTGAAAAACCGTTTAGTAGTTTTGCTAGCGCATTTACTAAAATGGCAGCATCAACCCACAAAACGCTCTATCAGTTGGTTTACAACGATCGCTAACCAACGGGATGATTTACACGATTTACTAGATGAAAAGCCTAGTTTGCATCAATACCTTCCAAATATTTTAACCAAAGCCTATCGGAATGCTCGTCGGGAAGCATCAGCAGAAACAGGAATAACTTTAGCCAATTTTGGTGAAAATTGCCCTTATAAAATAGAAGAAATTTTAAATCATCAGTTTTTGTGTAATACTACAGATGATTTTGAGAGAGCAGTTGATAAAGAATGAACCTAAAGTCAACGGAGATGAATAAAATGCTCGGATTAAATAGGTATTAGTCAGTTATAAAAAACAGTTGATTATGGAAGAACTATTATTGTTACGCCAACTTATTGAAGAAAAACAATATGATAAAGCTCTACAAGTTGTAGATGAACTTGAAGAAATGTCAAGAGAAGATAAATTAAATAAGATTTATAGCTATGCGGTAATTTTGTTGTGGCATTTAATTAAGCAAGAAGCGGAGAAACGCAGTACCCGTTCTTGGGAGTTTTCGATTTATAATGCCAGCAAAGAAATTAAAAGAGTTAACAAACGAATAAAATCAGGTGGATGTTATGCCAATGAAGAAGAATTAAAGGATATTTTAACTGATGCCTTTGATACAGCGCTTAAAAAAGCAGCATTAGAAGCTTTGGAAGGTATATATACAGATAATGAACTCAAAGAAAAGATTGAAGAAGACCAAATTAAAAGCAAAGCCCTTACTCTAATTTGCTAATTGATTATTTGGTTATTTAGAGGGAAAATTTTTACCACTAGAGCGTGAAAACGATAATCTTAACCTTAAGGAACGATCAGCAAATGTTAATATTTGCGAGTGCATGGGTAAAAATTGCCGAGCGATCGCACTTCAAGAATATCCTCGTACAACTGCGAACCGCGCCCTTACTTACAGGTCAAAGAATAGACGATTTTAACGAACCTTTACCAGATGAATTTTGGAGTGGTGACTACTGTAGCATATAAATAGTTGTCTTCAATTGACAAATCGATGAATCAAATAATAAAAGACTCACACGACCAGTTAAATGATTTATATAATCAAGATTTCTATCAGTGGGTACAAACTACTATTCACAACATCCGTAATCGAGATTTAAAGTCTCTGGATTGGGAAAATTTATTAGAAGAGTTAGAAGGCTTGGGTAACGAACAAAAGCATAAATTAGAAAGTCGCCTAAGTGTCTTACTTGAGCATCTGCTCAAACTAACTTATTGGTATCAAGAAAGAAACTATAACAGTCGAGGATGGCAAGGTACAATCATAGAACAAAGGAAACAAATAAAAAGACTGCTCAAAAGAAATCCTAGCCTCCAAGCTTTCTTTTTAGAAATATTTGCAGAAACTTATCAAGATGCTAGAGATATTACAATTGTCAAAACTGGACTTGATCCCGAAATTTTTCCTTTAGAATCCATTATGACTCCTGAACAAGCTTTAGATGAAAATTGGCTACCTGAAGAAATTCAATAGAGATTGAGGTAAGCATTCAGCCGTCACCTATCAGCAAAAAGAGAAGCACTAAATCATAAAAAACCTGTTTAGCTTTGAAACCTCTAGATATACAGCAAAGAATAAGCGATCGCTTTTGATTGAAAAGCAAATCTTCTTTTCGTCGTGTTGTATTACACTGCGATCGCTTTTATAGAATACAAGTAGTAAGCATGGCAAAGATATAATGTCTCAATCATATCTCTACGAGTCCTACGAGTAAGGTTTTTTGGCTTTGTTAACCCAGCAGGAATCAGGTTTAGCTAATCGAGATGTGGTTTACATCCATAAGCCCCTAAACACTTGCCATCTTACGTATTTGAGGCAATGAAACAGCACTGCTTTGCCATCTCTTTATCAACAAAAATAAATAAATAAATATGAAAGTTATATTTATACATAGCTGGATAAACTATCTAAATCAGCCAAACTCTTTATTTCTTTCTTGGGAAGATGCAGTTTCATCGGATGAATTCAATATAGATAGTTATGACTACTACTGGAGTTCTCCTTACAAGAATTTTAAGAATATCGCTATCTCAAAAGGACACGAACTTGGAACAGTTGGTGACTACCCAATTGGGTCAGCTGATGTTCTTTGGTTCATTGATATTCCACACGCTAGACGAGACGTAACATTCCTGAAAACACTAGTACCAAAAGCAAAAGTTGTTTTTCAAATGATTGAGTCTCCCGTTTTATATCCTTACATGATGGACTATCGTAATCATGATATTTTCGATGTAGTCATAACTTATAATGGGCAAATCTGTTCTAAAAAACAATATCATCATTATTTCCTACCGTTTTCATTTATCAACTATACGCCAGATGGTAAAGTACCTATACAACATCAACCCCTTCCTTTTGAGTTACGAAAATCGGTTATCATGCTTAATACCAATTCTAAAGTAGGTTTATTTGCTTCACCACGTTCAAGTCCTTTTTTCTCACCTCTACCAGGTGGATCGGTAACTAAACGAGGATGGTACACTTCTCTAAAATGGGTCATCGAGCAAGAGCGTGGCGAACTCCTCTCAACACGAAGAAAGTTAGCGTATTATGCAGATGAAAATTTTCCAAGTTTAATTGATATCTATGGGCAAAATTGGGAAGGTGAAAAAATAGGTTGGTTAGATACTTTTACTGTTAAACGAAAACTTAAATCAGCGCAAGGTCGGTTGAATTTACCTAAATCTAGAGTCTTACCAAATTATCGATTCTGCATTGCATATGAAAATTTTAGAGGTAATTGGGGATATATTTCTGAGAAGATATTTGATTGTCTGTACGCGGGTGTTGTTCCTGTTTACCTTGGTGACGCAGAGATAACTAAACACGTTCCACCAAATTGTTTTGTGGACGCTAGAAATTTTAAAAATGAACGTGAACTATTAATATACCTTCGAGACTGTTCTGAATCAGAGTGGTTATATATGCTAGAAGCAGGAGAAAAATTTATTCGTTCTGAATCTATCAAAAAATTTCAATTTGAAGAGTTTGGGAATCGGATGAGTGAAATACTAGAATCTATAATTTCTATTTAGGGAGAAGGTAAAATGAAATTTCACAGCTTGCTTCCAGTTCGTGATGAAGCAGATATTATTAACCAGTATCTTCAATCTTTTCTAACATGGGCTGACTCCATATATGTATTCGATACTGGCAGTGTTTACAATACATGGGAAATAATTCATGCTTTCTTACTGCCAATTTTGGATAGTACTCGTCCTTCATTTTCTGAAAATACTCAACCACAGCCTATCTTAGAAGAAATTAATAAATTACTTATCAAGGAATTAAGTTCAGATAAAAAATTGAAGTATTGAAGTTCTGTCTCTTTACCAACAGTTACAGATGGGAAATAGTACTATTTTTTATCTGTGTTTAATTATTAGTCTTTGATTTACATCACTCTATATATTTAGACTATGCTTTTACAAAAAATAAGTAATTCACTACGTTTTAGAACTCAACGTCTGATAGCTCAAGCGATGAGCCATAAACTTTCAAATATTCCTTTTACTCTAAATAGCTTGCCGATTGATGATACTCTTACAGTCTTATCTATGACAGGAGATAAGCACTTGAATATGCTGAATGAGTGCTTAATTTCAATTGCCAAGACATGGAACTGTATTCCCAGATTTATAGTACTTTCTGATGGGTCAATTTCCTCTGATTCTATTCGTAAAGAAAATGCTTGGTTGGGAGAGCGTTTACAAGTTGAAGATTTTGAAACAACGATTAGATACTTCAAGGAACGAAATCAATTTGCAGTTTTAAAACTTGCAGAAAATCATATCCTTGGGAAGAAACTTGCTTTCATACTTCATTATGCTGCCCATACTCCTGTACTTTGGACTGATTCTGATATTCTTTGGTTTGGTAAGCCTCAGATACCATATACCAATGATTCAAAAGAAGTTGTACTGCGTTTATCAGAGGATATTCATCCGTCTTACGAACCTCAACTGTTAATGAAAGTTCCTGGATTAAAAGTTCCGCCTTATATATGTACAGGAGTGGTTTACTTGAGTGGCGATTTACTTAGTGTTTTTCAGTTTAATGAACTCGTTAAAGCATCTACTGAAATTAAAGATTATTTTACTGAACAAACTTTGTTCGCAGCAGCAACAAAAATAATTGGTGGTGATATGTGGAGTCTTGATGAAATACATCTATCTATTGCTGATAGCTCCTATCTTCCGTTGAAATGTACATTCAACGATAAGCCCTGGAAAGCGAGACATTACGTTGGATCTGTACGTCATCATTTCTGGCGTGATGCTCTAGAATTAAGAAGTAAAAAGTATATTGTGTAAAAGTAATCTGTAATACACTCGACTAAAAATAGCTTCAAAGCTACCGTTTCAAATTCCTATGAGATAACACATAATTATCTATGCGCCTACTTATACTTTTTACTTCTTATCGACAAATTGAGGAGCTTGATTATCAAGCTCAGTTTCTACGTAAATGCAATTTTTTATCTGCTCATTCCGATGTTTTATTTCATTGTAATAATCGACAAATACCTATAGATTCTATTCAAGAAAAATTAAAGCAATTACCTGTAAATAATACACAAGTAATTTATGGCAGCAATCAAGGTGGATATCTAAGAGGTCAGTTTCAAGCCATCGCAGATACATTTACATTAGGAATTTTTGATAGCTATGATTTTGTTATTCATTTACACCCAGACATATTCATTGTTGATGAGAAACCTATTGTAGAAATTATTAATTCTAGATTAGCCCGGCAGTCAGATATTTGTGTCGCTAGAATATTTGGAAACAGTGATCCGAGTTTTGCTACTGACTTTTTTATTTTTAGACCATCAATCATATTGGCAAAACTATTTTCATCTTATACAGACTTTGATGAGATTTTTGAATCGCCTTTGCCTTTAGAAAGAATTTTTTATCAATTAATACATAAATTAAATATAAAATATTTGGAGGTAGAAAGATTTAAACTTGGAAGATATTTTAGAGACATTGATGAATTAGGCTTGTGGCATGAGCATAGGTTATTAAAGGTAAGGCTTTATTTTAAAAGCCCTCAATTACGCTACATATTAACGGTATCTGACTTCTTCAAGAACCCTAAGCTTTCATTAGCCATTTTTAGAGATTATATTTTGAGAAAATATAAAGGTGAAAAACAAGATAACCTATTGAAGCTTTTGTCGAGATGAGCCTATTAAGGCATCCAAGGATTAGTTAATTCTAGGAGAAACAATGAATTACGTGTATCAGCAGCAAGGTTTTTACCAATGGACTTATTTCAAGGATTATATGTATGATGAATGAAAAACTAGCATCATTAGGAACACCTGAATCTCCAATTAGAGTTTTTACAGTTTGTACAGGTGTGGGTCTAGTTAGACGTGGTATTGAAAGTCAAACCTTTGACATGTTTAAAGGTCTGCATGGCAGAAAAAACCTTGATATCAAGTTATTTAAAGGTCAGGGCGATCCCGATCTTGATGAATATCGATTATGGAATTTACCTCGTACAGGCAAGTCTGCTAAGGTTTTGGGAAAATTACTCAGACGCAGTAGCTATGTTGTCGAACAGATATCTTCATTTCTCCCTTTTGTCCAAGGCATTCGCAAATTTAAGCCACATATTATCTACTATAGTGAGCAAAGTTTAGGGTTTCAGCTTTATCAGTGGCGTAATAAAATTGGCGTTCCTTATAGACTTATTTTGAATAATGGTGGACCCGGCATACCTCCATTTCGACGTACACATTTTATTCACCAATGCACACCTTTTTGGCTAGAGCAATCTCTACGAAATGGTGAGCCAGCTAATAGGCATATACTTGTTCCTTTAGGTATAGATATGCCCAAAAACAACCAAATTTTGAATGAAGAGGATAAAGTAAAGCTCAGAAAACATTTGAATCTACCAGTAGATAATACTATTATTCTCAGTGTTGGTTATGTGAGTGAAAAGTCTCACAAGCGCATGGATCACATTATTAATGAGATAGCCATGCTACCCCAACAAAGACCGCATCTAGTAATGCTAGGTCATATGGATGAAGACAGTGCAGTTATTATTGACTTAGCAGTGTCTAAGTTAGGTAGTAAGGGCTTTACTGTGCGTTCAGTTCCATATGAGGAAACTCCCAAATACTACCAATGTGCGGATATATTTGCACTTTGCTCTTTGCAAGAGGGTTTTGGTCGAGTTTATCTAGAGGCACTGATGTATGGGCTACCAACAATCGCACATGATCATCCTAATATGAGATATGTTTTAGGTGAAGAAGGTATTTTCGTTGATATGTCTAAAAGTGGAAGATTGGCAGAGTTATTTACTGATCTTTTACAAATTCCAAAAGACTTGACGGCAATGCAAAGACGACAAAAATATATCCGTAATCGTTATAGTTGGGATTTTCTGTATACTCAATACTTAGATATGTTTCAATATGCGCTACAGGAACCATTACCACCTTTCGAGTGGTGATTAATAGCGTGGTGTTTTCATGAAGTAATAGGATAGTCTCCGACTGCGGCAAAAAATTAATTTTGCAGATACTTTTGAATGATTTAGAATACTTAATAAAACAACGCCCAAACTCAAGACTGACAATCATTTGGGATGGAGCAAGTTATCATAATTCACAAGAATTCAGAGAGTATTTAGACTTAGTAAATAAAGGAGAACCCAGAAAAATAGCAAATAAATTGTATTTTATTTACTCCGAATGCCCCCGAACAAAATCTAGTAGAAGATATTTGGCTACAAGGAAAGAATCTCTTGAGAAAATTTGCCTATAGTTGTAAATCTTTTGCCATCGTCAAGAGGTTATTTATTTTTTTCTTAATCGTCAAATATTTGGATTTCCGAAACTTTATATGTATAGGTAGTGTTCACAACTCATTTAGGATTGCTATACATATTCAATTTTTATAGAAAAAATGAAAATTTTGCTTGCAGGAAACCTTTTAGGACAAGGTGGTATCCAGACTCATTTGAAATGGCTAGCTAGAGCATTAGGAGAAAATGGCTTTGAAGTTCTTGTTATTTCAGTTGCAAATCAACTACCTTCGCCTTTAGATATAAAATATATACAAGAGTTTCAGAGTGATAAGGTCAATTTTATTTTTTGCCACACTCAAGAAAGAAAAAAAGATTTTGTATCTAATCTTCAATATCTAGGAAAAGTTACAACAAATGTTAGAGAGTTTTCTCCAGATATATATCTCGCAGTTGGTACAGGTTGGAACTTATTTCTCCCACCTCTCCTTTCAGGTTCCCAGACTAAGCGGATTTTTCATGAAGTGATGTCGGGTTTTGCCGGTAGTTGGCATCATTCTCGATGGATAGTAAGGTGGTGTTTTCATGAAGTAATAGGACAGTCTCCCACTGTGGCAAAAAATTTTGCAGAGAGTTTTGGCTGGGAAAAACAAATTACAGCTATTCCAGCAATGCCAGAACCTTTAGAGCTGACTGCTTGTTTGCCTCAGCCTATCTCAAGAACTGTTGAATTAGGAACAGCTAAAGCGGCTCTTTTCAGTCGTCTAGTACCACATAAGCAAGCTTTTTGGCTAGTACAGCAGTGGGAATATCTTAAAGATGTACTTGATGAGTTGCACATTTACGGTAGCGGACCAGAGGAAGAATTAATTAGAGAATATATTACATCTCAAGGTATTGGCGATCGCGTTAAATGTTTTGGTAGGTATCCTGATGGACAAGCTTATGTTGACCTAATCAGCAGCTATGACTTAACTTTATTGCCTACCGTCGGGGCTGAGGGAGCGCCTTTAGTACTGTTAGAATCAATGGCTTGTGGAGTGCCTTTTGTAGCCTATGGAGTTGGTGGAATACCTGATTATGGAGTTGATAATTTAAATGTTTTAATAGTTGCGCCTGAACGTTGGAGGACAGATCAGGCAAGAGTTTATGCAGATGTTGAAAATAAAGACAACTCATCTGAACAGGGAAATCAATCTTCTGACAAAATGCCCGTATTTATCTCTGCTATTAAACAGATGATATATAAACTAGCCCAGGGTGAAATTGATCAAGCTCAGTTACAACAATTGTATTTAGATCGATATTCTTATTCAGTTTTAAAAAAGGCTTGGATCTCTTACTTATGCAAGCAGTAATACAATCTAGTTATCAACCTAACGTTGGGCAAAATCAAGATGAGTTCACAGTAGCTCAACTAGGTGCTAGAGGACACTATGCTATTCCACGCATCTTAAATGAAGCCGGGAAGTTAAACCATTTTTACACTGATATATGTGCGGTTAAAGGCTTACCTAAGTATTTGCGGTTGATTCCTCAAAAATTTCAGAGTAAGTCTTTAGCAAGGCTCAACGGTCGAATTCCCTATGGAATTAACCCCAACATAATCACAGCTTTTTCTAGCTTTGGTTTTGAATATGCTTCTCGTTTACGCAAAGCCAGTTCTGCCTCAGAGACTACAAAAGCATTTTTGTGGGCTGGAAAAACTTTTGGGCAGCTTGTTCTGCGCCAAGGGTTACGTGGTAATGCCATATACGTTTTTAACACAGCAGGACTGGAACTTCTACAGGCGGCAAAACAAGCTGGCTTGAGAACAGTAATGGAACAAACTATTGCCCCTCACCAAATAGAGACGCAACTTCTGGAAGAAGAACAAGCATTGCATCCTGGTTGGGAAGAATCATTGCAGAAAAACAAATATTTAGCAGAGTATATTGAACGGGAACAACAAGAGTGGTCGCTGGCTGATATCATTTTATGTGGTTCCAGCTTTGTACTTGATAGTATTCAACATTGCCACGGGCCAAAAGATCGCTGTGTCGTTGTTCCCTATGGAATTGATGCTAGCTTCCAACTGCCTCCCAAGAAATCGCACCAAGGAGCATTACGAATATTAACCGTTGGAACTGTAGGTCTACGTAAGGGAATTCCTTATGTACTGGAAACAGCTAAACGAATGAAGGGCAAAGCAGTATTTCGGGTTGTGGGTCCAGTTAACGTTTTACCAGAAATGGCGGCAGATTTGGCAGAACATATTGAATTATTGGGTCAGGTTCCTCGCTCACAGATTATGGCTCACTATGAGTGGGCAGATGTATTTTTATTGCCTTCAATTTGTGAAGGTTCTGCTACATCTACCTATGAAGCTCTAGCCTGTGGCTTACCTGTAATAGCGACCCCAAATACTGGCTCCATTGTAGAGGATGGCGTGAGTGGATTTATTGTACCAATGCGAAATGTGGATGCAATTGTTACGAAATTAGAGTCACTTTGTACTCAACCTGAATTACTAGTAACAATGAGCAAAATGGCCTTAGAAAAATCCATATTCAGTAACTTGAGTCAGTATGGACAGCGACTACTTCAAATTTTTTAAAAAAATCATACATAACAGAGGCAAAATTATGTCTAGTTCAACAGATTTATATATTTCAGGAAATTACGGTCTTCAACATCAAGATTGGCATCTTTCTGATGCACCTTACAAAGTTGAAGATTTAATGCCAAGCTTGCTGATTGCTGCAAACTCTGTAGAAAATAACCTTTTTAGAATTGCTGATATTGGTGCTGGTGTTGGGGGAGTGCTAGCAGAGTGTACACAACGCATAACTAAAGCTATTAAACATCTTGAGTGTGAGGCTGTAGGCTTTGAGATTTCTCCATTTGCTGTGGATATTGGTCGGAAGCTATTCCCAAACATTGATTTACGTCAAAAAACTTTTGAATCTTCAGATGGACCATTTGATGTGCTTATGTTTGTTGATGTACTTGAACACTTAGAAAATCCTTGGGAACTACTACGTATTGCTAATAAGAGCAGTGAATATATGATTATTCGTCAACCTTTGTTAGAAAACTTTTCAACTTTTCGTCACAACAATTACCATAACCAAAGGGAAGAATGGGGACATATTGCTTATTTTAATTACTATTCATTTATGGATATGGCTTACGCTACTGGCTGGAAGCCTATAAAAGTTAACTTATTAGCTAATTGGGAATTATCAGGTAAAGAGAAAAAGAGAGCTTCTTTATTCAATAGATTAATTGTTAAATCCAATCGCGTTTTAGCTTCTTACTTAATAAGTGGATTTTATCTTAATGGTATATTTAAGAAAGCTTAATTACCAACTGCTCAGAAATACAAATTTACTCTAAAATCAGCAGCCTAAGTATAGGAATCCATTGAATTTTTCAAAAAACCGTACATTTGAAGTTTACATTCAAAACATTATGCTTACTCAAGCAACAGTAGTTATTAGTACAAAAAATCGGAAATCAGAACTCTACAATGCTATCATATCTTGCTATAAGCAAACTGTTGATCTAGAAGTTGTTGTTATTGATGATGGCTCAATAGATGGCACGTCAGAGATGGTTTATAAAGAGTTTCCGGAAGCTGTTCTTTATCGAAGTCAAGAATCAAAAGGACTAATATTTCAGCGTAATTTTGGTGCTAGATTATCTAAAGGACGTATTCTATTTTCCATAGATGATGATGCGGTTTTCCAGTCTCCCTATACAGTAGAACAGACGCTGCAAGAATTTACTGACCCCCAGATAGGAGCAATTGCAATTCCTTACATTGATGTACTTAAAGATGCTAGAATTCAGCAAATATCTCCAGACATTAATTCAATATATGTTACTAGTAGTTTTCGAGGTACTGCCTATGCTGTACGTAGAGAATTATTCTTAAATTTGAGTGGATATAGAGAATTTTACTTTCATCAGGGAGAAGAAGAAGACTTTTGTATTCGACTACTAAATCAAAAATACTTTGTAAAGTTGGGTTTAGCAGATCCTATACACCATTTTGAATCACCTAATAGAGATACTTATCGAATGGATGTATATGGACCAAGAAATTTAGTACTTTTTTCATGGTACAACGTGCCTATGCCTTATCTATATTTTCATTTGATTGTAACTTCCACTAAAGCAATTTTATATGGCATCAAGATAGGACATCCTTGGCGAAAAATCTTGGGAGTTTTATATGGGTATAAATCATATTTTTCACCTGGTTTTAAACGCGAGCCTGTGCATAAAAGTACATACAACTGTTTTAGATATCTTAAAAAACAACAATTGGTAACTTTAGATGAGGCTAAAAAGTTGTTATCCCCATAATAGAATAGCTTTTATTGATGGTTAGTACAACTTTTACAATATCAAACTTTCAGTTATATATGAGATTCCACGCTTTACTTCCTGTTCGAGACGAATCAGATATTATTAAGCAGTGTTTAGAACGTCTACTGAGATGGGTTGATGCTGTATATGTATTTGATACTGGTAGCGTTGATAATACATGGGAAATTATTTTAGAGGCTGCCTCTCAAGACAAGCGCGTTAAGCCCATTCGTAAAGAACCTGTATATTTTTCTGAAACTAAATTACGTGGCTATATGTTTCATATTGCCCGTGAGCAAATGCGAGATGGTGATTGGTTTTTAAGAGTTGATGCTGATGAATTTCACCATATACCACCCCCTGAGTTTGTAAAAACATATTTGCGCCCCCATGAAACAATTGTTTATCACCAGTACTATGACTTCCAATTAACTGAAGCAGAAGTAGCAGCATGGGAACGAGGTGAAGAAACTATTAATGATCGCCAACGCCCAATTGCGGAACGTCGGCGCTATTTTACACCTAGTTACTATAGCGAACCCCGCTTATGTCGCTATCGCAGCACTATGAAATGGCCTGAAACCTGTTCTTTTCCAATTAATGCAGGTTTTATGGCAAGGGAAAGGCTACCAATTCGACACTATCCTCACCGCGATCCAGTTCAATTAGAACGGCGCTATCGTTTGCGCGCAATCATGATGGCTGATGCAACTAATCGTAAGAATTGGGCAAAACCAGAGCAACATCATTGGTCAGAAGCAGATTGGCGTAAGTTCATTGTGAGCAATGACAAACCTGAATTGCAATATTGGCAACCAAGTACTGATTTACCTCGCTATCAGTTTACTAATCACTTAAAACCACCACATATGCGTCTAGTACAGAGATTAATTCATGCTTTGTTGCTGCCAATTTTAGATCGTACTCGTCCTGCTTTTTCTGAAGACACTGAACCACAACCAATTTCAGAAGAAATTAATCAATTACTTATTAGGGAACTGAATTATAAAAATCCAATTTGATTTTTGGTAAAGTTACTTGGCATCTATAAAAGGGAACTCAATCCATATATAGAAAGTAGTTAAGCAACGCAATTAAAATAATAAAATTACATTAAGTTTTCTGTAAAACAGTAAATATCATCAACTAACGTATCGAAATATTTTGTTATCAGATTTAACCACGTTTCTAACCCAATAAATCAAATAAATACATTAGATTATGGGAATTCAAAAAAGTATTCAGACATTCATTAGTAATCCAGGTATTCAAAAGAGATACCTAATCTGGCAAGCTACTCGATTAACCAAAGGACGTTTGCCATATATAGAATTACCGAAAGGACAACGGCTATTTCCAGCAGATCGCTTCAACGACTTTCATGCTATTGCTACTCAGCATCCTGACATCAATGAATTTCATTTAGTTGACACTTTGCTATCTACATCAAGTAAGGGTGTATTTATTGATGTTGGAGCCAATGTAGGAGCTATGACACTTCTTGCTCATAGTACGGGACGTGTAGATACTATTTTAGCATTTGAACCGACGCACCGCTATTGTTCTGCTTGGCACTATAATGTCGCATATAACGGGATCACAAATGCAACCTTAATCCAGACTGCTGTTGGAGATTGCATTGGTGAAGTAGATTTCAGGGTTGATCCTACCATGCCTCTTAATAATAAGATTAACAAGGGGCAAGTACACTTCAGTTCCCAAACTCAAAAAGTCAAAATTGTGACATTGGATTCTATCTGCCATGCTCTTCATATAGATAAGATTACTTTGCTGAAAATTGATGTTGAAGGAGCAGAACCTCTGGTTCTTAGAGGTGCAAAACAATTATTAAATGAAAGACGAATTCAGAATATACTTCTAGAATTTATTGTGGAGTTTATAGAAGATATGGATGAAGATCCATACAGTTTTGTTCAAACACTTAATGAACTAGACTTTGATCTGTATGAAATTAATCCGAACGGCACACTAGGACAAATTTTAGATTACAAGGAAGTTGTAAATGCTCGTAGGGTACTACCAAATGCGCCATTACGCCCATTTCATGGAATTAATTTAGTTGCCAAATTGCGAATTTAACTTTTGAAATAAAAGAAAACCAATCCACAGAATGCAAAAGTTGAAACTGGTAGAACTTAAACTAATTTTTTAGTTAAAATACAAATACCAATCATCCTAGTTAATTTTGATATGTGCGTGTTTTACTTAACTCTATGCAGATTTGCTGCCCTAGCTATTTGTTCATTACTTGTGTCTCTTGAATATAGGAATAAGCTTTTTGTGTTATGAACAAAACAATAAAAGTTTATCTTGCCTGCACAGGCGTAGGTATCATTAACCGAGGTGTCGAAACCTTTGCCCGTGAATGTTTCTATGGACTACAGAGTACTGAAGGATTACAAATTGAGCTATTTAAAGGTGCGGGAGAGGAAAAACCTGACGAACATCGGTTGTGGAATCTACCACGCAATGGAAAACTAGCACCTTTTTTAGGTAAGTTTATCCGACGCAATAGCTATGTAGTTGAACAGTTATCTTCTTTTCTTCCGTTTGTTTCCCACATTAAAAAGGGTAAACCAGATATCATCTTATACAGCGATTCTAACCTTGGTTTTCAACTTTATTGGTGGCGTAAGCAAATTGGTGTACCTTACCGATTACTCTTTTCTAATGGAGGCCCTTGTAATCCACCTTTTACTAGAACTGACTATGTTCAACAAGTAGCACCATTTTACAGAGAACTGGCATTAAAAGCTGGAGAACCACCCTCAAAGCATTTTCTTGTTCCCTACGGCATTAACGTACCAAATGGAGATCCTTTGCTCACTTATGAAGAACGGGAAAATATTAAACAACAGCTAGGCTTACCTAGCGATCGCCCAATTGTTCTTAGTGTAGGCTGGATTAGTGCTACACATAAACGCATGGACTATGTAGTTGATGAAGTAGCTGCTTTACCAGAACCTCGACCGTACTTAGTCATGTTAGGATACATGGACGCTAATAGCCCTCCCATTATTGATTTAGCATCTCAAAAGTTAGGTAAAGATGGGTTTACTGCTCGCTCAGTACCTTATGAGGAAGTTGCTAAATATTACCAAGCGGCTGACATATTTGTACTTGGTTCCCTCAAAGAAGGATTTGGAAGAGTCTATCTAGAGGCTATGATTCACGGACTTCCGTGTATTGTTAACGATCACCCAGTAATGAGGTATGTGTTAGCAGAACAAGGAACATTTAGCGATTTGTCAAAGTCTGGTGCTATGAGTCAGGCTTTAGCTGATTTATTAGAGCGATCGCAATCAGTAGAAGACAGAATTCAGCGCAGAGAGTTTGTACGTAGAAGTTTTTCATGGCAAAGTCTTGCTCCAAGTTACTTACAAATGTTTACTGACTGTCTTGCACACCATACTAATGCATCAGCTTGAATTGATTCATACTTAATAAATATCTTGCAAGCACTCACAAACACAGTTTACAGATCGCAATTTTTACAAACTAACTAAGATTTATCTAAGCTCTCCAGTTCATGTTTTATGGTTGAAGTATATCGGGATTTACTAATTATTATTTGCATCTGCTTATTAGGTTGGGGATTAATTCGCGTAGAGCGAATTTATCAATATCCATTCTTCATGGGCAGTATGTTTGTGTCGTTTCTTTTGCCGCAAGTATTTGCATTAATTAAGAATCCTGGTTTGATGAGCCAAGACGCACTAGAAAGGGTTTTATTGATGTCATGTCTCTGTGCTGCTGCCTGTTGGATAGGCTATGCAATGAAACCCAATACGAAATTCTTGAAAAAATTAAACATCATTATCGACCAGCGTAAGTTATTTAGAGCCGGAATAGCCCTTATGTTTCAGGGCTACTTCTTTAATTTTTTACTGTCTATTACAACTATCCAAAGAAGTGATGTTGGTACATGGACAGGCCCAGCTACTATATATGTCTTTCTAGCTCAAGTTATCAACATAGCTTTCGGAATTTTTCTTTTACAAACATTAAATCATCCCAAAGTTGTTAATATCATTTTAACAATTATTGCTGGTTGGCCTGTAGTGCAACCAATTTTTGTGGGACGGCGGCAACCCACAATGACATTCATAATTATTGTAGGTCTTTCATTCTGGCTGGTTCTGCGCTATGTACCCCCAAGAGCGTTAGTTATCACAGCTGTAGTGCTTCTAGCTTTTATTATTCCTGTAGTTGGGGAGTTACGTAACCGTTTTTGGGATTTGGTCTTTAGCGGTGATTGGCAGGAAATATTATCAGCGTCTCAAGGAGCATTTGAAACACAGCAAAAAGGTGACATATTGGAATTGAGAAATGCTGCATTCATAGCAGATGCAACCGAGAAGACAGGTATGTATGGATTTGGAAGTGGTTGGTGGAATAATATCGTATTTCAATATGTCCCTGGACAAATCGTAGGTTATGACTTAAAACAATCTTTACAATTCAATTTCATAACAAGAGAAAAACTAGAGTATTTGTATGGTTATACAATTCCTTCTGGGACTACAATTACTGGTGTGGGAGATTCATTTGCAGAATTTGGCTACTTAGGCTGCTTTTCTTTTGCTCTGATTGCATATTCTTTTAAACATCTTTGGATATCTGCTGTTTATCAAAAAAGTATTTTTAGTAGCCTACTTTATATGGGTTTAGTTAGTCCAGCAATGGTAGGATTAACACACGGCATAGGAAGATTTTGGCAAGAAGCAATATTTCAAGTTTTTTTTGTAAGTTTAGCAGTTTACTATTCTAAAACCAAGTATAAGTATTCTGTTATCAATTCAGGATTAGGAAACAATATTTGATAATTTATGAATATTACCATTGGAATTTTATTTTCTAATTATGGGCCTTATCATATTGCTAGAATTGAGGAATTGGCCAATTACAATGAAAAACTGCAAAACCAGGTAGTAGCTATAGAATTAGCACGTTCTCAAGACGAATATCCCTGGCAGATAAAAGTTGATAATTTACATTTGTCATTAATTTCAGTGATTCAAGAACAAGCTCTTGAAAAAACTAGTATTCTTAAATTAGTGCAGAAGCTGAATTCTATTCTTAAAAAAGAAAATCCCAGTGTTATCGCAATTGCAGGTTATTTTCAACCTGCGATGCTTTTCACTCTAGCTTGGTGCTTATGGCATCGTAAGCCTGCTATTTTACTGTCAGAAACTACTGAAAATGATGCCCCTCGTTCCTGGTGGCGAGAGGCATTAAAAAGTATTATTGTTACAAAATATAAATCTGCTCTGGTAGGAGGACAACCACATAAAAGATATTTAGTTAAATTAGGTATGCCCATACAAGCAACATTTATAGGATATGACGTAGTAGGAAATGATGCCTTTCATCCGAATAGAATAAAATCTCTTCCTAGACCAGTCACAAACCCTTATTTTTTAGCCGTTAATCGCTTCATTCCCAAAAAAAATCTTTCATTTTTGATCTCATCCTATGCAATTTATCATCAGATAATGGGTGACAAGGCTTGGGATTTGGTTATATGTGGTGAAGGACAGATGCGGCTAAATATTGAACAACAAATTCTCGAAGTTGGCTTAAAAAAGCATATTCATCTTCCTGGCTTTCTTCAACAAGATGAACTCTTTCCCTATTTTGCTCATGCAGCTTGCTTCATCCATGCAAGTATTCAAGAACAATGGGGATTAGTTGTCAATGAAGCAATGGCAGCAGGTTTACCAGCATTAGTTTCCAATAGATGTGGCTGTTATGAAGATTTAATCATTGAAGGAGTTAATGGTTTTGGCTTTGACCCTGAGAACTCTCAACAGCTAACTGAGTTAATGCTGAAAATGAGTTCAACAGATATTGACTTACAGAAAATAGGCGAAGCTGCTTTAGAGCATATTCAAAAATTCTCTCCTGACTATTTTGCTCAAGGACTAATGCAAGCAGTTGAATATGCTTTAGCAACTCATGAAAATGGAAAAAAATAACAATGAAAATTTTAATGGTTATCCCTGCATTAGGAAATGTCTATGGTGGACCTACAAAAGTTGTTCTTGATTTAGCAGAATCAGTTGGTAAATTAGGTGTCAGCGTTGATATCGTGGCTACTAATGCTAATGGCTTTACAGTTATAGATGTACCTTTAAATAAATGGATTACGGAAAAAAACTATAGAGTACAGTATTTTCCATATTTGAAATTTTTAGATTACAAGTTTACTGGGTCAATGACAAAATGGTTATTTCACAATGTATCTGACTATGACATAGTACATACTAATGCCATCTTTTCTTATCCGGTTCTAGCTGCTCATTTGGCTTGTCAATTTCGCAGAGTTCCCTATATTGCAACTCCCCACGGGATGATGGAGCCTTGGGCATTAGCTTATAAAGCTTGGAAAAAAAAGTTTTACTTTATTTTGTTTGAAAAGCCATCATTACAAAAAGCTAATGCTATTCAAATGATAGCTTCTACTGAAGCTAGAGACATAAGCACACTTAATTTAAAAACGCCTTTAGTTTTTGTTCCTAATGGTATTAATAGCAGAGATTTTGAATCTTTACCTAGCTCGGAGCTTTTTTATGAACAGTTTCCCAAGACTCGCAATAAAATACTAATTATATTTCTAGGTCGCATTGATCCAAAAAAAGGATTGGATTTATTATCCACTGCTTTTGCTAAAGCCCATGAAAAATTTCCTGAAACTCACCTAATTGTTGCTGGACCAGACAATACAGGATTTTTACCCACTGCTGAAAGTTATTTTAGCGAAGCAGGCTGTAAGGATTCTGTCACCTTTACTGGAATGCTCACAGGTGCTATTAAATATGCAGCTTTAGCAGCCGCTAACATCTATGTTGCTCCTTCCTATTCTGAAGGCTTTAGTATGTCTGTATTAGAGGGTATGGCTACGGGTTTACCCTGTGTGATCACGACTGGCTGTAATTTTCCAGAAGCTGCGGAGGCTGAAGCGGCGAGTGTAGTTGACATTAATGCCGAGCAAATAGCTAATGCCTTAATTGGACTTTTGCAAGACCCCATACAAGCGAAAAATATGGGCGATCGCGCGCGTCAATTTATCTTAGAAAATTATACTTGGGATCGTGTAGCCTTAAAATTGATTTCAGTTTATCAAGATATTATAAGAAAAACGCATAAAAACCCCGTTTCTTTAGACCAGGGAGTGTCAAGATAGGAGTACTGGATAACTTCGCCTATAACTATGACACCTTTACAAGTTCAGCCGCGAAATACCTTACCCTCTATTACCTGGGAGAAACTACCCGCAGATTTTCCCCTACCAGATGAACCTGTGGAAAGTAATATCCAACCCTTACTAGCTGCTGCTCTGCGAGAATCCCTAGAATTAGCTGGCTTAATTCTTGAATCAATGTTAATCGCCTCTAACTTTGGGCTGTGCGCTACAGTTGGTGATAAAACTATCGTTAAAGCTCCAGATTGGGTTTATGTACCATCTGTCCACCCCTTACCCCAGGGACAAATTCGCCGTAGTTACAGTCCTCATGCAGAAGGAGAAAAACCGGACATTGTCATAGAATTTATTTCTGCCACAGAGGGAGGAGAATACTCCATTAATCCCCATTATCCTTATGGCAAGTGGTATTTTTACGAACAGATTTTGAGAATTCCTGTATATGTGATTTTCCATCCGCAAACAGGAATATTAGAAGTTTACTGCTTAATGCAGGGTAAATACGAGCAACAATCCCCAGATCAAAATGGACAGTTTTTCTTAGAAGCTTTAAATCTATTTTTGGGTGTGTGGAGGGGAAAAAAAGCAGAGATGGAAGGCTATTGGTTACGTTGGTGGGACAAACTAGGGAATTTATTGCTGTGGGGAAGTGAACTAATAGAACAAGAACGTCAACGGGCTAACGAATTTGAACAAAAAGCTGCGAGATTAGCTGATAAACTTCGATTGATGGGGACTAATCCAGATGATATCTAGATGATTGGGCTTGTCAATCTATTAGTCAACCAAGACATGATTCTGATATATCTAATTCTTATATGTTAAAGCAGATTACTCCTCTTATTCTCACGTATAATGAAGCCCCAAATATTGAACGCACACTCCAGCAACTCTCTTGGGCAGAGAAAATCATAGTTATTGATAGCTATAGTACAGATGCAACTTTAGAAATTTTGTATTCCTATCCTCAAATAGAAGTTTTCCAAAAAAAGTTTGATTCTTTTGCTTCTCAGTGTAACTATGGATTAGGGAAAATTTCATCTGAATGGGTACTATCCCTAGATGCAGATTATATTTTAACTGATGAACTCATTGATGAAATTAACGCCTTACAAGGTGAGACTGATATAAATAGCTACAGCGTCAGATTTAAGTACTGTGTCTTCGGTAAACCCCTGCGTGGTACTTTACTTCCACCCCGAAAGGTACTTTACAAGCCTGAAAAAGCGATTTACCAAGATGACGGACACGCCCATAGAGTTGTGGTAGAAGGTAACTCTACAACACTATCTGCATATATTCACCACGACGATCGCAAACCGCTAAGTCGTTGGTTATGGGCACAGGAACGTTATACTTTATTGGAAGTAAAAAAATTACTAGAGACTCCCGTTAGGGAACTCAGTTTGAGCGATCGCATCCGCAAACAAAAAATTCTGGCTCCCTTCATTATTTTGATATACTGCCTTATTATTAAAGGTGGTATTCTTGACGGCTGGCATGGTTGTTACTATGCATTTCAGCGTGTTTTAGTAGAAATTATGCTTGCAATTCGTCTGATGGAAGCTGAGAAATTAGAATAGAGTTACAATTAAGCAGTTCAACTGAATGAAGCTAAGGTGTAAGTGTCAGGTTTTACGTGTAGCAGCACACATTAAAGATAATGCCGCCTCTGGTAATTCCGGATTGATACCTGATAAGATTTGAGCTAGACGACACTTCCAACTCGACCTACCATAATTTCCCTGTAGTACCTGTGCTCCCACTGTATGGTTGTGAGGATAAAGCTTAACTGTAAACCCCAGTGGTTCTAATATCTGATGGTAAAGTTCAGGCGTTACACCATCACCTAGATTGTGATGAATCTCCGATCGCAAACCCCAAAACTGCTCTTCATTCGTAGAGTGTCCACCCCTTTTGATTTTTCGATATATTGGCAAACGTGCATTCCAAAGCAAACCACCCAAACCTCGTAATTGATATGCAGTGCGCTGAGGATCATGATCGGTGATTAAAAATCCACCAGGACAAACTAATCTAGCTGCTTCCCCCAATGTTTTTGCCATATCATCGCAATGGTGTAAACAGGCATTTGCCATAACAATATCGGCAAAACCTGAAATAAATGGCAGATTTTGAGCATCTGCTAATACTGGGGTGTAACCAAGTTGCTGAGACATTTTCAGCGCTCCATAGGATACATCTACTCCAATTAATAGCTTAGGTTCACCACAACTTTCTTTTAATGACGCATATACATTACCAGGACCACAACCTATATCTACAACAATTTTGCCATGCCAACTACCAATAACTGCTTGCCACAGGGCTATAAATTTTTCATCTCTATGACAAGCTGTAAAATAATTTTTTGCCCATTCTGGATGACCAAAATAGTGACTGTTTGCTTGGATAGCTGGTGTTAAATTTGGTATTTTGCAAATAAGAATACCTTCGTCCCACCTATCAATATTATTCTCTAACGGAAAATATTCATTTAACACTTGGTTAATGTATAATTTCTATACAAAAAGCATTTGCGAATAATATAATACACATTTAAAAAAATGTCAAAAAATCAACCAAACATTTCTCAAACAAGGCATGATTATGCAAAAACAATCTATAGCCAATTAGAAACCTGCCAAGAGGCGCTACGACGAGAATTTTTAAATAACAAGCCTATTTATAGCTGTTGTATAGATAACCTACTCGATGAAAAGGATGCTAGAGAAATATATGAAGCATTTCCTCCGAAAAAAAGTTTATTACTCCTGAAAGACTTGCGCGAGTATAAGTACGTTGGAATGCAAATGAATCAGTTTAATCCAATTCTCGAAGAAATTATTTATGCCTTTCAAGATCCTAGAGTAGTTAAACTCATCTCTAAAATTACTGGATTTGAAGAGTTATTGCCAGATGAATATCTCTATGCAGGTGGAATTAGCATGATGGATTATGGCTGTTTCCTGAATCCACATCTTGATAACTCACATGATAAAGATCGAAAAAATTATCGCGTCATAAATTTGTTGTACTACGTTAGTCCTGATTGGAAGGAAGAATATGGTGGCAATCTCGAATTATGGGATAATGGTTTAAAACAGAGTAATAGAACTATCCACAGCAAATTTAATCGGCTAGTGATGATGAGTACAAATAAGAAATCCTGGCACTCTGTGAGCAAAGTTAATTATCAAGGTCAGCGTTGCTGTGTATCTAACTACTATTTCTCTGCCAAACCTGCTGAAGAAGATGATTACTTTCACGTTACTTCCTTCCGAGGACGACCAGAACAAAAGTTGAGAGATATCATACTGCAAGGCGATGCTGCCCTACGTAATGGAGTTCGTAAAATTGTTAAGCATGGAATTAAAAAGCCCTCTATTTATAAAAAATAAGTATTTTTTACAGCTTGATAACACTGAGGGCTAAACAACAGGAGAAATCAGTATATTGGTGAAATCGTACTATCGTCGCCAGCGTCAAAAAAAGATGCTTTTAGCTCTAGTGGCATTGATTCTCGTAATGCTACTTTTCATTCCAGTACGGTTAGCGATCGCTTACTACCAAGCACCCCAACCTCAAGCTTTCTTTATTTTAGGCGGCGACCCAGCTAGAGAAAAATTCACTGCTGAACTAGTCGAATTGTATCCATCCTTAGAAATCTGGGTGTCCTCTCCTCCAAATCCTCAGAAAACCCTTGAAACTTTCCGAGCGGTAAATGTTCCCAAGACGAAATTAAATATTGACATGGGGGCTGTCGATACTGTAACTAACTTTACCTCTCTCATTGCTAACTTTAAACAACGACAACTTCAACATCTATTTCTAGTTACTTCCAATTATCATATGTCCAGAGCCAAGGCGATCGCTACCATTGTACTTGGTAGTCAAGGCATTGCCTTCACTCCTCTGTCTGTACCATCGAACCAAACTCAAGAATCCCTCCTCCATATTATTCGTGATATTTGTCGCTCCCTCGTCTGGATCGTCACAGGTTATACAGGAGCCAGTCTTTAACTAATTACTAATTTGTAATGACGCTCGTTCGTGAAACATCTGCCTTTGGGAGAAGACTGACTAACGTACTTCATAGTTAAGAATTAAATTACGAATTATTTGAACCTACTCTTGTTTACCTACCCCATGCGTCTAGATCAATATACTGTTAGCAACTATACTCCAGGCGTACCATACTGGAAGCAACTTCTTTGGTATTTTGTGGGGTCGCCCTTTGTTAAAAGTTATTGGCTCCCACTTTCAGTTTTAAAAATTTGGATACTCCGCAGTTTTGGAGCTAACATTGGTCAAGGTGTCCGCATTAAACCTGGAGTGCGGGTAAAGTTTCCCTGGCGGTTAAACATTGGTGATTATGTTTGGATTGGGGAAGGTGCGTGGATAGATAATGTTGCTCTTATTACCATTGAAAGTCATGTTTGCCTCTCTCAAGGGGTCTATCTCTGCACTGGAAATCATGACTGGAATGATCCCGATTTTAAATTAATTGATGCCCCAATCCATATTCAAGAGAGTAGTTGGATTGCCGCTAAGTCGATAATTGGACCAGGAGTTACAGTTGGTCGCGGAGCAGTACTAACTTTAGGTGCTGTTACAGGGAAATCACTAGAACCAATGACCATCTATGCAGGTAATCCGGCTCAACCTATCAAGCAACGAAAGCTTTGATAATATATATCCTCTATAGCAATCCTAAATAAGTTAAGAACAAAAAGATACCCAACTTTTTGAAGAAGTCGGGGATCTGAGCTTCTTGGTGTTTGCAAATCAAATAGGATTGCTAATAAAATTTATACCTTAGTAGTCATTGTCAGCTACACAAATCCCTTTACATTTAAGACCGTTCCTAGCAGTGCGCTGGCAATGAGAACAGAGAACTTTTTCGTTTTCTGTTTCTTGATTTATCTTGATACTAATGTTTGCCGTAAGAAAGTCGTTTTCAGTTTGGAGTTTTACAGTCATAAGAATGGAGCAATTTCTTGCAGTTTACATTTTACAATTGAGAAGCGGTAATCAAATACAGATGTTTCAACTCTCCCAAGTGCTTCAAAACAGCACGGGCAGCTTTTTCTAAATTATCGTTGTTCTGTAGCCTACTAATGCGATCGCTACGATGGGTACTTGCATCGCGGCTGATTAAGTGCGGAAACTGACATTCCGACTCAAAGGAATTGAGCCTCTTTAACCTGCCTAAGAATCCATTTTCAGGCATTTGTCAACCATATTTTGAAAGTGGTCTTTTAGAGTATCAATTATACTTTTAAAATCTTTTTTTTAACCATTTACAGACTATTTAAGTTGTTGCCTAAGCGACGGTGTTAGGATCATTAGTCCTCTAACAATTTCTTCAGGGGTGGCTGTGCCATTGATTACCTTTGGTGTAATCGCCATAACTTCCAGAGCTAGGTTTGTTGGAATTCCCCTGGCTTCTAAACGTTTCAAGTCTAAAACGTCAATGCCTACTGCCAATCCATCCAAATATTCTTCTACACTCACTCCCAAATTTTCAATCTCTACCATAAGGATAAAAGCCTCTTTTTAACTTCGTTGCCAAATTTTAATTGTTTTATCTAAACTGCCACTAACCAACATTTCACCGGAGGCTGTAAAAGCTAATGCTGTAACTATGTTAGTGTGACCACTAAAAGTACCGAGCAATTCTCCTGTTTGTAGATGCCATAATTTGATTGTTTGATCAGCACTACCACTGGCGATAATTTGTCCATTCGGACTTAAAGCGATCGCATATACTCTATCCCTGTGTCCTTTAAGAGTATTAAGTAATTCGCCAGTCTCCAAATGCCAAATTTTAATCGTTTGATCCCAACTGCCACTAATCAGCAGTTTAGCATCTGCACTGATTGCTAAGGAACAAACGATGTGAGAATGACCCATGAGGGTATGCAGTGGTTGTGTATCCTTTAAACTTTTGATCCCAGTCTGGGGTGAGATGCGCCAGACTTTGATTTTGCGATAGCTACCTATCACGACAGTTTGACCATCTCGGCTTAAAACCAGGGAATGAGCAGCTGTATCATCTAAAGAGAGTGCGATCGCAACCTGACGCTGCATTAAATCCCAAAACAGAATTTTTCTGTCATCTCCGCCACTGGCTAACATTTTACCATCAGGGGTAAAGGCAACGCACCGCACGACCCCATTATGTTTGTGCAAAACATCTATCAAGTCTAGAGCGCCTACGTGCCAAATCTTAATTGTGGAGTCTGCACCGCAACTCACTAAAGTTTGTCCATCTGAACTAAAGGCGAGAGAATTCACTTCATCTACCAGCCCAGACATCACCCAAGGATACTCTGACAAGGTATCTATTAATTCACCCTTAGTTAAATCCCATAGCTTCGTCTCTCCACGACTACCACTTGCCAGTATGGGTAAGGTTTTGCCATTCTTACATCCTGAACTGAAAGCTAGGCAATTAATTCCTCTAGTGTGTCCTTTCAAAGTCTGCCAGCATTCCCAATCACCGACTATACCCTTGAGGGAATGCTCTGATGATATAGTCTGTATTGTCTCTGCGATCGTTGTTTCATTAATTATTGGCAATGGGTCTTTTTTGCCAACAAGTGATTCTAAATACCAACTCAACCCCCCCGCATACAACAAGTTACTCGGACTAATGTACAGTTTTGGTTCAGTAAGTTCAATTTGATTTGCAGGTAAAAAACCTGTAATTATGGTTTGTTTTTCGTATCCTAAATTACCTGTATATGGATAAAACAAACACAGAAAAATTAATACTTGATGATTTTTTAAATCTTGTTGAGTAACTGACCACTTAATTTTGTCTTTTTTAATACCATTAAAACTTTCCCCATCAGCAACATAAACTTGAATACTTAGCCGAGGATTATCTCTTAGTAAATAAGAAAATTTGCTTTCACCACACAAATTTCCTTCATCATCTAAAATCATATTTTGCAAGGTATCTTGTGGCATCTTTTTTACCAACTTGCCCAAGCGTTCAGTAATTACCTGGTTAACGATTTGCTCCCGCAAAAGATAATCTTGGGCTTGTTGCTGAAAATATTTGGGAAAAGGTATCGTCCAGTCAGGAGGCTCAGGATATTCAGGCGGAGTCGGCGGGGGATTTTTGGCGAGAACTTCTGCTTGTTGGCGAGAAAGCTCTTGGAGTTTTGCCAAAGGTTCGCCCCAAAAGGCCATAATTTCGGTGTGACAACCTTTAACTTGACTTTCCAGCAAAGATAAGTCGTAAGTTTTGGGTTTTTTCACACGTTGAAGGAAGTCAGCTTGTTGAGCTTTGAGTAAGCTAATCCAATCCATCTGCATTCTGGCGTTACACTATTGTATACCTACAGTAAGCTTACTAATGCAATTACTCAATATAACCTTTAGTTAATTATAGCAGCCGCCAATACGGTTAGGACGCTGTACGAAGAACATTTTCCATAGTTTGTACATCTCTATTTCTTCTCTAAATTCTCGTCGTTTAACTTCATCTCGTTCTTGATAACCATAAGTTTTTTTACGCGGTTGCTATACAAACCTTAAGTTCAAAAAGACTTTGGTTTTGGCTTCACATAACAAAAAACCCAGTATTGCTACTGAGTTGTGTTATGAGTAAAAATTTATTAAACTAAAGCATTTACCCATAGTCAACGGCATATTCAATCAGCTGGGCAAGGCGCTGACGTAGGGTTTCTAATCCCAAGCGCTTACTCGCAGAAATAAACACCGCTAAGGGAAATTCTTCCCTAGCTAGAGCCAGTGTCTCACTATCGGCTTGATCAATCTTGTTAAAAATAACCAGCGCCGGGCCAGGAGTTATTGGCATTTGCGCTAAGATTTCTCTGACTGAGCGAATATGACGCAACCAAGCCGGGTGAGACAAATCTACTAAATGTAGTAGAGCATCGGCTTCTGTGACTTCCTCCAAGGTGGCGCGGAAGGCATCCATTAATGATGCTGGCAGTTCGTGTATAAACCCTACCGTATCTGTAATGAGAATTTCCTGAGGTTTATCAGCTTCGCCATGAGGAATTACCAAGCGGCGCGTGGTGGGATCGAGAGTCGCAAATAGCTGGTCGGCTGTATAAACTTCTGCATTAGTAAGAGCATTCAGCAAAGTGGACTTGCCAGCGTTGGTGTATCCAACCAAAGCCACTGAGGGAACTTCTTGATGCTGCCGTCGCTGTCGTAGCCGCGAACGATGTGCCTGCAACTGGTCTACTTCTTTTTGCAGTCGGGATATGCGCTGCCCGATCGCACGGCGTTCGGTTTCTAGTTTGGTTTCACCAGGGCCGCGAGTCCCAATACCACCACCCAATCGAGACATGGTGCGACCTCTACCAGCCAGTCGCGGCTGCATATATTCTAGCTGTGCTAATTCTACTTGCAATTTACCGGCACGGGACTGAGCGCGTTGGGCAAAGATATCCAAAATGACTTCGGTGCGGTCAACCACCCGGATGCCAATTTGCATTTCTAAGTTGCGGACTTGGGAGGGTGAGAGGTCGCGGTCAAAGACGACGAGATTAACTCCTAGTGTTTGGGCAGTTAGGGCAATTTCTTGCACTTTACCTTCGCCAACTACTGTCTGGGGATGAATGCGCGATCGCTTTTGTTGTATTGTGTGTAATACATCTCCCCCAGCCGTATCAACTAAACGTGCTAATTCTAATAAAGTGTCTTGAAATTGTAGGGGAGTTATCTCACTGGTCATCAGCCCGACAATCAGCACGCGATCGTGGTCAGCATCTACTTCCTGGGCGATAAATTCCCGTTGGAATTCCGCTTCCAGATTTTCCACCAAGTCTACTAAATCTTGCTCTGCCAGATCATCTAAGCCCAGAGGTGACGATATATTCCAACTTGGGGATTGGATTTGTTTAGAGTGAGCGAAGCCGAATTGCCTCTCCTCTACTTTCACAGCAGCAGGACTAGCAATCAGGGTGCGAGAATCTTGGGGTGTCAGATGAGCTAGATAAGCTTCTTTGACATATCCAGTCGCACCGCCTCCCCGCCGTGTAAAACCTGTTCCGGTAATGTTTAGGACAACCAGGGCATCTAAGCGTTGCAGTGCCATAGCCGTGAGTGCCGCTTCATTGGGCGGTTCTGGCTTGAGATGGGTGGCAATACAACGAATACCGCTGAGTCGTTCTGCACCGTAACGGGGCAATTCCAGGGGTGGTATTTGCGTTTGACGCGGTGTGCCTACCCCGACGCGGATCACTTGTCCGCGACGGTTGATGTAGGCGCACACAGGCTGATTGACTTCTGTGCTAATTGCTGCCAAACGCTGGGAAAAATCAGACGTGGTGATGCGATCGCCTGGTATGCGCTGGTGATACAGCCGCTGTAGTTGCTTCAGCTGGCTGGACTTCAGACCTTGAAGATTTCCAAAAATAGTTTCTATAGGCGTTTATGACCAGTTAAATGGCCCCCCAAATCCTTATATGTCTATTTTACATATAACAAGGTTAAGACTGCTAACTCTCTCCTGTGAGGCATATATTGTGAATTAGTGGCCTAGAGTATTGATTTGACGCTATTTTGATGGTATCAACCCACAAACCGAGCAATGGTAACAACACGCACCGCTTCCGAACAAAGGGCTGTATTGAGAAATATCAGTTGGCAGACTTTTGAAACCATGCTAGCGGAGATGGGAGACGATAGAGCCTCTCTAATCACCTATGACCAAGGAATGCTGGAAATTATGACTCCACTGATGCCGCATGAACATTGGAATTGCTTGTTAAAACTGCTCATTTTTGTTTTGGGTGAAGAGTTGAATTTAGAGATTTTTCCTACAGGTTCAACGACTTTGAAATGGGAAGATTTGCGGCGTGGTGCGGAACCAGATAGCAGTTACTATATTCGCAATGAAGCGCTGGTGATACAGCCGCTGTAGTTGCTTCAGCTGGCTGGACTTCAGACCTTGGAGATTTCCAAAAATAGTTTCTATAGGCGTTTATGACCAGTTCTACCAACAGCTAGTCTCCAAGGTTGGTGAGGCTGTGGGCGTTGCTGATGGTGAGCCTTATTGGAACGCATACCTGAGTCAGTCGCAGGTGTGGGTTAACTTTCAGTGCGGGTGTACGTCTGTGGTGTGTGATTGGCTGGTGGCGGTGTAAGTTGCGTTGTTGCGTTGTTATCCGGCTTGCTGGTTTAACCAAGCTTCTAAATCCGCCACAACAGAAAAATCTAATAACGCCTCTCCTAAAAGAGACAATTGCTCAATAGATAATTGCAGAACTCGTTCAATCAACGATGCATCAATTTCACCAATCCGACGATTTAGTTGACGGATAATTAAATCCTGTTTTCCTTCTTGTTTTCCTTCTTGTTTTCCTTCTTGTTTTCCTTCTTGTTTTCCTTCTAGTTTTCCTTCTTGCTTGGCTTTTTCACGATCTTGCTGATAAAGTGGTTCTAATCGCATAATTAACTCCCTATCATCTGATTCTAAATTTTGATTAACTCTCAAATTCTGGCGCAGATTGTAAACTAA